>Ga0100385_1002464_pt1 | contig 17422 bp, 15 predicted proteins | sample CryGeymeta201509_FD_81543 | JGI IMG/M metagenome (GOLD analysis project Ga0100385, IMG submission 81543) | Groundwater microbial communities from Crystal Geyser aquifers in Utah, USA - Crystal Geyser metaG 2015-09 | ecosystem: Environmental > Aquatic > Deep subsurface > Groundwater | place: USA... | reverse complement strand
GGTTGTAGAAAGTAATTCTTGAAATTAGTTGAACACAACAATGTTTGTGAAGGTTCAGCTCTTGATTTTTTTTTATTTTTTGCGATTTTACCAAATAACCTGGCAACAACCTTGAAGAAAGAGCTAAGGACAGTGCTTATGGAACCGGTTATTAGTGCTTATACATTAAGTTAGGGATAAAAAAATGTTGAGAAAATTAAGGTGAAAAATTAAGAGCTTTTCTTGAACTATTAATTGACTTGAGAAGCTAAGTCATCTCAAATGATCAAGAGTACTCTCCTGTTGCGTTTTAAGAGGGAAAACTAAGGGTTCATAAGCACAATATTTATTGGGGGAAGATTGGACTTAGATTTATTGTAATGTCAACTGATTAAATGATATTCTTTATAATTATCTTTCAAATACAACTTACCAGACTATGCCAAAAGGTCTCCAATCAATTCGGATAACTAATTACTTATTCTGGACTGTCACAATCATCAACTGTCTAATTTTGAGCTCCTCGGCCCCCCTCACAACATCTTAAACACACATATCAACCACTCGTAATGCTGACAGGGCTACCATATGTGGCTACTACAGTGCATAATACTCATCAGAAGATATCGCATCAAGCAATAGCTATATCTCTCAGTATAGCTACCTCAGTACAGCAGAAATAGAGTCGATACTATATAATGCCAATTTTGTTCCGACAAAAACTGAGACTATTTTGATCATGGCTCCCCACTTCATCATTTTTTCAGTGTTTGCCATTCTATGGATACCTCTTTGTTGCTGCTGCGTGTGGCCGGGTATAAATTAACCTAGCTAGAGAAACATCCCACTTGTCCTAAATTCCGAAAACCTGAAAAATAAATGTACACCAAATTGTAACTCAAATGGCCAGCATACTGTACCATTGTTTTTTACTTGGTCACAATGGTCGGTGGAATCTTAGGGATTATCAAGGGAGTCGATATAGTTTATTCCTTCAACGATGTAGGATGCAAAACAGCAGCTGTGGCTGACGATACGATGTACGGAAGGTTGTCTCCGACTGTTTAGAATAGATTTTTTGTGGGATTAGAGCCCTTCAAAACAGATTTGACATCTTTCAATTCAACCTTCAATACAATTTGGACCCAAAATGACAACGTAATTAGTTTAAAATTTAGGCTCTTCAGAATGCTGGAAACATCGCCACTCAGCAAAATTTATTTGAGCTGGGAATAGCAAATAGTTATGCCACATATTCTAATCCAGTATATTCGACAGCCTTCAGCAGTGATGGTATCAACTATGTTGACGTTAACTCCGAGTTTAAGAATTTGTTCTATGGGCCTTTGACCAATAGTACTACCATTTTAGGAACCATCAACAGCGTCACTAGTACGATATTTACATAGATCAATGCAGTCCTGGATCCCATGAAGGCTGCCCATGCTAATCTTTCGGCTACAACGGAGTCAACAGTTCAATCACAAATGACCTCTACTGTCACTGGGATATCATCTTTCTCAACTTAGTTGACAAATTTCATCGGAAATTGGAGCAAGTTTTTTAGTGTAAATTTATCATTATGAAGAATCAATCATCATTGGATCAGTTTGTTTTACTCTTGAAAGCATTCTATGGGTTGTTTTTCGCACTCTCAATCCTTGGCCTTTTGGGATCAATTATCTTAGCTTGTTTTTCAGTCGTCAAGGTGAGACTCATCATGTATTTTGCATGCTCTTTTCTCTTCTTCTTCGGTTTTATTTCTTTTGTTCTTCTGATTATCTTGGCCGCACTGGCACCAACTCTTTCTCAAACTTGTGCCTATCTAGATAGCAAAATATCAACAGGGGCAGGTACAGCTGATCTGTTCACAAGGCTCGGCTTCAGCACAATGGGCAACTTCTTTTCAAATTGCATGTCAGATGGTACAGGATGGATGATGAACGATCTGAATCCAACTTTCAATACAACTTTTTCAGACCTGATTCTGATCACAAAAAATATTCAGCTTTTCAATTTAGTTATTCCCAACTATTCAACAGCTAACCTGACAGCTCCTTTCACCAGTGGGTTATCAACAGTCAACAAGGTATCAAATGCTCAGCTCATAGACGTCAACGACACGATTGCTCTTAACCACATTACAGCTGTCAGACTTGTTTCTTATCCTATTGATATTGCCTGTACTACCTTGAATGTTCAAGGTGATTCCTGGATGCCGTCTTATGATTTATACTCTTGTCCTGGTGGGAAGGCCAGCAATACCCCCTGTGGAGATCTATCATCGACTGGTACTTGTCCTCTGGGTTGCTATGAAATACTGAAGCAGTTCCAAAGTGCAGCAGGAGATAACACTTTTGAGACGACCCTAGCTTCTAGATACGGAAGCAACACCTGCAATTACTTTAATTATGTTGTCAACCTATAAAAAAATTGGAATATTCCCAGACAATCAAGTATGAGCAGTGTCAATACTTCCCTTAACAGTGATCAAACAAACATCAACAACTATGATACGGCCTTTAAAGCTACTCAAGCCAACATCAGCACCTACCAAACCATTCTTTAAAGTACTTACAATGGACTAACCAACCTCACAGCTGGCACCTTCTACGGACTGGACTGTAGAGTTTTGGGCTAAAGCATCACCGATATGCGAAATTCAATCTGTGTCGGTATGCTAAATTCAGTTTACCATAACTTGATCTGCCTAATTCTGATCAGTTATGGCACACTGATGGCGGCATGTTGCACAGTATGTGCAGGTGTCAGACATTTCAAGCATCTACAGAGGATGATAGTGCATGTAGGCTACAAAGGAGTTCCTGTGATGATATCTGACAAAAGTAGAATATTAGAGAAGGGTTGATGATGTTCTAATATATTTATGCATTTTTATTATTGAGGAAATAGAATGATGCTACTAGACGATTTTTAGATATATTTTTAGATTCTAATCTGAGTTGACTTTATCAAATCTTTTATGAGTCAGCAAGAAGATAAAAAATACGTCAGCTATTCCCTTTGCTTCTATCAAAAGGACTAGGAGCTCAAGGCTATTGCCCATCGGGCCAGATTGGGCTTCGATCAGTTCGGATCCTCCAGCAAAGATTCAGCTCTCAAGGCGAAGACCATCGACAACTTCAAACTCTTCAACAAGAAGAACAAAACAGGTCAGAGGGAGCTCCTTCAAGAAGACCCTGAAGCCTACGTCGACGCTCTGTTGGATGTTGTGATCTGCCTGAATAGATAGTCAGACCTAATGGAGTATGTCCTGACCACTCTTGATGCTATTTTCACCGAAGAGCGACATGTCTTAAGAATTGTCGTCGATGAAATCAAAGCAGGAAAGTACAGCAACTTGATCTCCAAGCTCAAAGGTATCGAGACTGTCAACTCCAAAAAGGATTATACTCCCGTCATTGTGCTTGCTGCCAACAGACTTATCTCTATTATTTTGGGCGAGCTCCCAAGAGAGCAATTCTTCAACGAACAAAAGGCCTATATCCTTGAGCTTCTCAACAAAAAGTCCCATAAAGATCTCATTTCTGACTATGGGCTCGTCTCCTGCTTTGTTCACTTGAATAAACATGAATACCTTGCCAGTGAGTTTATGGAATACGGAGGTGCATCATACCTGCTTGAATGTCTAAGCAGAAGCGGAAATGACATTCAACTTATCTATTACACAATGCTCAACATCTGGATGCTGTCCTTTGTGCCTGACACTGTTGATAAATGGTTCGGATCTGCGAAATTCGGAGTTATCAAGCATATCTGCGACATCTTGCAGAAGGTCTCTAGAGAAAAAATCACCAGAGTTGCCTTCATGATATTTAAAAATGTTCAAGATTCCAACGGCTGCCTTGAATTGATGATTGACAACCGTCTCTTGAAGGTCATTGACACCATCCTCAAGGGAAACATCAAGGATGAAGAGCTTATTAATGAAATCAAGGATATTGGTGCAGTTCTGGAGAGCAACATCAGAGTGTTGAGCTCTTTTGATAAATATGTCAAGGAAGTCAACTCTGAACTGTTGGAGTGGAGCTCAGTCCACAACGAACGCTTCTGGAAAGAGAATGCTCTGAAATTCGAGGCCAATGAATATCATATCATCAAGTAATTTATTTATTTACTCAGAAAACTGAAGCATTTGCTCCATAGCAAACGAACAATCAATGTAGCCGTGGCTTGTTACGATATAGGCGAATTCTGTCGATTCTATCCTCGAGGCAGAGAGTATACCATTTTATATTCAGTGTTATCTAATCGTTGAGCATCAAGGATATCATCATGGAAAAGGCAAGATACAGTGAAGATAAATCAGTAAGAGAACAGGCATTGATGGCTCTCCAAAAGATCATGATACAGAACTGGCAAGCCATATGATTCCTATCATCAATCAATCCAAGTATTATACCATTGAACTAAATTTATAATTATCGGATGCTGAAGTGTAACGAGGATTCATGCTCGGAGGAAGAGGAGCCTGAACAGATTTGCCTTGAGAGAGGACTTGTCGTCTAATCGCTAATTGAAGTTGACCATCTCATTTGTAAAAATAATTTCATACAGGCTCCATATGCCACCATATTGTTTGGCAACCGGTCACCTGCGGTTCTCACAATGGCTGTCAAAATGCCTTCTGTTCATTCTGTATTGACTCGTGGTTGAAAAGATGCCACTCCCAAGCAATGAGTCAACCAGTATGCCCTCAATGCAAGCGAATCTTTGTCAGCAGTCGCATTCCTCCCATCCTCAAATCCGTTCTAGACAACCTCCATCTGCAATGCCCCCATTCCAGCAATGGATGCAAATAGATTTTGACCTATGGAAAAGTCGAATAACACCTCAGGGATTGCCAATACAAAAGTATTTAATGAGGCTAACTTAGTGCGCACTTGTCAAGGCTGTAAAAGAGATATCCTGGCACGTGACTACTGTGACCATATCAACAAATGTCTCAAATTTATGATCGAGTGCAGCTATTGTGGAGGAAATATGCCAAAGGTCAAATATTTATAATCACATATCAAACTAGATGAAAAATAAAAAGTAGAAAGAAGTTTCAATTGTTATGAAAATGAAATAAATTCTCTCGGAAACAAAGTATGTGGCTTAGTGGAGACAATATAAGAGTTGAATACAAAATGTGACAGAATGGAGAATCTGACCAAAGCTTTAGTCTTCGGATAACCTTTGGACTTGCTCTTTTCTTATTATACCACCTTCACAACTCATTTCTCCTTTCCGAATCCAACTCTGATCAAACCATCTTTCAATGAGGTCAAGGAAAAATTTGATTTCCTGCATTTTTATATCTGGAACCCAATATACACCGATAGTTTTGCCTCAATGAAGTGGACCATCAAGATCAACAAAATGATGGGAAACATCTTGTTAGGCTTCTGCTCAAGCATGAACATCAACTCCCTTGACTACATTGTCAACAAGTACGGTGAGCTAAAGAGAAAAGACATCCATGAAAGTAAATACAAGATAGTCCGAAAGAATGATTTCAGCTTCACTCAAGGAGATATCATCAGGTGCAGATACATGAGCTTGTTAAAGGTAATAAAATTATAGAACGAGACAAAGAAGCAAAGTTTGCAATTGGGTTTCAACGAGATGGAGTAATTTGCTGAAGGAGGTAAAATCTATGTTTTTATCAGCATGGATACACTTAATGATTCTTTGTCCTTTATCTCCTGAGTCACTTCTTCCAGACTGGTCATGAACTGATGAGATTGTATTAGTAAAATATAACTTTTTGGATGAAATCTAGTATGAATACTCAAGAAGGTTTGCTTCATGTTACTATCAAAAAAATAGCCCCTGAAGGTGGGAAAAAATTCGGCACTTCGAAAATGCTTGTGAAAGTAGGTGATCAAGGTTATCCGAACACCTTTGACCTTACAGAGGGAGGAATATAGATTTCACAAGTCAAGATGTTTTAATGTACTAGCTAAGATAGTCTTGAATTAGAATTCAACGATGACAAGAATAATAATGAAGCTGAACTTCGATTTCCTTTGAAAAAGTTAGTTGAAATGCCAAGAGTCAAACATGTTGTTGAGGCAGTCTTAATATAAAAGGTCGACAAAGATCAGAGAAGCAACCACAAGCTCAAGATTCAGAATATGGTGCAAGTAGAACTCGAAATAATTTATCTGAACAATGTTCAGGGCAAGTTTATTGTAGAGACGATGGAAGTCTAGATGACAAGAGATACTGAACTGGTGGGCCAAATGGATCCTTATGTCATTATGAAACTTGGATCAAAAAGTCATACAACAAAGGCCAAGTACAATGAAGGAAAGCATTGCATTTGGACCGAAAGAGTAGAAATGGAAGTTAATCAATCTGGAAAAAGTTCACTAGTATTGAAAATTTATGATAAAGATCAATTCAAAGATGATCTTATTTGTAGCACGGAGATCCTCTTGCTGAAAGAGGGGCTATTGGTTCCTTCCGAAAAACCCAAAGAAAGAGAGTTTAACTTATTTTATGAAGGAGTCAAGGCTGGGACCGTCAAAATCGAATGCCAGTTTGAAATGTTACCATTCAACTTTTGATATAAATCTGATTTCATCTGTATTTGTTCATATTAATTTTAATCAAGGTGAGTCTCTATGAGTCTTACATTGAGCTTGAAGAGACTATTTTCACACGGGAAGAAAGCATGGTACTTGAATCATATTAATGACTAGCATGTTAGAAAGGCTCAATCCCAAGGATTTAGAAGTCGAGCATCTTTCAAATTGCTTTAAATTGAGGAAAAATTCTCAATCCTTAAGGGGAAAAAAATGGTTCTCGATCTTGGTTCTGCTCCTGGCAGCTGGAGCCAAGCCCTAAAAGTTATTGAACCAAATATAAAAGTAGTTGCAGTAGACCTTCTTCCCATGAAATAAGTATAAGGTGTTGATTTCTACAACTCTGATGCTCGAAATCCTTCCTTCCAAAAACTCCTGGGCGAAAAATATGGTATTTTTGATGGGATTGTCAGTGATATGGCTCCCAATTTCAGTGGCACCCTCTTTTAGACTCATCAATAAATGCTGTAACTCAATAAATGTTGCCTCGGACTGAGTATAATTCATGGTTCAGAGAAGAGTAGTCTTGTCATGAAGACAATATAGGGGGAGTATCAAAGAGCGTTAGTGTGGACATTACAATATTTTTTTGAAAGGGTAACTCGATTCAAACCAAAGTCTTCGCGTTCCTAATCAACTTAGCACTATCTGGTTTGTCAAAATAGAAAGTAAAATCAAAACCCCGGTTCTTTATTTGAGAAATTAAATTATTTAGAATTTGGAAGAATCAAGACTAAAAGCGACATTAGGAGCTTTATTGATGGATAGATAGCCTGAATACTTTGTATCTACAGTTTTTAGCCATCTTTGCCTTCCAACATTTAAATTTTAAGACCTTGATGCTCATCAACTCATTAACAATTGAGATTTATAATAATCTCTTGAAAATGAGGGAGTTGGAAACGTATTGCAATATCGCCAAACTTTGCCATTTGTTGTTCTTATGTATACAAAACTATTTCCCATTTGTTTCATTGATTTACCTGACACTCCGAATGTTTTTTTGGAAAATCCATCATGTTGATCCATGGGGGACTTTAGATTGATTTTTCTTGGATGATGAAGCATAGTGGATTGAAGCAGAGTCCTTAACTGTTGTTTCTGTAACCTTCAAGACCACAAATTAACTTTTTTAAGCTTCATGAAAGGAGCATCCTCATTTTGTATAATCATTTCTACATTAAGACAAAAAATCACCAGGAGTAAATAAAAATTCACATAAACCTTCCCATTAAAATGTTTTACAATGAATAAGAGTTATGTACTTCTGGGCCTCCTCTTGATTTTATATTTTTTTTGAGTTGAAAGCCATGAACAGTTCATACGGAGATAGTAGCATGAGGCTTCCTGTTCACAATCAGGAGTTCTCTAACTATATGGCAGCTTATGACTATCTGCCCATTCGAGCTGTGGGGATGGAATCCCGACAGAACGATACCTACAGTCAGCTGAAGATGAAGCAAATCGTGGATGAAATGAGGTTTAAAGAAAAGATGGAAGTGATCAATAAGAAGAAAGGAAAGTACAAAAGATCAACAAACAACTGTCATAAGAAGTATATTGGCATCGTGAAAAACCTCGTTTGTCTGAAGCTTAACAATGATGTCAAGGAAAGAATGCTTGAGAGATTCTTTGGCTTCAGAAATTCGAGAGTTTACTACTTTATAATATTGAGTTATCTTAAGTGGTACCTGACTCCAGCAGATATCAGATGGGTTCTTGAACACTTTATTCTCGAAGTTTCCAATAAAATTTAACGCTACAGGATGGAGATCAAAATTACAAGTAACAGTAACTTTATTCAATTTCGAAGAGATGAAATAGCATAAATGTAATTCGCTATTGACTCAATCTATAACTTCCTGAAAGGCAATGAGGAGGACGCCATGAGAATTCTATACCAGAAAAATAAGTATATAATCATAAAAAAGAACTAATACTTAAAAACGCTCCAGATCGTTAGAGAACTGAAGGAGTAGCTGTCTGAAAAATTCAAGGATCTTGATATCCAAAGAAAAGAGCAAGATCTACGAATCGAAGAAGTCTATCAGTGGAGACAACATAGTGTCCCTCACATGCCCTAATATCATATGCCCCTTTCTTCAGAGAGAGATTGGCACACTGAAAGACACTACGATATGTACTCCAGAGACATGAGGATGAAAGAGGAAAGAGTGTCTGAGCAAGAAGTTAGTGAATCTGAATAACAAAGCGATCTTTCTATCAAAGAATGTAATGAAGAGATCCAGAAGACAACTTTGATGGTGAAACAGGAAGAAAAAATCCTCATGCCAATGGAGAAACAGTATCCCTTGGCTGGATTGGAAAATTCTTACCCGATTATTGACTACATGATTTGGCATAACTGGCTGATGCAGAGACAGAAAACAATTGAGTTCCAGATGAAAACCAATTAAGAACAGGTGAACCAACCTCCTTCTTACCACCAGGAAAGTTATTATTTTCCCAAGCCACAAGATGCATACTATTTCAACAAGTCATGATCTATACATTTGCTCCCTCATTTATTAATTTATATTTGAATTGTCATATTGCTAAGATGCTTTTCTGATGCTATGTAGTAGATAGAGTGTTAGTTTGTTATCTTATACTTGAGTGTGATCGAAAACTGCGCATTTTTTCGAGTCTTTCTTGTCTTATATGGCTCCTCCAAGAACTATTCGCTGATGATAAGTATTTGCAGCCGACTTCATCTGTACTGTTTGATATTATGGGTCGGCTATTGGGAATTAATGATGATGACTCTATGATATTATAGTTGGCGGAGATATAAGGGAGGCGCTTCAAATCATAATTATATATATGAACAGCATCGAGAAAATTATCTACACCGCCCTCACGGTTCATGATAACTCTATCAGAACTCAGGCAGAGCAAGAAATCTATAGATTAGTCCAAATCAATTTCACAGATTTTTTCCAAGCCCTTGCTCACATCATCGGAGATGGACAAAAAGACATGGTTTTAAGAACAGGAGCAGCCACAATCTTCAAACGTCTAATTGCCTTCAAGGTACTCTTTCGTTCACTCAGGATAATTAAGTCTATTTCTGGGATAAAGTCAACCCCGCCAATAAGCAATAAATCAAAGGAATCCTCCTGGGTACTCTTTGCTCGGAAAACATCCAAGTCATGAAGGGAGCAGCTAACTGCATTGCCCAGATCGCCTTCATCGAATTTCCCAGAGGAGAGTGGCTAGATGTACTGGATTCAATCACCGACAATACCGATAATTAACAATACAACATAAGAAGAGCCTCAGTCACTACTCTCGGCTACATCTGTCAGGAACTGAAATCTTCAACTACTGAGATCAATATTAATTCTTGCAAAGAGATATTAGGGCACTTGCTGAGAGGTATCAACAGAGAGCAAGAAATCGCCTAGCTGTCCCTAACAGCAATCAGAGACAGCATTCCCTTTCTGAGGCAAATATTCGAAAACATCGATTACTGCAACCTCACTTTTGAGCATGTTATTCCCGCCCTTAACAACAATGACTACCGAGAAAGGACCTACTAAATTATGTACGAGTTTTGTAAGCATTGCTACCCTATAGCTGCCAACTACCTGAACATCATCATCAAATTCACTATCGCCCATATGCATAATCGAAACTCAGATAGTGCCAAAGCTCTCTCACTGTGGGAAACCATTGCTACCGAATATTTAGAAAGATATCAAGAAGCAAAGGAAAGAGTCAATGACGTTCATGGTCAGCAAGTGCCTAATTTGGTTAAACTAGCTCAGAATGAAATTCTTCCTTAAATCATGGGGCTGATGATCATCACCAATCCTCAGGATCTCGATCAACCTGAACTACGAGAAGGAGCCGTAGCTACTCTTACGGCCATAGTTGAGTGTTGTGATAGAGATGTGGTCGATAAGATAAGTTAAGGAGTCTCCACTGTTTCTCAAAGCAACAACATAGGAGAGAGGCAGGCTGCAGTCATGCTTTTCAGTACTTTGGTTTCATACCCTGATAGAAATGATATTTTGACTCGCTTCGCCAATGGATTCGTTGCCTTGTACAGACTACTTGAAGATAACTAGGTGCTGGTTGTCAAGAATACTCTTATAGGTTTCAGCACTCTAACTGAATACTATCCTGAAGTGTTCATGGAAAACAGATAAATCAAGAACATATTCATGCACTTTTTGAGCATGGCCAAAAGTAAAGACTAATAAATAAAAAACGCAGCCCTCACATCTCTCTGCAACATCACTGATATTCTTGATAGATACCCTGATCCAATCGCTACAGATCCTAAAAATTACATGCAGGAGTTAGTGGGTATGTTCGAGAATGGCCTTGCCTTCAGAGATAACCCGGGTGCCAGAGAGCTCAATTAGAAGGTAGTTGTGGTCATCATGAACATCGTCATGTATACATAAAATATTCCAATCATCCAGGAGCTTCTCAAATATCTCTATGACCTCTACAACCAATACTATAGAAAATCCCTTACTGACAAACACATAGTCTTAGATCAAATTCTGGGACTAACCCATACCTGTCTGCTGGCGATCGGGAGAACAGCCATTCCCAAACCTGAATATAAAGATATGATGTTTACCCTGATTGATCAGCACATCAAAAATTATGGCATTTAGACTGAGGTCATCAACATGATCAGTGCTGCTGCTACTTGCTATAAGAGATAATTCAGAACAAAAATTGACAACTTGTGGAATTACATTCTGGTAGGTCTGGAACAAGTCGACCAAAAGCTACTTTTCAAGGCCACTCTCAGCTGTCTTTCTGATATAGCCCGAAATCATGATACCTATATCACTTAAAAGCTCAACTATGTCTTTGGTCGACTTGTAGATATCATGAGACAACAAAATATCGACCGTGACATCAAAACTGAAATTCTCAAATGTTTTGGTGATCTTTCTCTTGGTCTCAAGTCACAAACCGAACCTTACCTTGAAACTATTTTAGAAATATGCTAAAATTGCTTCGAGGCTGTTTATACCTTCTCTGAGCAGTAAAGCTCTAAACAATATGCTGAGGAGCTCAAGGAGTCTCTGATCGACATGTACCATTGCTTGGCCTTCGCCGTCAACGATCAAAATCGAGTAAACAACAGACTTGCAGCTCATTACGGTTACATATGCACCTTCATCATTCAGAGCAATAATGTCAAATACAAACCAACAGTGGTAGTTTATTGTTTATTTAGGAATATTTGAAAAGTTGCATGTATTTGGTTTTCGACTGCGCTTTGTTCTACTTCAAGAATGCTCAATACAAAGATGAGGTGGCCCGGATCACCAACTCAAGATAAATAAAGAACTTGATTGATCATCTCAAGAAATTCAGCGATCGGAAAGATATTCAGGAGTTACTTGTGTACATAGAGGATAAGCTAAAAATGAGATGATTTACTAATGTATGATATGTATATTCAAATCAGTAAATAACTAATCATCTGTTCCCCAGCACCAAGGCTAACTCATCGTTATTGCGGTCTACAAGCGAAAGTTCTCGGGATGTGAAGTTCTCTCGACCAAATAGAGGCATCATCAGGGTCCATTACTATGGAAGGTTCTTGATCCAGCCCATGTGGAAAAGAGGGAAAAAACCAGCCCGTGGTCTATCTTCTCTTGGAGTATTTGGTAAATTCTGGTCCCATGTGTTGAAAGCAGGTATTTCGAGTTTCAACACCATCCAACTAAACAGAGCCGCGCTCACCGAAAAGGCCCAATAGCATAATAATCTTTTGAAACCATAATCACAGACCTGCCCATAGTAGAGCAGAGTGATCATAAGGAGACAATGAAGAGGAGGGTAGTATTTGAGGAAAGTTCTTGTCCTCATGAAAATAATGGCAGCAAATTAAGAGATAGCAATATATCCGAAAACCAACTACTGCAGACCCATCTCAGCGTGTCCGTGGTATAGATCCTTATCGATCCAAATAATGGTGGCGTAGTAGACCAGATAAAGGAAGAAAAAGTACATCAGCATTGCTAAACATATCTACATCCCTGATTGCTTGATCTTTGGGTTTTGTGAGGTGTCACGGATAATTGTATGAGTGCCGATCCAAGGAAATAGCTTATAGACATCGTTGAATGCTCCTTCGCCTCTGATTTGATTGCAGCATCTCAGAAGCATGATAATGACAGCTGGAGCTGCCACAATAGTCCCGTAGATGTAGAGAGTAGTGACGATAGATATAACAGTGAAGCAGAGGGCTGCCTTGAAGAGATAGTATATTTTCTTCCAAAAAGTGATTTCAGAGTCAATATGGGCCACATGCACAGTTCTAGACTTGATGTAAATTCCATCACTTGCAAAGATCCTATCAGGATTGTTCAGTATCTCATTTGCAATCAGAATATCAAAGCCAAATATGATCGACCTCATAGGCTTGGTTTGTTTTAGCATCACAGTATAGTTATCATAGGCAAATTGTTCTCTTTTGTCCTTGTCCATGAACATCGGTACATAGTCCCAACCAAAATAAACCAATTCTTCATCGGTTTATGAATAATTTTTGTTTTTTATTATTGTGCATTGTGGAGATTACCATATTTTTTTTCCTTCTTTGTTTCCTGTCTCTATGTACCCTTGTTTTTCTCCTTAACTGACCATGAAAATGGCATCGTTATCCAAAGAAATACCATTAGCTTTGAGACATGAGGAAAGAGGTATATTGTTGGGCAGGACGATGGAGTGCCCGAAGATGAGGACGAGAGTTGTGTAAACAGCTATGACTGTAGCTGTGTAGAAGATGACTTTGAACCAGCAGTTAGCGTTGGGACTTTTGAGACTTTTTTCTGCTATCTTGAACAGATGTTTTTAAATCTCCATCAAAATAATAATAGGAATGGCCTACAATCGGTACAAACTTCCACCTGACTTCGCAATCTGTCAAATTCACATTGAAGCCTCCCTTCCTCTCAACGAATAAAGCTAAATAATCAACAGTTGCCCTTGTTGCCAAAGAGTAGTAGGAAGCGATAGCATTCCACTCTGTACACCCACTGACAAACTAATAAAAATAGGACAGGAAATCCCTCTCTACTTCATGTATATCCGAATGGTGGGACTCTTTACATTGGTTATTTCTGTTCTGCTGCTCATCCAGTATTTCGCATCAAACTCAATTAAAGACGTCTAGTACGATCTTTAGCTACCTACTTAGACAGTACTTCATTTCACCTTGGGATACGTCTAAACTGCGCGCTGGGTGAGGTTTATTTATTTTTTGATATTTTCACTACTAATTCTGACAGTGAGGGCGTATTTAAAGAAGCACAAGTATGAAGGAAAAAATATGGTAACAACTCTTAGTGATCGCAGCATTATGCTCACCAATGTACACCCATAAGCAACTGTCTAAGATATCAAGGAAAGGTTTAGCGACTGGGATATCGAAAAGGTTGTCTTTACTTATCGGGTCAGAGACTACTTCAAAAAATTGGTGGGAATATACGATATCAAGAAATAAAAAATACTGGCGACCAAGCAAGGTTAATCAAAACTCAAACTAGACCTCATTCAACATAGATTAGATGCTCAAGTAATTGAGGCCGAAAAAATGTCGGCCAGTTTCAGAAGACCAGACAATCAATTGGATATTGTCTTCATAACTTTCCGTTCGGCTTCTCAGAGAGATGTTTTCTTAGAACAGCATCAAACAAGTGTAATGGGCAGACTATTCTTCAAATTTTGCACTTGTTGCTCAGGTACTGATATCTTGGGGCAGCATGTGACTGTAAGGAAGGCTCCTCAGCCTGAAGATATTGATTGGCTAAATTTGGAATACAAATATTGGACGAAAAAACTACATAGAATCACCTGTTACTATATGTGCTTCGCTATACTGATCTATGGAGTGATGTTTCAGTATGAAATCAGCATCGGTGACGACTCCAATTTCACTACTACCATTATCAGAACTATCGTAGTGTTTATTGGCAATTTTGCCATCATCAATCTTCTGGAGTATACCACCCACTAAATCGAAAAGCATGAGCTCAATTCAAATAAAATACTAAGTCTTGTCAAAAAATTGACATTTTTTGTGTTTCTCAACTTGTCAATGAGTCCTCTCCTGATTTATGTTTACAATCAATTCATAGGGCCAGAAGGAACAACGGCTAATATTCATGCATTTGATGACTTGTGCTTCTCAGTTCTTACCATATCAATCGGAAATATTTTCAAACCGCTTGCTGAGTATTTTAATGTTCAGAGAATATTGAAATTCTTTGGCCTCAAATATCAGAGACGCAAAGGAGATAAATGCTAGCTAATGCAGGGTGAGGCACATCTAGCATTTGAACCCATTCCCTTTCCTCTTGCTTCCTTTTACTCATTGCTGATCTCATCCATCTTCATGACAGCTTTCTTCCTTTCCTGCTTCCAGGTTATCATCATCATTGAATTTTTGTCTTGTTGTGTCCTTTACATCACATCAAAATATATGCTTTTGAAAGTTTGTAAGGAGCCAGTAGGGTTCAAAGATCACATCGGTAGACTCAGTCAAAGATTGCTCACGGCTTCTATCTACATCTACTGGTTTGGAGACAAGATCATGTATTTTTGTATTGTTTAATAGGGCAATAAAAATTTTGGGGAATATCTGTTGGATTTCGGTGCTTTTGGCATCCTCTAAATCATACTGATGGTTCTAATATTCTTGTTCTCGTCAACTTTGATAGCCAGAGTGATGAAAAAAATTTCTGACGACGAATAACTCAGAAGTTCATTGATCAAAGAAGTATGCAGAAACACTAACCAAATCAATTCATATGAGGATGTCAATGCCATCAAAACTCTCTAAGAAGAGTACAAAAGAATACTATAAGTTAAATGATTATGTAGATCATTCATTGTTAGCTCCTAGAGAATTAAGTATATTGACCCTGCTTTTCTTGCATTCCACCAAAAGGGACTCGGCTTCAACTCTACGGTTTTGAAAATCCAGCTTTTCCAAAAATGGAATGCGAATCAGATTATTTTGCTTTTCCTCTATTGATTTCAGCACTTTGAAAACAGGATCTGAATTTTTGGCCTTAGTGTTGTTGTCAAGAGCTTGTTAAAAGTTGTTGAGCTTATATTGCAGTTTCTTCAACAAGTAAAGTGAATCCTTTTCTTCCTCTACTTTTCGTGCTTTCATTTATGATTTCATTTATTCACAGTATTTGTCATACTTTTTTTCGTTGAAGTTATTGAAGCTTCTAACTTTGAGAGAATAATGAATTTTGTCAAGATTCTTAATAGTATTTAAGCACTTTTATTTCATTTTTTCATTCGTTTGAAGACACATAGGATTGTGACATTGCTAAATAGTAGGATTTAACGTATTGTGATTTTAGGTATTGTTGCTAGCAGACATGTTTAGGGACAAGTTTGTTGAAAATTTGGACATTTTCTGACTTGTGCTCAGCTGTTGGCTCTTCTTTCGTTTATTTCCTTCATACAATTCAATCCTTTTCTTGTACTATGCATTTTGACTCTCAAGTTCAGTACTATGTAAACAAACGACTACATCCTGAACTCAAACATCATTGTTTTTTTCTGATCTTTCTGTTCAGCCTTAACCAAGGCAAGATTTAGCCTCTTGATTTCCTCATCAGACTCTATCAGAAGTTTCTCCAATTCCTCAACCATCGCTCTTTCTTTTTGCAACTCATCGGCCAGAGCTTGTTGGGACTTTCTGCTGCAAATACTGGTATCACTGTCTTTCAAATGACTCTCACACAGACTCGTACTCAACTGTTTCATTAGCCAAATATTAGGGAGTTAATAATATCAATCATTTTATTTTTGGCAAAAGAATCAATATCAGGAAGTCTATCTTTAACCAAAATAATTTTGGTAGTATATGTTCTTGCTTCTAATAATCTGAGGGGTAATAATTATCTATGAGTCGATAACTAAACTAATTTGATTGCTTTTCGCCCATCCAAAATCAATACACCAAATCGACACCCAAATCATAACTCTCCCATATCATATCCAGCATCACCCGCCAACAGCAAAAATCATTAGTCGGAATCGCCGAGAAATGTTCCTCCATGGAGTATGTTATTGCAAGTGTCGAGGTGTTGGTCAGCAGATTAAGCCAACGCCTTCAGAAAGTTTCAGAAGAGAAGTAGTCAGAAATGCTGGGAGCCCTTAAAATGAAACAAAATGACTTCATAATAAATTAGCTGAAGGGAAGTCTGTCGAAGCAGATGAAAAAATAAGAAAGGTTGATGGAGGAACTTGATTGCGAGAGGAAGAAAGTTGAAAAGTTCAGAGAAGAAATGTTCAAGATTGAGACCAAGAATAACACTCTCGCTGCTAAGGTGAATAGACTTGAATATATGCTAAAGGAAAAGTAGGAGGAAATAAAAAAAGTAAATCTATATCTCCAGAAACAAAAACAACAAATGGACAACTAGCATAGCAACAAAGTCAAGTTAAGCAAGAACATCGAAAAAGATAACAAAAATTAATACTACTAGTAATTCTAAAGCAAGATCGAATAGCTAGAAAGGGAACTATAGCTCAAAGTATCTGCCCTAGACAGCAAGAATAAAGATTTGCTTGATTCTCTCAAGAAAACTCAGGAAAAACTGGAGGAGGAGAGAGGAATAGTCAAGCTCAGCAAGAAGCAAATAGAGGAATTGAAAATGAATAAATACTAGCTGGAGATCAAGATGAAGCAAATGAACGAGGTCAACAGTTAGCTTGAAGATAGCTACAACAAATTGTTGGAGAAAAATAAAAATACCGAAATTACACTCCACAAACAGATACAATAATTTAAGAACAAAGACAATAATCTGAGAAATGACTATAAAAAAGAAAAGAAAGTT
>Ga0100385_1002455_pt1 | contig 17450 bp, 13 predicted proteins | sample CryGeymeta201509_FD_81543 | JGI IMG/M metagenome (GOLD analysis project Ga0100385, IMG submission 81543) | Groundwater microbial communities from Crystal Geyser aquifers in Utah, USA - Crystal Geyser metaG 2015-09 | ecosystem: Environmental > Aquatic > Deep subsurface > Groundwater | place: USA... | reverse complement strand
TCGAACGGAAAATCCTATTCTCAGTACACAACCGAAACTGTTGAATACATTAATAGTACAAATTCTGTACAGCTAAGTGTTGTTGAAAAAGAATTATTCGAGTACATTAAATTGAATCTTCAAAGGAGCACAAGAATTGATAAAAGTTTTGTCCCATCTGAAGATTTAAAAGACGCAATGGCGGGCGTAACAGATAAACAGACATGGATGGTAATTACCGAAAATTGGTGCGGAGACAGCGCACAGGTTCTTCCTGTGATTGCCAAAGCCGCTTTGCTAAATGAAAATATTGACTTAATCATCCTGAACCGCGACAAGAATCTTGATATAATAGATTTATACTTAACAAACGGCACCCGCAGCATTCCGGTGCTTGTTGCTTTTGATACTGAAGGGAACGAACTATTTAAATGGGGTCCCCGCCCGCAGCCTGCAGTTGAGCTAATTAAACAGTTAAAGTCTAAGGGTGTAGAGAAAAAAGAAATGTATGAAAACCTTCACTTATGGTACGGACGAAATCGCGGAGTAGAGATTGATAAAGAACTTACCGTTATGATCAACTCTATTATGAAGACAGTTTCTTTATAAAGTGTTGACACACTTTTAAACCGAATTTTTATTTTAGGATTGGTTGACCAAAGTGGAACTTTGCTTAATTGTTTTGGGGACGTAAACTTTTGTGGATAATTATTAGCTAATCGAAAAAGATTTTTAACCCGTCCACATTTTTAAGTGTACGATGAATGGAAATACCTTCTGTAAGCAGATTCATCAAAGAATTGTAAAAAATAATTGTCAAATATTAGTCACTCTATCTCTGTTCTATTTTTGTTATATTTTGCCTCGTTATTTATAAATGTAATTGTGGAACATTAAATTGTTAAAAAGATTATTATCAAAAGTTAAAAAACAGATAGACAAATTAACCGGTGCTAAACCGGAAGAAAAAAAACAGAAGGACGGCAAAAAATCCTGGGAAAAACGCAAATCCGAGCTGATGGAAAAAACCCGGAAAAAAGATTCGACCGGAAAACCTTACAGCAGCAAACCGCGCCCGCCCAAAAACAAAAAATATGAAAACAAACCGTCCGGCGAAAGGCGGCCTGACAGCCTTTCGTCAGATGAAAAGAGGCGGCAGCCAAAATCATCACAAGATCGACCGCGGCGAAGCAGAGAAGATTCGTCCGAAACTCAAGCACCAAAACCTTACAGCAGCAAACCACGCAGAAGAACCGAACAAGTCAATCAACCGCGGACCGAAAGAAAACCTCGCCCCCGTATTGATCACAAGCCGCAGGAAGAAACCACGCCGTGGGATATTTCGCGGTTTTGGGTTGAACCGGAAGAGGGTAAAAAAAGATTTCACGATTTAAAAATTCCTCTCGAGTTAATGCATGCAATTGCCGATTTGAATTTTAAGTACTGCACTCCAATTCAGGCGCAAATACTTGAAAAGGCTCTTGAGGGAAAAGATGCAACCGGCAAAGCTCAAACCGGCACAGGCAAAACCGCCGCATTTTTAATTACTGCCATTACTCACCTTGTAAACAATCCTCCTTCAGAAGATCCGCAGCCCGGTGTGCCGAGAGCATTGATTATAGCTCCAACCCGCGAACTTGTAATTCAAATTGAAACAGACTCACTTCTGCTCTCAAAATATACCGATCTGCGCACAATTGCCGTTTTTGGCGGAATGGATTATAGAAAACAAAAAAGCAAATTATCCAAAGATAGAGTTGATATACTCGTTGCAACTCCCGGACGTCTGCTCGATTTCAAAAGCAAAGGGGATATAAAACTTAATAAAGTAGAAATCCTTGTAATTGATGAAGCGGACAGAATGCTTGATATGGGTTTTATTCCTGATGTTAAAAAGATTGTTCGAAGCACACCGCCTAAAGAGCAAAGGCAAACACTTTTATTGAGCGCAACTTTAAGTGAAAATGTTGTGCGGTTAGCATCAAGCTGGACGAAAGACAGTTTTGGTGTAGAAATAGACCCCGAACATATTGCTGTTGAATCAGTCGAACAGAAAGTATTTCTTGTTTCTTCCCGCGAAAAATATAAACTGCTTCACACCATTCTAGAAAAGGAAGCTTTGCAGCGCGTAATTATTTTTGCAAACCGCCGTGATGAAACTAAACTGCTTGAGAAAAACCTAAGCCGCGATGGTATAAGCTGCAAATTATTAAGCGGCGATGTTGACCAGCGTCAGCGCTTACGAACTCTTGATGAATTTAAAGAAGGTAAAATCCGGGTTCTTGTTGCAACAGATGTTGCGAGCCGCGGGCTGCACATAGATGGCGTAAGCCACGTTATTAATTTTACTTTGCCCGAAGACGCCGAAGATTATGTACACCGCATAGGCAGAACAGGCAGAGCCGGTAATACGGGCATTTCAATAAGTTTTGCAAGTGAAGATGATTCTTTCCAGATACCGGCAATTGAAAAGTTTATTGGAAGAAAATTAATTTGTATTTATCCCGAAGATGAGATTCTCTCTTCATGGGAAGTTGAAAAAAAAGAAATTGCGCCTAAAGCAAAAGATGCGGATTCCGAAGAAACGAATGATTCTGAAAATGCAAAGAAAAAATTGCCTGTTGAAAATATAAACGATGAAATTCTTCCGTAAAGTTTAATGATAGCCCGTTTCGGCGGGCTTTTTTTGTAGTTTTTCGGTTTACCGTCAGTTAGCTAACGGATGCAATTGTGAAAAAATGTATACTCGTTTGCCTGTACCGCTCCGCTGAATGCTACGGCACAGCATTGTGGGAACGGGAAAACATATTTGGGAATTTACACAAAATTATTTCAGGCGCATCAGTAATTCAGAAATACATCAGCTAAAAATCACTTCATCAGTATAATCTTCTTTACCGCGTGTTTACCTGCCGCTGTTAATTTAACAAAGTAAGTTCCCGAACTTAAACTACCTGCATTAAGTGTTATTTCATAATTGCCTGCGCTTAGAAGCTTATCCACCAGAGTTGCGGTTTCCCGTCCAAGTATATCATAAACTTTAAGTGAAACTTGACTGCTCGTCGATAATTGCCAACTGATTACTGTGCTCGGATTGAAAGGATTGGGATAATTTTGGTTTAGTATAAAATCAACAGGCAATGCTTGTTTTTCGTTTACACTTAACGGTTGAAATATTAATGCAATGTTTGTAACTGCCGGAGTAAGCGTATCAATTGTTAACGCCTGACTTACTACATCATTTAAACCAATTTTCTGCGCCACAACTTTGTAATTTCCGTAGGGAAGATTATTAACGCTGTAGCTGCCGCTTCCGTATGGAAAAGCAAAATTAAAAAGCTGCCCACTATAATTTAATGATTGCGCATAAATAACAACACCACCTGGATTTTCATCAAAAGCGCCTAAACTAATTGAACCGCTGACTATTCCACCGCCTGTAGAAGAATCCCGTTTTAGCGAAAAGTTTTTATTGCTGATACTTCCGCTAATTAACACAGAATCCGCCGTCTGCCAGAATGCAGGGAATATGTTGTTGTAGCTATAGTATGCCGGAACAAAAAACTGTGAGAAAGCTTGAACAAAATAATAATCAGGCGTTAAAATTCCATCGATTTTATATTCGCCATTATAATTTACTACTGCCGTGTAAACGTCCTCACTATTTAATAGTATTTCGCCGGCGGATGGTTTTGCTGGGGTGTGTGTTCCTTTTCGAATAACCACCAATCCCTTACGAAGAGGCGCCATCGAAATAGAATCGTTCAGAGTTCCCATAATTGAATTCCCTGTGTTTTCAATCGGGTTTAAATCGAAATTTATTGTGTAGGTTGAATCTCCTATAAATTGAAGAAGAGAAGCATTTAAGGGATCGAATTGTCCGTTATAGAAAACAACATAATAGTTGTCATGTTCAGCGGCTACAGTATAAAACCCTGCGGGGAGAAGTATAGAGAAAAAACCATTTGCATCTGTATAAATAGAGTTTAAAATAAAATTGCCATCATAAAGAAAATGAACCCGCGATCTCCCAAGAGGAATTCCGCTGCTTGTTACCTGCCCTGAAACTTGAGCCTCGCGGTAATCTTCCTCAAAAAAGTCCACCTTAATTTTAACTTCTTCAATTAATTCATCGCCGTTATTATAAATAAACATTGTATCAGCAGTATCTGAATTTGTAATAGTAAAATAGTTTGATAATATGCAATCCATTGACACCGTATCGTTTGGAGCAATAAAAAACGGATAATTGATGTTGCTGTTAAATCTTATAAAATAGCTGTTGTATTTATAAGAAATGCTGTCTATCCGGAGTTGCTGATTCCCATTGTTAATCAAATAAACTTTTTCAAAACGATAAAATTCATCCTCAAATTCTATCGTTTCCGGTTCAACATCAAGGTGAGGCTGGGCATAAGAAAAGACATTAAATACTATTAAAAATATTACAGAAGATAATAACTTCATATTGTTTAAATGTTTTAGATTAATTATACTGTATAGTAAGAAATAATAGTTAAAAGTGACTCTTTGAATTGAACTATCATAATCTAAATTACATAAATTTTACACAAAAAGAACTAACCGATCTTTTTACTTCTGCTAAAGAAGGGGATGCCGGTTCTTTTGAATCGCTTTCAGGCTACGTAAGGAACATTTCGTACACTTACTTTTTATCAAAGCTGCGGCAAGGCAGACTGATTAACCGGGAAGATGTTGATGATTTAACTAATAATGTTTATCTAAGTTTTGCTGAACAATACCATAAAGTTGAAAACATTGAGTTCTGGCTAAGACGTGTATTGTTTTTAAACTTTATAAATTTTTACAAAAAAAGTAAAGAACAGCGCACTTTTGAATTGAAGGAAGCAAGCAATATTGAGCAAACTAAACCTATCCTGGGAGATAAAGTTGATGTTGATAAGATTGTAAATATTCTAAACACATTTAGCGAAGACAAACAAAATATATTGAAGATGAGATTTTGGGAAGATCTTAAATTCTGTGAAATAGCGGAGAACCTTGGCAAGTCAGAAGATGCGGTAAAAAAAATGTTTTATCGGACTATTGAAGAGTTAAAGAGCAGGCTGTAACAATGTCCCTATTTTGTGTCGCGTAACACTATTTTGTTGATTAAACAATTAAAAAAATGAACACAAGTGAAAAATTATTTGAGTTATTAGAAAAGGGAAATCTTTCAGAAGATGAAAAACATCTTCTCGATTCTCTATTAAAAGATCAGGAAAATAAAAAGCTATTCGATGCGTACTCTGCTGCAAGAACGGTAACAAAATCTACGTCTCATCTTTCTACAGAAGAAATAACCGATCTTGTTTTAATTAAAAATAATATTGAACCGGAGAACAAAAACATACTAAAGAAGGTGCCGTTTATTGAAGAACACCTTCGCTCTTGCAGTAAATGCGAAGAAGAATTTAAACTCATTAACATTGAATATTCTGAGGTAGACAATTATATTTCCGCAGGAATTGAACAAAACAAAACTCAAACTCAGAAGACTCACATTAATGTGATGCCGCCTTTTGTTAAAAAAGGATTTATTTCCCGGTACGCTTTTGTCTCTTTAATTGTGGTACTATTTTCGGCGGCTACAATTTATCTGCTCGATGATTTTTTACGACCTAATTATTATAGATATGCTTCAATTAATGAAAGTGACGGGGGTGTTGTAACTCGCGGTCGTGCAACGGATGAATTTCAGGAAAGCCTAAAAGCAATAGAAGAAGAGAACTATACTACTGCTATTTCCAAATTAAACGATGATATAAAAAATAATCCTGAAGATGAAACAATTTTTTACACACATTATGTATTGGGTCTTACATATCTCGAAACAGCAGAGGATTCCTTTATCGGTTTGTTTACTTCTTTCGATAAAGACAAAGCAGCATCCGGTTTGGAGCATTTTAGAAAAACAATTGAGCTAAACAATTCTGGCAAGTTTAATAATGTTAACTTCGACGCATATTTTTACTCGGCAAAAGCGCTTCTTATGCTCGGCAAGTTGGGAGAAGCAAAGAAATATTTATCTTTAGTAATTGAAAACAAAGGGGGGAAAATGGAAGAAGCAAAAAATATTTTGAACGGATTGGATTAAACCGTGTCCTATGATTGCTCAAAAATTCATTGTCATAGTATTATCATCAATATTAGCTTTACTTCAACCCATCGTTTCTCAGAAGTACGTTAAAGATAAATTACCGGAACAAACATTTGTAAATAAAAACATTGATTCCGTTTTTGCGTCCGTAAAAAGCAGCGGTTGGTCAATCGACAGACTATATTTTTATCATCAGTATATTATTAACTCTCTAACTCCTCCGGAAGATGAATTAAAAATCATTAACAGCCTCCCCGAGTCTTCTAGTTCTTCGTTTTTAAGAACTATCGTTATGAAGAAGATGAAACTTTTCCCAGCCATGTTCGACACACTGTTTAACAGACTGAAACAGCAGCCTAAGTATTCTCCTTATTATGAAGAGTTAGTCTTTGCTGCTTCAGCCACAAGCCAAATAGCAAGGCTCGAAATAGCAATTAAAGAAGATGAGCGGTTAAAGAATATTCGTATTAATTGGCTTCTCGGACTTATTCATATTGCCAAAAGCGAGTATAAAAATGCGGTTGATTATTTAATTAAAGCTGCTCAAAGAGATGAAAATAACCCGCACATATTTTTTCAATTATCTAATGCATACAGAAGTTTGGGCAATTACCCGCTTGCATTGAGTTATATCGACTCAGCAGGATTTTTTGGCAAGGATGATTTTTTTACCGCTAAATATTTACTTGCAAAGGGAGCGCTTTATTATTTGTCGGGAAAGCATAAAGAAGCTGAAAGCGAATATACAAAAGCATTAATCCTTTCGGTTAAAAATCATTTTAACCTCTTCAATGCAAAAGCGCTTATTAGCATAGGAATTTTAGAAGATGTTAAGGGTGATGTTGATGGGGCGAGAAGTAAATTTAATGAGGCATTAAAAATTGCAGCCGGTATTAACGATTTAGAAACCGAAGCTCATTCTCATTCAGAACTTGGCGTCTCTTATACTTTCACTAATGAATTAGTCGATGCTAAAAAAATGTACTTAAAAAGTTTTGAATTGTATAAACTGGTTAGTAATCGATTAAGGATTTCGCTGGTTGCAAATAATCTTGGGAAAATTTATTTGAATATGTTCGACTACCAATCGGCAATGGAATATTTTGGGGAAGGTATTGCTTCGGCGGGAGAAAACAAACGGGCAAAAGTGCTTAACTTAATCGGCATGGCGGATACTTACAGCAATCTTGCCAACTATGCAAAAGCTTTAAAATATTATAAAGACGCACAAAATCTTTCTTCTGAAATTAAAGAAATTGATTTGTCCTCAGAAATTGGCACCGGTCTTGGAGTGCTTAATTTTAATTTAGACCGCTTTGGTAATGCGCTAAAATATTTTGCTTACGCTGCAAAGCATGCCAACAGCATAGGAAATCCTTATCTGAAAGCTGACGCTTTTCATAAAATTGGATTAACATATTACAATCTCGACAGTTTAAATCTAAGCGAACGTTTTCTTCTAAAAGCAATTGAAACAGCGAAACAGTGCAATGATGTTTATACAGAAGCTGTCAGTTCATGCGATATTGCTTTTCTTTATCTTTCTAAAAATAGTTTGAGCGAAGCACAAAATTTTCTTTCGATTGCGGAAAAGCTCGCCGACAAAAACCAACTAAAACTCCTTAAAGCTGAACATAAACTTTTAAGAGGACAAATAGCCGAACATCAAAATAATTTTGACGCTGCACAATTTAGTTATAAGGAAGCTGTGTACCAGGCAAAAAACATTAACAATTTCAATTTGATGATTGAGGGATATTATTTGCTCGGCAAGTTGTTTGAAAAGAATGGTTTTAACTACGCAGCCGAATCGTTTTATCGTTCTGCGGTAAATTTAATTGATGACGTGTCCCGCCCTTTATTTGAAGAACAGGAAGTTCAGATCTTTTATTTATCTTCACGTTACCAAATCTATACCGCCCTTGCTTCTTTGCTGCTTGATCAGAACAAGTATAAAGCAGCTTTTGAACTTATAGAAAAATCCCGCTCTCGTAATTTGATACAAAATTTGAACAACATAAAACTTCAAGCGATAATAAATAATAAACCGCTTCTCGATAGCCTTTATGAATTTGAGTGGAGAGTACATTCGGAAGGGGGGGATAATGAAGCGGTTAAAATTGAGTACAACTCTTTCAAGAAGGAAATTCTAAACAAATATCCGTCGGCAAAGAAATATTTAAATCTTTCAACGGCTTTTTCTCTTGAAAGTTTTCAGAAAGAGCTTGGCTCTGGCGAAGAGTATATTTCTGTTTTTTCAACAGCTCAAAATACTTACTTGTTTAAGATTAATAAAAACAACTTCAAACATTATATAACAGCAGAAGGGAAAGAAGCTGTTAAAAAACATATCGCCGAAATCTCGCCTTATTTCGACGCGCAGGTTGATTCGAAAACTTTTTTTAATCAGGATCTGTTTGCGTTTAACAGTAAAAGTTCGTTCATATTTTATAATAAGTTTTTCGCTGATGTATTTAACGAAATCAACAAGAAATCGAACGTAATAATAGCGCCGTCTATTGAGATTGTTTCTTTCCCTTTTGAATTTCTCGTTACTTCTTTTGATGAAAAGAAAAGCGCATATAGTTATAGCAATAATTCTTATTTAATAAATGATTATAAGATATCATACACTCCTTCGGCTGCATCGTACGTGGAGCAGAAGAAAAACAAATTTAAAAATAATGGGAATGTTTTGATTGTCGGCGATCCGGATATTAATGCGGAGATAGAGGGATTTTCGGAAAGAAGAGGATTGCTTGAAGAAGGTTCGGGAATTCCGCGAAACGTTTCACTGCTTCCGCTAAAATATTCCGGCGAAGAAGTGGATGCGATCAGCAAAATTATTAATGCTGATAAAGTTTTAATTCGGCGTGATGCTACGGAAACCGCATTTAAAAATAATGCAGAATCAAGCGGCATTATTCATCTATCAACACACTCGTTTCTATACAAGCGGCAGCCTGTAATATTTTTCTCAAATTATTACGACTCCGAAAACGACGGATTTCTTGAATCAAACGAAATAGTTAGACTAAAATTAAACAGCGATATGGTTGTATTAAGTTCGTGTAATTCCGGATTAGGAACTGTAAGCGAATCGGAGGGAATAGTCGGAATGACTAAAGCGTTTTTTGAAGCAGGTTCAAAAAGTATAGTCGTTTCGTTGTGGGAAGTAAATGATAAATATACTTCAAAGTTTATGTCATTGTTTTATAAACACCTCAGCAGCGGATTAAATAAATCGGAAGCTCTTCGCCTAACCAAATTGGATTTTATAAAACAACAGTCGCCCAATCCTTACTTCTGGGGCGCTTTTGTTCTTGCCGGAAATACTTCCCCTTTAAAGTTTGAAGACAACAGTGAGGTTAATGGATATTTAGTTGTTGCAGTTGTTTTGCTTTTGATTATCGCAGGATACTTGTTGTATCGGAGAGGGCGAAAGTAGCGAGAGCGTTTTTTTAATTGCGTCGCATACCTATTTTAATTCTCAATTAAAAATAGAGCAGGCAGTAAGAGTGAGAGAGAGATTAAAAAATCATTGTTCGCTCACACCCTCACTTCTCTAATACCCTTTGCGCAGCACTTTATCCAGATCTGCTTTTATCATTACATGCACTAAATCTTCAAACCTGGTTTGCGCTTTCCAACCAAGAATTTTTTCTGCTTTTGTGGGATCGCCGATTAGCAAATCAACCTCTGTCGGACGATAATAGTCGGGATTAACAACCACAACAACATCGCCTAATTTTAATTTGTCGCTAAAACCGAAACGGTATTCTTTATCATCTTTTTCGAGAAGTTGTTTACCTTTATTGAAATTGATTCCGCTGATTACCCCTTTTTCTTCAACGCCTTTGCCTTTCCACTCAATCTCGATTCCAATTTCTTTAAATGTTAACTCAACAAATTCCTTAACAGTATGCGTTTCTCCTGTGGCAAGTACAAAATCTTCTGCTTTATCCTGTTGAAGTATCCGCCACATTCCTTCGCAATATTCGGGAGCAAAACCCCAGTCACGTTTGGAGTGAAGATTTCCAAGTGAAAGCGTTCCCTGTAATCCTGCCGATATTCTTGCGGCGGCGCGTGTAATTTTTCTTGTTACAAAAGTTTCGCCTCTTCGGGGAGATTCGTGATTAAATAAAATTCCATTACATGCAAAAAGATTATATGCCTCACGATAATTTACAATTATCCAGTAGCCGTAAAGTTTAGCCACGCCGTAAGGGGAACGCGGATAAAAAGGGGTTTTTTCAGTCTGCGGCACTTCCTGCACTTTACCATAAAGTTCGCTTGTTGATGCTTGATAAAACTTAACTTTTTTCAGTCCGGTTTCTCTGATAGCGTCTAAAAATCTCAGCGTTCCAAGGGCGTCAACCTGCGCTGTGTAATCCGGTAGTTCAAAAGAAACTTTAACATGACTTTGAGCCGCGAGATTATAAATTTCGTCAGGTTGAATTTTTTCGAGAAGACGATTTAAATTACTTGTGTCAACCACATCGCCGTAATGTAAAAACAATCGGTGATCGAGCAACTGCTTGTTTTGATAAAGGTGATCGATACGCTGTGTGTTAAATGAACTGCTGCGGCGTATTATTCCATGAACTTCATAACCTTTTTCAAGAAGTATTTCTGTTAAATAACTTCCGTCCTGTCCGGTTATCCCGGTGATTAGCGCTGACTTTGACATTTTATTCCTCTAATTAATTCAAATTTAAAATTCTACGATGCCACAAAAATTATAAAGTAAAAATTAAAAATTAAAAACCAGAAAGTAGCGTTATATTACTTTTGCAATTTACTGCAAATTGAACCAAGTATTTTCTTTAGCTGTTCCGATTCATCAAGCAGTGATAATAGTCTTTCGTTCTGCCCTGTATCTAATTCGTTAATAATTTTATACCAATAATTGGACTCTCTCATTTCTCTCAATGAGATTAATATTGTATTCTTAAAATCAGCACGGCTTGAAGCTGCCTGAGCTTCTTCATAATTTGCACCTGCGGAAGAAGCAGACTTTGTTAATTGATATTTTATTATTGAATACTCTGGAGAATTGGATAAAATTTTTAAAAATTTGATTGTGTTTACAGCAAACCGCAGTAACCTTTCCGCGAGATCTACATCCATAATCTTTTCAACTTGCCTTTTTTAATTTATAATTTTTAATTTTTAATTTTTAATTTTTATTTTCTACCGCTCCACAAACCACTTGTATGCTTTTTCAATTCCTTCTCTCAAAGATGTCTTATGATGCCATCCTAATTGATGAATGCGGGAAACATCTAATAGTTTACGCGGAGTGCCGTCCGGTTTTGTAGTGTCGTATGTTATACTTCCTTTATATCCAACTACATCCGCAATAACATCCGCGAGTTCCTTAATCGTTAAATCCTCGCCGGTGCCAATGTTAATTTGTGAGATACCATTGTCGTACAAATCTTTTGCGTCAACGTTTTCCAAAAGGAATCTAATTCCGTCCGCTAAATCTTCAACGTATAAGAACTCTCTTTTAGGAGTTCCCGTCCCCCACAGCTCTACAGATCCGTTCCTGTTGGTTTTTGCTTCGTGAAATTTTCTAATAAGAGCAGGGAGAACATGCGAAGTTTCAAGATTAAAATTATCATAGGGTCCGAATAAATTTGTGGGCATAGCAGAAATATAATTGCAGCCGTATTGCCTGTAATAATTTTCACACATTTTTATGCCGGCTATTTTTGCGATTGCATACGGTTCGTTTGTCGGCTCAAGGTAACCGGATAAAAGGTATTCTTCCTTTAACGGCTGAGGCGCAAGTTTGGGATAAATACAAGAACTGCCGAGAAAGACCAACTTTGCCGCGCCATTTTTATAAGCCGAATGAATAATATTATTTTGAATCATAATATTTTCATAAATAAACTCAGCGCGGTAGGTGCTGTTGGCAAGTATTCCGCCTACTTTCGCAGCCGCCACAATAACGGCTGCCGGTTTTTCTTCTGCAAAAAAATCCTCTACATCTGCTTGACGTATTAAATCAAGTTCTTCTAAATTTTTTACAATAAGATTTGTATAACCGTTTGCAATTAAATTACGGTATATCGCCGAGCCAACCATGCCTTTGTGACCTGCCAGGTAAAGTCTTGAAGTTTTATTGATCATTGTAATTTAGCTTGTTCATGTTAAAATTTTAATTATTAATTAATGCATGGGTGCATGCTTGAATGAATGCATGTTAAAAATATATTTCTAAATTTTCTTTAATTATAAAGTCATTCGCCCAGGGTTCTTCTTTATTTAATTTTTCAATTATTGATCGAATAAATGCAATCATTTTATTTTCTAAGGAATAGTGTAGAGAATCGAATTTATAGAAAGCCTCTTCGCATATATCATCCGAATTAAATAAAGTAAATACTTGAGAATAATTTTCACCCAAAGATGCCATTGCAATATTGATAAATTGTATATTTTCTTTAATCGATCTACGGCTGTAGCCTTCTGCAATATTTGACGATACAGAGAATATTGAATCTTCAATCTGGTTTTTAATTTTATAATTAGAAATATTTATTAAAAGTTCCTTTTCATATTTGTACAGATGAACTGCTTCTTTCCATATTTCTAATTTTCTAAATCCGCGATTAATATTTTTATGTCGGTCTAAATATTCTTCCTTTTGTAATTTCATTTGCACATTTCAAAATGATTCGTTTAAAAACAAATTCTCTCACGTCTCATCATCCACCCGCGCCTCATTATGCAATCATGCGTTAGTTACTTTTTCACAAACTCTGCTATTTTCTCAACAACAAACTCAATCTGTTCGTCTGTAAGTTCAGGAAATATAGGCAGCGCTAATGATTTATCCGCGGCAAACTCAGCGTTCGGGAAATCGCCTTTTTTATAACCAAGATAATCAAAACATTTTTGAAGATGAAAAGGCACGGGATAATATATTTCGGAAGCAATTTCGTTCTTTGCTAGAAATGCACGCAGCTCATCACGTTTTTCAACCCTGATGATGTACTGATTATAAATATGATGATTAGTATGTCCGCTGTTTTCAAATACTGCTTTAGGAAGCAGCACTTTGTTCTTGCTGTCGAATTTAACTTTGCCTGTTTCTTCAGCCAGCCCATGCGCTATAAATGCATTTTTATAAACAGCAGCGTTTTCTCTTCTTTTCTGCGACCAGCTATTTAGATGAGGAAGTTTAACTCTTAGCACCGCCGCCTGCAATGCATCAATCCTAAAATTACCGCCGATTACATGATGATAATATTTGGGTTCACCGCCATGTACACGCATTATGCGTGCTATATGCTCAATCTTGTCGTTGTTAGTAACAATAAGTCCTCCATCACCAAAGCAGCCGAGATTTTTACTTGGGAAAAAGGAATAACATCCGAAATCACCGATGGTACCCACTGCACGCCCATCTTTGTATTGTGCGCTTATAGCCTGTGCACCGTCTTCAATAACATAAAGATTATGTTTGCGCGCAATTTTCATTATTGCGTCCATATCGGCAGATTGTCCGTATAGATGAACCGGAATAATTGCTTTGGTTTTTTTTGTGATTCTGTGTTCAATATCGTTCGGATCGATATTCATTGTTACGGGTTCGCAATCGGCAAGGACAGGCTTTGCATTTAACCTTGCAACAACACCGGCGGTTGCAAAGAATGAATACGTCGGAACAATTACTTCATCGCCTTCACCAATTCCAAGAGCCATTAACGAAAGAAGAAGAGCATCGGTTCCCGATGAAACACCAAGTGCATATTTTGCTCCGAGGAACTGTGCAAATTCTTTTTCCATTTCGTCAACTTCGGGACCCAAAATAAAATATTGTGATTCGGCTACTTTAATTAGCGCTTCATCTAATTCCTTTTTTAGTGATCGATATTGAGGTTTTAAATCTAATAATGGTACTTTCATTTTCTGTTTCTTCTTGATGTTTGATTTAAGATTTGTAAAAATAAGAAAAATAATTATTAGTAGTTAAGTGAATTTCTGTGCGGGGGTGTAGGGGTGTAGGGGTGCAGGGGTGTTGAAGTGTTTTGGTGCGGGGGTGTTGGGGTGTTTTGGTGCTGGGGTGTTGGAGTGTTTTGGTGCGGGAGTGCAGGAGTATTATCGTACGGGAGAATTCGTGTTACGGAGTTTTACGGTACTTTAGTTGACATGAATAAATATTTGGGAGTATCTGTGGCGGCTATAATTATTTAATACTTTTGATGAAACCGCCGATTAACTTTTTAATTTTTTCTATTTTGTTATAAAGATCGTTTTGTTTTTCAATATTGATTATTTGCAGATCAAGTAGTACATAAAGAAGGGATTGTATTTCAGAACCAGAACGGTATGAATACCTTAAAAAAACAATAAAACTTTTATTACTTCTGCTGTCGAATCCTTCTGCAATATTCGACATTATAGAAACAGCCGCCCTCTGCAATTGATCCTTTAATCCAAAATCATTTTTTAATTTACTCTCCTCCGTCAGGACGTAAATTTCCTTTACAAGTTTTCGAGCCTCTTTCCATGCTTCTATTTCTTCAAATTTTTTAATCAACATTTATTTTACACCTTAGTTAAGTTTGTATGACGACAATTCCAAAAGAAAAATAATTCTTGTCCTCTCAGCCTAAACTCAAAAACCAGCACCAAGCACCCCCGCACTCCCACACCCCCGCACCCCCACCCCCCCGCACCTCATCACCCCCGCACCCCCGCACCCCAATTTACAAGGAGAAATCTCTCTCAATATCCTTAAACCTTTTAGCGAGTAAATCTTTTGGGGAAACAATCGGTTTATCAATTCTCCAGTTGATGCCCAAATCGGGGTCGTTGAACAAAATTGCGCGCTCATGGGCTTTGCTGTAAAAGTTTGTGCACTTATACATAAAAATTGCTTCCCCGGATAAAACAGAAAAACCGTGTGCAAAGCCGGACGGCATCCATAATTGTTTGTGATTTTCTTCAGATAACTCAATTTCAAAATATTTGCCGTATGTGGGAGACCCGAAGCGTATATCTACAGCCACATCTAACACCCGACCTTTTATTACCTGACATAACTTACCCTGAGCAAATTCACCGACCTGGTAATGTATTCCGCGAACAGTTCCCTTCATAGATTTAGAAATATTATCCTGCACAAAAGAAATATCACCCAAATATTCATTATAAAATTTTCTATTATGCGATTCAAAAAAATATCCCCTATCGTCTTTAAATACTTGAGGCTCCAATATCAGAAGTCCTTCAATATCAGCTTTTGTAACTTTCATTAGTTAATTTTCCTCGTGTAAAATTCTAACTAAATAGTCTTTGTATGCACAATTAGGCAATTTGTTAAGTAACCCGCTAAATTGTTCTCTGTTAATAAATCCTTTCTTAAAGGCAATTTCCTCTATACAGGCTACTTTTAACCCCTGCCGTTCTTCAATAACACCGAAAAAGTTGCTTGCCTGTAGCAGCGCTTCCGGCGTTCCGGTATCAAGCCAGGCAACACCGCGACCGATTTTTTCAACTTTTAAATCACCACTGTTCATATACTCCCGGTTTACATCCGTAATCTCAAGCTCACCTCTAGCAGAAGGTTTTAGATTTTTGGAAATTTCAGTCACACGGTTATCATAAACATATAATCCGGGAACTGCAAAATTCGATTTTGGTTTGATCGGCTTTTCTTCAATTGATATTGCATTCCCTTCTTTATCAAACTCAACAATTCCGTAACGCTGTGGATCGTTTACCTGGTAGCCGAAAATTGTAGCGCCGTTTTTATTTTTTAGAGCGTTATAAAAAAAATCGAGATACCCATAAAAAATATTATCGCCTAATACTAACGTAACACTATCATCAACAATAAATTCTTCACCCAGGACGAATGATTCGGCTATACCGTTGGGTGCTTCCTGTAGCGCATATTTAATATTCATCCCGAGAAACGCGCCATCTTCAAATAGTTGTTTATAATGTGGAATTGTTTCCTTGTTTGAGATAATTAAAACATCTTTTATCCCGCCAAGCATCAAAATTGACATTGGGTAATATATCAGCGGCTTATCATAAATTAATGTAAGCTGTTTGCTGTAAACTTTTGTAATCGGATAAAGCCGCGAACCGGCGCCGCCGGCAAGTATTATTCCCTTCATATTTTCATTCCAAATTTATTGTTTTTTTTGCGTTTATTTATAAAAATTATTTTTGCTTTCTAATTACTACACTTATCATAACAAATTTTTCAGTAACGTCTTTTATTAATTTTTTGCCCGGCTCTTTTCAACATCATTTTTCTTTTGCGATAAATAATTGAGTCCTTAATTTCCCGCATGAGCTTTTGGCAAGGATTAAATTAGTTAAGGAGCAAAATACTATTATCATCTCATCCTTTTTGTTTTCTTCTCACATGCCGTAATATAATGAAATCCCAAACGAATGATTCCTACCAAGCTCCCAAACCGGAGTTCTCGCTATATCTTCATCCGTAACATTTGAATATTGATAATAGACTTTCCCGAAGAGATCATGCAGGTATTCGTAACTTATTTCAAATCCTATATTAGTTTCATTCCTTCTTAATCCGTAAAGGAAAGGCTCCCCCGGGTCTTGATATTGATTTTCAATCGAAGTAAAGCCGCCGCGACGAATATACTCTCCCCATATTTTCGTTTCCAATCCTCTCATAAAGCGGTAGTCTACCTGCGCAAATATTTGGTCCGCATTTTGCCCGATGTAATGACCCAACAAATAATTTGAATTAGTGTAGGTCTGTGTCGGAATCCAATTAGAATAAACCCACGGGAGCAGCCGTGTATACTCAACCCTTGTCATCAATCCCTCGACGCCCAAATCATAAACTGCTGCACCCACGGTATATCCAAATTGATTTCTATCCGTTTCACCTTTCAGGAATCTCGTAAGTGAGAACTCATCAAGAAAAGCCGAGCCGTAAAGTTTAAAACCTAACGGATGATAATAATTCCAGTCCATAAAGATGGAGCCATTATTTCCGCTTTCTGTGCCGCCAAAAGTTATCGCATGGTCTACCGAACGGTAAAATAAAAATGGAATAAAGTAGCCAAGGTAAGGCGATTTATCACTATAGATAATCGTCTCTCCTACCGTTAATGACAAATTCTCAATCGGCTTTAGCTGCAGCGCATGCATTACGAAATATTTTTCTCTTTCAACAGTTCTTGTTGAGATGGAACGATAATCAAGATTGGTTTTATAAGTTGCAAGACTATCCGTGACCCTCGAAAGCAGCCATCCATGCATAAAATAATAGGTAAACCACTTTGCCGGTGTTAATCGCAGATAAATTGATGGAAAAGAGGGAGCTTTGGTTGATAAAACT
>Ga0100385_1002453_pt1 | contig 17455 bp, 18 predicted proteins | sample CryGeymeta201509_FD_81543 | JGI IMG/M metagenome (GOLD analysis project Ga0100385, IMG submission 81543) | Groundwater microbial communities from Crystal Geyser aquifers in Utah, USA - Crystal Geyser metaG 2015-09 | ecosystem: Environmental > Aquatic > Deep subsurface > Groundwater | place: USA... | reverse complement strand
GCCGGGCATGCATCCAAACGGCATTGCATTCACGATGCCCGAGGCGCCTCTTTCTATCAGGTCCACTGCCTTGCCTATGCTCAGAATAGCCTCTCCTTCAAAAGAACTGTGCAGATATGGAGCTGCTTTTTTTATTATCTCCTTTGTTTCCGGTTCTTTCAGGGTCTTAAGGAAACCTGAAAAATATCCTGCATATTTATGCTCTATCCTTTTTTGAAAGAAGGTCTTTAAAAGAGTATTCATAATATCAGACCATTCTTTTTTTAGCAAGGCTTTTTGAGAGGCCGTATGGTTCACATAATATATCCATTCCTCAACAGGCGCAAGCCAGGCCTCGCCGCCGAGAGCCTCTATCTTCCTTACAAGAGCTTCATTTGAGAACTTGCTGCTCCTTACAAATATCTCGCCTATGACGCCTATCATAGGCTTCCTGTCTTTTTGTCCCGGGGCTGCTCGGGACAGGTTTTGAAAATCCCTGCGCATACCTTTGAGAAGAACTTCAACTTTTCCATTGGTTCCTTTCAGCGAGGAATATATCTTTCCGAGATAGTCCCTGTAAATGAAGTCTGCGCCGCCGTTTTCTTTTTCATAGGGCCTGGTCTCATGCAGGCATTTTGTCAGCAGCTCAATGGCAATTATCCCCTGCCAGGTCCTGAGAGCGAAATCCTTGCCGACTATGCCGAGGTCTCTGTAAAATTCTACATCCTGATTTGGCGAGAATATCGGCACATTATAATAGCCGAGGTCATCAAGAGCCATCCTGTGAAATACATTATACTGTCCGAACCTGCACGGCCCTGAACCTGAAGGCATGAAGAAGGCAGACTCAGCAGGTTTGAAATCCGGAGAAAAAACTTTCTTGAGCATATCGCTTGTTGTTACAGCGCATGGATAACATTCCCTTCCGGAAACATATTTTCTTCCGATGGCAATAGTCTCCTTGTCTGATTCCGGCAGCACCTCTGCGGGCACGCCTGAGCGTTCAAATGAAGCGGCAAGGGCATAAGCATGGTCAGACATCATGGGAATGTAAACAGTGCGCTTCTTGAGCGGTGAATGGGTGAATGGGTAAATAGGTGAAGGAGTAGGGGGGTGAATGGGTGAGCGATTCACCGATTCACCGATTGACCTATTCACCGATTGTATGCTGTCAAGAAATGCCTCGCACCTTGTTATTGCTCCCGCATCAGCGCTGTGAGCGTCTATCTCAACGTGAAGGAAGGGTTTGCCCTGCAGTTCCTTTTTAAAATATTTCAGTATGAACGAATCAGGCCCGCATGAAAAGTTTCCGATATAAATAGGGTAAAGATTAGGGTTTTCTCTTATCACCTTTGCCGCCTTCAGTATCCTCTGTCCCGCCGTCCAGTACATATTCGGCCATTCAGAATCTATGGCCTGCTCATTTAGCGGAAGGAAGTCCATCGGGACAGCCGCAACATTCAGGCCTGCGAGTTTTTTCGGTATTTCAAGGTTCATCCCGCTGTCAAAAGAATTATAGGCGCGGCCGACGATAACAATAACGGGTGAATGGGTGAATGGGTTGATGGGTGAATCGGAAGATTGGTGAATGCTTCCCAATATCTCTTTTCCCTTATCCCTTATTGCTCTCTGAAATTTATCCTGCGCTTCTTCTGCAAGAGGCAGCGCCTTTTTAATCCGCGGCCTTTTTATTCCGAAAGGTTTAAATGCCTTTGAAAGTTCTTTCAGCATGAAGGCCCTGCCCCGATTCATATTCACCACTGGAGAGATTATATCCGCATCAGGAAATGCAACACGCGCAGAATAAGGTATGGTCTGAGTATAAGGGCAGGCAAATCCATTTTCCAGCGCTTCCTCCGCCGAATTTAGATTTATGAAGCTGGGGATTAATACGCTGTCAGCTCCTTCATTTAACAGGTATTTTATGTGTCCGAATGCAGCCTTCGTAGGAAAGCACGTCTCTGAAAGTATGGATTCAAGTCCGAGGCTTACTATCTGCCTGTTGGTTTTTGGCGACGCCAGGACGTCAAACCCAAGTTCCCACAGCAGAGTCGTCCAGAAGGGCAGATATTCATGGAAATAGAAGATGTAGGGGATGCCGATTTTAGTTTTAACTGGTGAATGGGTAAATGGGTGAATAGGTGAATCGGTGAATGGGTGAATGGGTGATGCGTTCACCCCCTCTGTAATCCCCCCCTTACCAAGGGGGGGATGGGGGGGTAATGACTCGTTACGCTGAACGCTGAGCGCTGAACGCTTTTCGTGTTCCTTCCATAACATCTCATCCCTGAATTCAAAGAGGCCGGATATTTCTGAGGATGTTTTATTTTTCTTTACATCATATTTTTCACACCTGCCGCCATAAAACAGATACCCCTCTTCGCCTTCAATCTTTATCCTGTTTATTTCGCAGACATTCGGACAGCCCTTACATTCAAAAGATGAAACCGAATAGGGGCGCTTTGACAGTTCAAAACCCTTAAAAGAAGTTCGGCGCTTTGGGCTCACCCCCTCTAATCCCCCCCTTAGCAAGGGGGGGACAGGGGGGGTATCTGTATTCTGTATTCTGTATTCTGGCTGCTGCTCTTTCATATAGTCCCGTGCAATCAGCGCCATGCCGATTGCGCCTGTAACATCATGATTCGGAGGGACTGTAATTTTCTTGTTTAGGTATTTCTCAAATGCGGCCACAACGGATTTGTTAAACGCCACTCCTCCCTGAAAGAATATGTTTTCGCCGATTGGCTTGCCTGAAACGACCCTGTTTATGTAATTCTGAACGATTGAATACGCCAGGCCTGCGAGCAGGTTGTTTTTGTCTGCGCCTCTCTGCAGGTTTGACATGAGAGAATTCTCCATAAAAACAGTGCATCTTTCGCCGAGGCGGCAGGGATTTTCCGAAGAAAAGGCCAGCGCTGCGAATTCTTCTTTTATGGATATATTGAGCTTCTCAGCCTGTTCTTCCAGAAACGAGCCTGTGCCGGCTGCGCAGGCCTTATTCATCTCAAAATCAACTATGACGCCGTCCCTGAGAGATATATATTTTGAGTCCTGCCCTCCTATCTCAAATATTGTATCAACGCTTTTGTCAATAAACGCTGCGGCTGTCGCCTGAGCAGTAATCTCGTTTTTTACAATATCTGCGCCGACATAATCGGCAATCATATACCTCCCTGACCCTGTTGTGCCTACGCCGATTATCTCAACCCTGTCTCCGGCCTCTTCTCCTATCTCTTTTAGCCCCTGTTTAACCGCCTCTATCGGCTGTCCGGCAGTCATAAGATAACGCTTTGAGAGGAGGCTGCCGTTTTCATCTGTAACAGCCAGATTTGTGCTTATGGAGCCGATGTCAATGCCGAGATAGGCAGGGATGCGTGAATGCGTGACATGTGATGCGTCCACCCCCTCTGTAATCCCCCCCTTACCAAGGGGGGGCTGGGGGGGTAATGACTCATAACTTTTCACTCTTTTCGCCACAGGCGAACCCGCCCGAGGTGGGAACGCTTCACTGTCTTTCAGATGTCTTTCAAGAAACCCATCATCTTTTAATATCAAAGGCGCATATCCAGCCTCTAAAGACTTCTCGGATTTTATGAAGTCATCAAGCCTCTTAATATCAAATAAGTTTATCCGGTTGTCATCCAGGTCTTTTAAAACAGCGCCTAATGCGCCTGTCAGGTTAAAATCAGGAGGGACAAAAAGCTCATCAAGTTCAAATACCTCTTTAAACGCCCGTATCATACCTTTATTGGCTGCAACGCCGCCCTGAAAAGAGATGGGCCTTTCAATTTTCCTGCCGCGCAAAACAGAGCCTTTAAAATTTCTTGCAACAGCAAAGCATAGACCTGCAACAATGTCTTCCATCGGAGTTGCGATTTGCTGGAGATGTATCATGTCTGATTTTGCAAACACGCTGCACCTTCCGGCAATTGTCGGCGGTTTCTTTGACTTGAGGCTGAGTTCGCTGAATTCTTCAATAGTGAGCCTGAGTCTTTCGGCTTGCTGGTCAAGGAATGAGCCTGTTCCCGCGGCGCATACCGAATTCATGGAGAATTCTTTTACGCCGTTTTCTCCGAGCATAATGAGCTTTGAGTCTTCGCCGCCGAGTTCTATAATGGTCCTGACATGAGGGGAAAGTTTACGGGTTGCATAAGCCTGTGCGACAAGTTCGTTGACAGGCTCAATGCCAAGGACAGAGGCTATAAGCCTGCCGGCAGAGCCGGTGATGGAGAGGGAAAAAACCGGTGAATGGGTGAATGGGTGAATGGGCGATGAGTCCACCCCCCCTTCGCCCCCCCCTGGTAATGGGTGAATGGGCGATGAGTCCACCCCCCCTGTAATCCCCCCCTTGGCAAGGGGGGGATGGGGGGGTACGCTTTTTAACATTTCATACGCAACCTTTAATGGATGCCCTTTGTGTCTTACATATTTGCTGTTGAGCTTGGTTCCTTTTTCATCAAGCACAACATATTTCACACTCACAGAGCCTGCATCAAGACCAATGAATCTCATCTGAAAATCCCCGCCTTTGACATAAAAGGTTTTATGTGTAATAATTTTAGCATAATTCACTAATTTTGAAGAAACGGAGGTGTTGATATGACCACGGCGCTGTTAGAAAAAGAGCAGACTAAAAAACGATACACCTATGAAGACTATGAAAAACTGCCGGAAGGCGCGCCCTATCAACTAATAGGAGGAGAATTAATTATGACGCCCTCGCCTATGCCTTATCATCAGATAATCGTAAGGAATATCGGATTTGAGTTGCTGAAGTTTAATGAACAGAGGAGGCTCGGAGAGGTTATCTTTGCCCCGATGGACGTCTATCTCTCAGAGACCGAGACCTATCAGCCTGATATAATCTTTATCTCAAAGGACAGGGTCAATATCATAGGTGAAAAAAAGATAGAGGCCGCCCCCGACCTGGTGATAGAGATACTGTCCCCATCAACCGCATATTATGATTTAAGACACAAAAAGCGCATATACGAAAAATCAGGGGTAAAGGAATACTGGATAGTGGACCCCATGGAAAAGGGCCTTGAGGTCTATGAGAATGTCAACGGAGAATTCAAAGTCTTTAGTCAGGCACAGGAGAAAGACAGAGTAAAGTCAAAACTCCTTGAAGGGTTCGGGGTAGAGTTAGAGAAGGCATTTTAAATGACATTTTCATTCACTTAACACAAATTCTTAGTAGGAGGCAGTTATGGGCTATTTAGAGAAAATAGAGATCAATCCGAGAGTTTGTAATGGAAAACCTGTTATTAAAGGGACAAGAATTCCCGTAACGGTTATACTTGATCAGATTGCAGAAGGTGAGACATGGCAGTATCTGCTTGACGGATACCCCGAGTTGACAGTGGAAGATATCAAGGCTGCTTTGCAGTATGCCAGGTCATCTATTGAACACTCCGAGTTGGAAGCCGTAACTGCCTGATATGCTGAGACTATATCTTGATCAGATGTTTAATCTTAGGATTGCCGATGCGCTTCGGATAAACGGATATGATGTGTCGCGCGCCTCAGAAGCAGGGCAAGCAAGATCAGATGATGAAGATATTTTAAAGAAAGCGATTACAGATAATCGTATTCTCATTACGCTTGATGAGCATTTCGGTGATTGGACGGTTCTTCCCTTACGGCAGCATTCTGGGGTTATTCGCATTAAAATTAATCCGACAACCTCAGAAAAAATTATAAAAATTCTTGTTCCTTTTTTAAAGAACCACAGACATGAGGAGTTTAAAGACCACCTTGTGATTCTATCAGCGCATCGGGCGAAATGGATTCTGACGGCCCAGTGATACAACTATGATACAAAATACTCCATATCTGCCACTCGACTTGATTGGAGAATCCAGACGCCGAAATCGGGGGAACTATACAAAAATCGTATAATTTTCAACTTTTTTACGAATGAACCGAATGTTTTTTTGGTTGCAGGGAGTAACATAGCGCTAAATGCCATTATACGGCTTTTATATGACAATTTTTGTCAGGAATTTTACAGAAAGGCAAGTAATTTCATGGTACCCATTGATTTTGCGTAATATTTTTAGTCATTGAAGTGGCATGAAAACTGCTCATAGTAAATGGGTAAAGAAAAAACAACCCCCTAACCCCCTTTCATAAGGGGGAATAAAAAAGGGTGTCCTTACTTCCCCCTTAATAAAGGGGGATTGAGGGGGTTGTAAAAAGCACGCTATTACTGAGGAGATGACGCCCCTTTCATAAGGGGGATTGAGGGGGTTGTATAAAGGGGAATCACCTAAATTAAAGGAGGTGAGGGAAGCGATAGCAGGCAGTAGACAGTAGGTAGTAGATTGTAGGTAGTAGACAGGTAGAAATGGTGGTCGTTGACCACTGACACTAAAAAGGAGGAAACATGTATAAGGCAATGAACAATATAAGGGAGCAGAAGGGTTTTACCCTGATTGAGCTTCTTATCGTTGTGGCAATTATCGGAATCCTTGCCGCAATAGCTGTCCCTGCATTCATGGGCCAGCAGAAAAAGGCAAAGTGGCGTGCACTTCAGGCGTCATGCGATGGAGCAAGTAAACAGGCAGCTACATTCCTCAATGACCTTGCAAAACTTGACCCAATTGTTTTGCTGTCAAACCCCTCAACAAAAGTCTGCTTTGCCCATTTTGGCAAAGCACAGGTTGACACGAATGCCGACGGCATAGTAGACACAGCTATCTGCGCTGCAAAATTTGCAGACTTTGCTGCTGGCGCTGTTAACACAGGCACGTATAATACTGCTAATCCCTCTGCTACTCTTATAGCCGACCTTGCAAATAGTATTGCTGCTGAGGCATGCGGCGGTCTTATGGGTATAGCAAATCTGGATAACCTTGCAGCGACTGTTGCAGCGCCTCTTGCAGGCCAGAATAAAACAAGCCCTTATAGAGAGAACAGATGCGTTTTCCAGGTTGTAAATGCCTTTGTTCCAAACGCAAATTCAGGGCAATGCATTATGATACCTAATAATAATGCCAGGACGATACAGCTTGTTGCAATTGAAGATAAGGGTAATAATACAGACGGTGAGACCAAGTCTTGGATGGCTACCGCTGAGTAACCTTATAAACTGTATTCTGTCTTTCAGGGCAGGGAAATTCCTGCCCTGATTTTGTTCTTTTAAAGGAATAAGCGTCAATGCGTGATGAATGAATAAAAAAGGCTTTACCCTTATAGAGCTTCTCATAGTAGTATCAATCATCGGGATACTTGCAGCAATAGCTGTCCCTGTATTCCTCGGGCAGCAGAAAAAGGCGGCTATGACTGAGGCTACATCTAATCTCCAGCAATTACGACTCCTTGAGGAGCAGTTTTATGCTGAGAACGGACGATATGCGCCGCCCGCCCCTGCTACTGCTTTGGCTGCTCTCGACACTGCTTTTTTCAATGTAGTGACGGATGTTGTTCCTATCCCTGCTAATAGTATTAGAACTTCTTTGCCAGGATTTCGGCCGGGGAATGCCCGCGACCTGAATTATGACTATGTGATTTTTCGTCCAGCTCAGTTACTCGAAAGAGGAACGTGCAATAGCTCCGGCAATGATCCGAATGCCCCTGCTGGAGGAAGTTTTACAGCATGTGCTATGCCCAAAGCAGGCACGATAGTTGGTGGAACTGCACCCTCCTGGATTAATGACAGAAATCAGAATAACTTCTGATAAATCGGTTGCCCAATATACGCTGCTCTGAATGAACCAATATAAAGCCCGGTCTATTATTCAGCTTTAAACAACCTTTTGGAATGACTAATTTCCTGATAGCGCGTAAGGGCTACTGATATTTTTATTTTACACCTCTATGGCAGCAAAAAGTGCAGTTGAGTGTGGAAGGTGGAGGAAGATTCCTTGCTGTATGACAGGAGATGCATTCTGCTACATTCAATGACTGTTTATTTAAGCGTGCAGTAATCTTCTTGATGCCGGCATGGGAAAGAAGAAAATCATTCAAGTGATTGATAATCTCATCTTTACCTATGAATGTATAAAACCTTTCTCTGTGTCTTACTGTAGCGGTTGGTAAGGGAATAAAGTCTGTGTTTATCTTCTGTGAAATCTTTTGAGCCAGAAACTTATAAATAGGATTCCATCCTTCATGTTCTTTCACATTCAGTTCAACAAATTTTGTCTTTTTCTTTTTGAGTTCGTCCCGCAGTGATTCTATAAATGGTTTGACTTCTTTGCAGTTTGGGCATTCAGGGCTGTAGAAGTAGAATATCTCCATTTTTGAGGCTGCCCTGTTTTGTCTATATACGTTAAATGCTACCAAAGATATTCCTATGATTGTGAGAAATATCGCCTCAAGAAACAACTTCTTTTTCATACTGCCGTCCAACTCCCAAATAAAAAGATTGAGCAATTATAACACATGCATCAATATATTTTTCGATAAACTTTTAATCCTTAAGGTAGAAAGTCTTGATGATAGCCGCTTGTGCCGAATCTTAGAAATGTTACAGCTTGATGTTCAGCACAACTGCCAAAGCTCTGGTGATTTCCCGCATTGCTATCTCCGAAAGTTTTCCAACTTGCCGAACAAATCTTTCTTGTGCAACGGAGCGCACCTGAAAAGCATCTGCTGCCGAAGGCTTGCTCAAACCACTCTCTGTGTCAGCCTCCAGTTGAACCATCCACGGTGCAACAGAATAGCGGTCTTTCCATTCGGTAATTGGCACAATCACCTTAAGCGGTAGGATTCCAATAGCATCGTCATTCACGACCACGGCGGGGCGGGTTTTTTTGATTTCAGAGCCGATAGCTGGGTCTAAATTGATGAGCCAGACTTCGCCTCTATGCATGAAAATCCTCATGATCAATAGCCGTGAATGCAGTCAATTCACTCCCTGCCGAATAAACTGGCAAAAGAGCTTCCGCTGCTGCGGTTAACCGATGCTTTTTCTCCGCCTTTGTGAGTGGCTGCTCAATTTGCTGCAGATTCTCATGAATTAAGTGTAAGGCAGCCTCGATGATTGTTATGCGCTCCGTTGTCGGAAACTTCTTGAGTTCTTCCAATATCTCTCTCTGTGTCATATTCCCTCCTCACCTTTTTCATTCTATCCCGTTGAAATAGATTATTTATAGTTTAGCACAAACCGGCATTGCTGGCACAAGTGTTGCGGGGTGACACTTGTGCAGTTGATTGTGATAACAACAGAAACTTCTAATCCTTAAGCCTGTTTAAAAACTCTCTGTTACTGAGATACCAGTCAACTGTATATTGCACGCCTTCTTCTATTGAGACAGTCGGTCTCCAGCCGAGCTTTTCTTTTGCCTTTTCTATGTCTGCCCGGGTCGCCAGCACATCTGCCGGGTGTATAGGCAGCCATTCTATCTCTGCCTTTTTGCCGAGGCGCTGTTCTATCAGGTTTATGACGGACATTAGTTCCACAGGGCTGTCGCTTCCGAGGTTAAAGATTTCATAGCCGAACGGCGCAAGGCATTTTATTGTTCCGTCTGCTATGTCGTCAATATAGGTAAAGTCCCTTGTTTGTTTCCCATTGCCAAAGACAGGGATGGGCCTTCCGTTGTCAATTTTTTTAATGAATCTGAATATGCTCATGTCAGGCCTTCCGGCAGGTCCGTACACAGTGAAGTATCTTGGAATGCTTATGTCAATGCCTGAAAGAAAATGATAGCTGTGGCAGAGCGCCTCAGCGCCTTTTTTTGTTGCAGAATACGGAGCTAACGGGCGGTCTGTGTTGTCGGTCTCTTTAAAAGGCATCTTGTTAAGCCCGTAGATGCTTGAGGTAGAGGCAAGTACGAATTTTTTTGTGCCAGAGTTCTTACAGCATTCAAGAAGATTTAGCGTTCCCTTAACATTTGTATCAAGATATATCCACGGGTCTTCCACTGAGGCCCGCACGCCTGCCCTGGCAGCAAGGTTGATAACCGCATCTATTTTGTGATTGGCGAATACTGTTTTGACTTCATTGTAATTGCCTATATCACAGCGATAAAAACTGAAATCACTCTTGACTTCTGACCCCCCTTCAATTCCCCCCTTAGTAAGGGGGGATATAGGGGGGTGACTTTTAACTTTCAACTGATTAAGTCGCCACTCCTTAAGTTTAGGGTCATAGTAATCATTAATGTTGTCAATGCCGATGACAGAACAGCCGTCCTCAATCAGCTTTTCCGATACCTTGCATCCGATAAATCCTGCACAGCCTGTAACTGCAATAGTCCTCATCCTGCCTCCAATCAGTGTCAGTGTCTGTTTTTTAGTGAAGGTACTGACACTATTCACTAACACTTCTGCTTGTTTCTTTCTGTTATAATACACCTCATAACTTTTAACTTTCAACTTATAACTTGTTTATGATGAAGGCATTGATATTAAGCGGCGGAAAAGGTACCAGGCTCAGGCCTCTGACCTATACAACAGCCAAGCAGCTTGTCCCTATAGCAAATACACCCATACTCGGTTATGTTCTCTGGCATATTAAAGATGCTGGAATAAAAGATATAGGCATAATTATCTCACCTGAAACAGGAAATGAGGTGAAGCAGTATGTAAAGAATGGGAAGGGGTGGGGTGTCAAAGTAACTTATATATTACAGACAGAGCCGGCCGGACTTGCACATGCGGTTAAGACTGCTAAGAATTTTTTGAAAAAGGACAATTTTATAATGTACCTTGGCGACAACCTTCTGTCACATGGGGTCAAGGATGCGGTAAGGGAATTTAAAAGACAATCCGCCTTAGGCGGAATTGATGCCGCAATATTTCTTAAAGAAGTGGATAACCCAAAACAATTTGGCGTGGCTAAACTCGACAAAAAAGGCAATATATTAAAGCTGATAGAAAAGCCTAAAAATCCCCCCTCAAATCTTGCGCTTGTCGGCGTCTATATATTTACTGCAAGGATACATGACGCCATTGATAAAATAAAGCCGTCGCCCAGAGGCGAGCTTGAAATAACGGATGCGATACAAATGCTTTTAAACATGGGCGGCAGGGTAAAAAGTGAAGTCTTAAAAGGCTGGTGGCTTGATACAGGCAAAAAAGACGACATCCTTCAGGCAAATACCATAGTTCTTGATGAATATATAAAGCGGCAGATTAACGGTATAGTTGACAGCAAGAGCCAGATACTTGGAAGAGTAACAGTGGAAAAAGGGGCGTCTGTGATAAATAGCATTATCAGGGGGCCTGTTGTAATAGGGAAGAACTCTGAGATTAAGAATTCATTCATAGGCCCTTTTACAAGCATTGGCAGAGAGGTTACCGTAACAGATTCTTCTATCGAGCACTCTGTAATTCTCAGCAATGCATTTCTTTCAGGCGTTGAAAGGCTTGAAGACAGTCTTATAGGGAAAAATACAAAAATTATAAGGAATGCGGTTCGTCATAGAGCGCTGCGCCTGATGATAGGGGATGACTCAACAGTTGAAGTCTAACTCATATGATTACTGAAATAGAGGATTGGCATGTTTAGAAATGGCGACATAGAAGGTGTTTTTATCAAAAAAATGGAGACTCACGCTGATAAGCGCGGCTGGCTCATGGAGTTGTTCAGGAAAGATGGAATAGATGGTTTTGAGCCTGCAATGGGTTACATGTCTGTTACTTGTCCGGGTGTTGTGAGGGGGCCGCATGAACACAGAGAGCAGACAGACTATTTCTGTTTCTTAGGCAAATTCAGGCTTTATTTGTGGGATAACAGGAAGGGGTCGCCCACGCATAAAAATAAAAAGGTACTGGAAAATGCAGACAGGCTTATAGTGGTTGTGCCTCCGGGAGTTGTCCATGCATATAAGAATACAGGGGAAGAGGACGCAATTATACTGAATTTTCCGGATAGACTTTATGGCGGACGGCATAAAAAGGAAAAGGTGGACGAGATAAGATATGAGGATGATTCCAATAGTCCATTTAAAATTGAATAATTCGGACAGGATATCATCCCTTCGCTCATTCTCGGGCTCTCGCCCTCCGAGGTTTTTGCCTCACCCCCCTTTAATTCCCCCCTTGGTAAGGGGGGACACAGAGGGGTGGCAAAAAAAACCGCTCAAGGACAATTCCCTGTCCTTGCTAGGAGAGAAGGTCAAATAAACAATGAAGATACTTGTTACAGGCGGATGCGGATTTATAGGTTCGAATTTTATCAGGCATATCCTGAAGAAGTATCCTGACTATGAGATTGTGAACATAGACGCCCTGACATATGCCGGCAATCCCAAAAATCTAAGAGATATAAAAAAAGATATAAGGTATCATTTTGTCCATGGAAGGATTGAGGATGAGAGGCTTGTTGCCCCGATAATATCGGGGCTTGGTAATGCAGACTATATCGTAAATTTTGCCGCAGAAACGCATGTTGACAGGTCCATCCGGAATTCCTCTCCCTTTCTGGCCACAAATGTTTTAGGAACTCATGCTTTACTTGAGGCTGTAAGAATAGTTCCCGTCAAAAAATTTATCCATATCTCAACTGATGAAGTGTATGGCGCCCTCGGGAGTAAAGGAAAATTTATGGAGAAGGCCATGCTTGCGCCTAATTCGCCATATTCGGCGTCTAAGGCCTCGGCTGACCTTCTCATCCATGCATATTATGAAACTTACAGGCTGCCGGTAGTAATTGTCAGGCCGTCAAATAATTACGGTTATTACCAGTTCCCCGAAAAGTTTATTCCCCTTATGATTACAAATCTCTTGCTGGATAAACCTGTTCCTGTTTACGGGAAGGGAGAAAATGTGAGAGACTGGTGTTTTGTAGGGGACACTTGTGCGGCAATTGACAATGTTATGCATAACGGCCAGGCAGGCGAAGTGTATAATGCGGGCGGCAATTGCGAAGTTAAAAATATAGAGCTTGCAAAAAACATACTTAAAATCATGGGGAAGAGCGAAAGGCATATTAAATTCGTTAAAGACAGGCCGGGGCATGATTACAGATATGCTCTTGATAATTCAAAAATAAAGCGTGAATTAAAATGGCGGCCCTCCGTCAAAATAGAGGAAGGCCTTGAGATGACCATAAAGTGGTATAAAGATAATGAGCGGTGGTGGAAACCGCTTAAAAAAAGACTCAGCGCTGAGAGCATGGGATTTTGGTCGTAGACTCGTAGAGGAGAGATGAAGATTCTAATTACAGGCTCGGAGGGCATGCTCGCACGGGATTTAATGCCTGTCCTGAAAGAAAATCATGAGATGATGCCGCTTTCAAAAAAGGAGATGGACATTACTCAAAAAGATGCTGTTATAAAAAATATAAAAAGCAGCGCTCCTGATATAGTAATCAATTGCGCCGCATATACAAAGGTAGATACGGCTGAGGAAGAAAGTGTAAGTGCCTTTCAGGTAAACGGCATAGGCGTTCAAAATCTTGCCATTGCGTGCACAGAGATGCAAATCCCTTTATGCCATATAAGCACGGACTATGTTTTTGACGGCAGGAAAGGCAGGCCTTATACGCCGTTTGACAATACGAATCCGTTAAGTGTTTATGGCGAGTCAAAACTTGCAGGAGAAAGATATATTCAATGGCTTATGAATAAGTTTTATATAGTAAGGACCAGCGGGCTTTATGGCAGAGGAGATAATAATTTTGTGTTGACAATTCTCAGGCTTGCTAAAGAGCAGCAATCAGTGAAAGTTGTTACAGACCAGATATGTTCTCCAACGTCTACTTTAAGTCTATCCGCCGGAATAAAGAAACTTATAGAGAGCGGGAATTTCGGAATATATCACATCACTGATGATTCCGGCGGCGGCATAAGCTGGTTTAATTATGCGAGAGAGATTGTTTCAATGGCAGGCATCAGCGCAGATATAATCCCGGTAACTTCTGAGGAGTTTTCCCGCCCTGCAAAACGTCCTGCGTATTCCGTGCTTGACACGGAAATTACAAGACTTGCAGTAGGCTATGCGCCGGAGAAACGCGAAGTGGCCCTTAAAAAATTTCTTTCTTTGAAATGAATAAAGTTCTGATACCTATTGACTAAACTGATTTTTATGTGATATTGTTCATGGTATGAACAATCATCCGCGTGAGGATATATCTCTCAAACTGTTTGACGAACTTACAAAGGAGTCTGTGATTACTCAGCGGGCCTTGGCTGACCGCATTGGGGTTGCCCTCGGGTTAGTTAACGCATATATAAAGAGACTCTACAGAAAAGGGCACATAAAAATTAAGAATCTCCCCAGCAACAGAGTCAAGTATATAATCACCCCAAAGGGTTTTGCAGAGAAGGCAAAACTTACCTACAGCTACATGAACCGCTCAATGGACTATTTCAGAGACGTCCGGCAGAAGATTGAGCAGACCTATGCGGTTATGCTGGCCTCCGATGTTGAGAATATTCTTCTCTGGGGCGATGGAGAGGTTGCCGAGTTATGTTATATCTCTGCCAGGGGGCTGCCGCTTAAGATTGTCGGTGTTGTTGCTGACAGAGGGATGGAAAAGGGATTCTTCGGGCATAACGTCTATTCAATAGAGAATGTCAATGGAATTGAGTATGATGCAATACTGGTTGCATCCCTTGACGGCAGGACCAGTGAAAAGATAAATAAGGCAGGTGTAAATTCTGAAAGGGTTTATTATTTATGATTAGCATGGAATTAACTGATATTTCGGGCGCTTATCGTTGCGACTCGCAACCGAGCTGGTATGCTGTTCATGTTAAATCCCGCCATGAGTTTAAAGTGGTGGAAAGATTAACAAAATCCGGCGTAGAGACATTTCTGCCTGCTGTGGAGAGGCTCAGCAGATGGAAGGACAGGAAGAAGTTAATAAATTTCCCTCTTTTTCCCTGTTATATCTTTGTCCATATGCATAAGATTTATGAAGTCATGCTGACTGTCTTGAAAACTCAAGGGGTTGTAAGATTCATTGGCATTAATCAGTGTGAGCCGGAGCCTGTCCCGGAAGACCAGATAATTTATTTAAAAAAGGCTGTTGAAAGCAAAGAAACCCTGGACCCCTATCCGTATTTGAAGGAAGGCCAGAGGGTAAGGATAAAAATGGGGCCTCTTGCAGGCGTGGAAGGTGTTCTTGTGGAAAGGAAAGGACAGCATCTCCTTGTTCTTTCCGTTGATATACTCAGGCAAGGCGTGTCGCTGAAGATAGACGCTTTAGAAGTAGAAAGAGTTTAGAGTAATGCGTGATGAGTAATGAATATGAAAACACATAAAGATTTGGATGTGTGGAATAGGGCAATGGAATTGGCAGAAAAAACTTATGCTCTAACAATGGATTTTCCTCAGAAAGAGCAATATGGCATAGTATCACAAATAAGACGCTCAGCGATATCCATTCCCAGTAACATCGCAGAAGGAGCAGCGAGACACTCAAATAAAGAGTTTATCCAGTTTCTTTATATAGCTTTAGGTTCGTTAGCAGAGTTGGAAACACAGATGTTGTTGAGCCAGAGATTAGGGTTTCTTAAAGACGGCAGCGTTTTGTTAGAGCTTGAAGATATAAGAAAAATGTTGCTTGGATTAATACGATTCTTAAAACATAAAGATAAGCGTGATGAGTGATGAGTAATGCGTAATGAGTGAAACCTTTTGAGAAATTTACATTTATTATTTACTCATCACGCATAACGCATAACGCATCACTGATTACGGACGGGCCTTCTTGGTTATTATCCTCTTAATTGAGGATATGTGACTGAGAGGGCGGAGCATTGCCGGGGATCGGACATCATTTATATGATATGTTCTACCTTTTTTTAATTTGATAAAGACATGACTGGCGTCAAAGAATCAAAATTTGCAGTAATGTTGACGCCGAAAGACAGGTATCGTCATAGACATGTCAGGTTTAGAGGAGATGTCCTCAGTTTTGTTGTGCAGTATGAAACCAACTTAGAGGGTAAATGGCTGCCTGTGGTAAGATATGATACAGAGCATGGTTTTGCCCATCGTGACCTTTTTGATAAAAAGGGCAATAAAAAGAAGACGCCGATGTTCACTGAAGATTATAACGAGGCATTGACCTTCGCCGAATACGATATAAAATCAAACTGGGGAATATATAAAAAAGCCTTTTTGGGAGGCGCTTAAGATGAAAATAAAAGATGAAGATATTTTTATAAGGAATTCCGAATTAAGTATGGAGTTCAGCAGATATGTATTAGAACACCCTGAGATAGATGACATTCTGACAGAAGATAAAGTTATTATATTCTTGCCGAAATTTGATGCTGAATTAAAAGACTTTAATTTAAAAATGGCGAAAGAGATAGAGGCTGAAGGCGGGAAAGTCCTTTACATAAAAGTAAGACAATTGTCTCCGAAAATTACATCACGATTGATTGGAGTAGAGGTTGGGGTACATTAGCAAAAGCCAACAGGTTAGCGGTATTTTCAGATGAAGATTTCAATCATAGGCACAGGATATGTAGGGCTTGTCACGGGCGCATGCATGGCGCAGATGGGAAACAGCGTTTTTTGCGTTGATGTTGACAGGAAAAAGATAGACAACCTTAAGCGTGGGATTATTCCCATATACGAGCCAGGGCTTGAACCTCTGGTTGCTGAAAATTTCAGGCTTGGCACGTTGAGATTTACGACTGACATTAAAGAGGCGATTGACAACAGCGAGATCTGCTGTATAGCAGTCGGAACTCCGATGGGTGAAGACGGCAGCGCTGATTTACAGCATGTTTTGCAGGCGGCTCAGGATATAGGCAGAAATATAACACGCTACATTATCATAGTAAACAAATCAACCGTGCCTGTAGGAACGGCAGCTAAAGTTAGAGATGCAATCAGAGGCGAACTTAGCAAAAGGAAAGTTGAAATACCTTTTGATGTTGTTTCAAATCCCGAATTCCTTAAAGAAGGGGCTGCTGTTGAAGATTTTATGAGGCCTGACAGGGTGATTGTCGGAGCGGATAATCCAAGGGTGCTTGAGAAGATAAAAGAACTGTATGCGCCGTTTACAAAGAGTCACGAAAGGTTTATTTCTATGGATGTGAAGAGCGCTGAAATGACCAAGTATGCCGCAAATGCGATGCTTGCCGCAAAGATATCGTTTATGAATGAGATAGCCAATATCTGTGAGAAAGTGGGGGCTGATGTTAATAAGGTCAGGGTAGGGATAGGAAGCGACAGCAGAATAGGATACAGCTTTATATATCCGGGCTGCGGATACGGCGGAAGCTGCTTTCCAAAGGACGTCAGGGCGCTGGAAAGATTAGCTACAGAAAATAAATATGCGGCCAAGATGCTCAGGGCGGTTCAGGAAATAAATGATGCTCAGAAATTAGTCCTTGTCCATAAGGTTATAAAAAAATTCGGTGAGGATTTAAGCGGCCGTGTATTTGCTGTTTGGGGGTTGTCATTCAAACCCGAGACAGACGATGTAAGAGAGGCGTCAAGTATAACCATAATCAGGGAACTTACAAAGCATGGAGTAAAAATAAAGGCGTATGACCCAAGGGCAATGAATGCGGCGAAGGAATACTATCTCAAGGACGTAAAAAACGTGGAGTATGCTGAT
>Ga0100385_1002447_pt1 | contig 17481 bp, 15 predicted proteins | sample CryGeymeta201509_FD_81543 | JGI IMG/M metagenome (GOLD analysis project Ga0100385, IMG submission 81543) | Groundwater microbial communities from Crystal Geyser aquifers in Utah, USA - Crystal Geyser metaG 2015-09 | ecosystem: Environmental > Aquatic > Deep subsurface > Groundwater | place: USA... | reverse complement strand
CTAGATAGATAAAGAGTTACATGAAAGCAGGAATGAAATTCAAAGCATAACAAGCAGTATAGCTCCCGTAACTGTAGTCTATGTCTGCTGTGGCACTGCATTAAATGAGAGGTACGAGGTAATAATAAGGTTGACAACATAGGTGATGATCAGTAGAACAATGTTGAAAATAATCGCCAGCTTCAGGTACGAAGAGATGGCAGTTATGATGTTGTTAGGATGTGAAAGGGCCTGAACTAGATTTTTTTAGTAATTTTAACCGATTTGCTTCAGAACGATGCCGATCACGAAATCCTATGTTGTGATACTGACGCCTCCGGGAATGATGTTCTCATTGGTGAATACGAGTGGAGGTTGAGGTAGGGTGCTTTCATGCTGAGGACTTGCCGAAAGACCAGCCTAGAATGTCTATCCTAAACTACTAATGAAGCGATAATCGATCTTCATGTTAAAGAGCTATTTTTTGAATGTGATTGGAGATGCTTCGTCCTCTAACTTGACCATGTTATGGAAGGGTCGCAAGATGACAACCTTTTTATAGTCCTCCATTTTGTCTATTCTGGTAGTTTTTATCAAAACAGATCTCGATTTTGAAGCATAAGCTATGGGTAGCAAGTTAGTTGGATTGATTCTCGGGTCCGTTTAGAGATATCTTTCTACTTTTATGATTTGTCCCTCCTTCAAGTCGCCCATCTATGTGCTTTCCCACACTTCTCTATCCTGGTTCCAAGTTGAATACTTAACTTCCTTTTCTTTGAGTTTATCCTGATGTTGGTGAGCGAAATGTCGGTAGGTGTTGTATCTCGCATGCATTTCGAAGCCCATACACACTAACACTAAAGCAATTAACAGACAGGTGCTAAGGATCTCCCCTGAATCTTGGGGCTAACAGTACTTGAAATACTAAAATATGCCTGCATGTGGACATTCTTACTTTGGCAGAGGTAGTACAAAATATGAGGTTAGCGGCAGGTGAGCCACAAGCATAGAGGTACCAACTGGCAAAAAGGTTTCTGATGCTGCTGAACGGCTCGACATCCTTTTTGACCTATTTTTATGCGTTAAGTTCCTAGTTGTTAGCTTTCACTAACGGGATAAGGGTTGTTTTATCCTCTATTGAGATCGGTTGTAGAGCTCATACGCTCATCGTGTGATTAATTCTCATTGATCATCTATTGCCTTTTTTGATACAATAATGGAATAGAATTACAAACTTTTGACACAGGGTCATAGCAACAACAGTGAATTAAAGCAAAAAGGTTTATATAATTTTTGAAACTGTCGTCAAAGAGGAAGCTGTTGTTCTCAACGCTTTATAATTCAAATTTGATGTAATTCAGCGATATTATTGGGCAAACTGCCCTCTGCCGCATGGCTCCCAACAGTTCATTCTTTCTCTACTACGACAGCAAAAAGATATACGTACCTCTCTCTAACCCAGATCAAAGAAGCCTCTGTTGCTCTTGCTAACTTTGCAGTCATTGCAGTTCCCGCTCCTCCATCTGATATCGTTATATCTCCAAATTCTGAGCTTATTGCTGCCTTTTTCAAGGACAAGGCTCTCGCAGTTGTATATAATTTGCAGGGAACAATGATGGCCAAGATAGAGTAGATTCAGGCAGGCATGTCGGGTATTCTTTGGGCGACAGATTCAGTCCAGCTCCTTATTTTTTCTTAGTTCCTCTACAAGGTGACAATCTTCAACCTCACGGATAAGACACTGAGCATGATTCGTTCTCCTAAGTTATCCACATCGAAAGGTTGTGCCTTCTCCAGAAATGGAAAATTAATGGCTCTTCTTGAGAAGCATGACTGCAAGGATGTGCTGGGAATCTATCACTGTGGAGATTGGAAAATGGTCAACAGCATAGTTATGGATTCTTTTGATTTGGTTGAGGTCAGGTGGCAAAGAAATGACTCGCATATTGTAGCGTGGGAAAATCCTATAAATTACAGATTCTATGCTGTATGTCCCTTCAAAGGTATTGTGCTCAGATACCAGCCTTACGACTATGCAATGGGAGTAAAATCAGTTCATCTGTCTCACACTTCCTATTTCGTGGCTGTTGGCTCTTTTGATGAAAAAATCCGCCTTTTGAACGCTAAAACTTGGAAACTGATCAGCTAGTTGGACTGCTCACAGGTTATCATTCAAAATGATAGCACAAAGATCTACAAAGAGGAAGAAGGTAAAGGCAAAGGAAGTCATCCTCTGAATCTGATTGACCGAACTCACTATAAAATTCCTTCTATCAAGCCACAACTCAGTGACAAGAGTGCTCCTCAGCAGGGTATCGGTCTGTTGGAGTTCAGTCCTGACGATAATTATTTGGCTTGCCGAAATGGTACGAATTTATTCATACAGATAACATGCCATATACAGTGTGGATTTGGAATGTTTCAACCTTGGAGCTCGAATCAGTCATATCTCTAAACTCCCAGGTCAAAATGATACGCTGGGACAAGCACGACAACATTCTTTGTATAGCAGCAGGCACCGACAAGGTTCTATTCTGGAACAATGGCAAAATCCTGGAGTGCTCTTTCCAAATGTAGAACAGAAAATTCAACATTCAAAAATTCATTTGGAGTGAGGATCGAAAAAGAATGCTTTTGTTTGATAAGGCTGAGGTCATGTATGCTGACCTTGTCAATCTTGATTGCTGACTGTTTTGATAATGTATAATCATTTTGGAGTGTAATTCGATTGCTGGGATTTATATCGATTGCGATAAAATAGGTTGACTGAAGGCTCGTAATGGTCTATCATGATTGCCTATGATGACTTTCTCTGACGTTTTTATATCTGGATAGCCATTTTTTGGTTTAGACTTGGCAGGCTGTTGCTTCTGAGTTTGTCACGATTCAGACCTCTTTTTTTATCAGCTTTCAAGGGAGTCAATGAGCTAATTATTTGCTAAGAAACTTTCTAGAACTAGCTCTCTACAAGTTGATTGACCAATCTACTTTTCTGGTTGATTTCTTTTTATCTTCGAAGCTAAGCCAATTTCAGCATACCTTGGCACTTCATTACATTTTTGGTTTGTTTCTTCAAATTTGTTTACACCTCCTCAATGATGGGATACTCAAATCGACATACAGCATTCTGTTTGGGCAGCACTTATCTGTGAGGTCGAGGATGTGATTCTTTGATAGGGATGGACAATCGCTTAGTGAAACTAGGCTGATGATGCTTGATTGGTGGAGGAAGAGATGCTTTCTGATGCCAATCTAGGATGTACTGCGTATTTTGGCTAAATGCTCTCAGATTTTATTTAGCCAGCTCTTCTAACTTCATTGCTATGTTATTGATTTGTGATAATAATATTGTTTAACCGAGGTATAGAGATGACAATCTCTTAAAGTTTCATTGCCTTCCTAGAAGGTTTCATCACATTCAGGAGCATAACTGTATGCCTATACTATTTTAACTTTTTCTGATTGGATTGCTACTTTTGCAAAAACTGACATGCTGGCCTTCTTGCATGGTTTTTGGCATTATCTTTCAGTTAACTGTGGTGATAGCAGTATTCCTGGGAGTATAATATATTTATTGTAAATAATGACAAGCACAACAATTAAAGAGGGTAACGATGAGTACATTCTGTCCCTGAAGACAGTAACCTGGCAGAAAGACAGTCACTCCCTCTTCGACTATGAGTTTAATAAGAATGTTATCCAAAATACCTTCGAATTTCCTCTCACACCCAAGTACGTCTACATCTACCGCAACAACACAAGTAAGTCTCTTCACATGTAGCATCTGAAGTATCATTCGCAGAACATAACAAGCTAGTTCCGAATACTGAAAACACCCTCCAATTGTTGGGCTGTTTCCATCTGAAAGAGGACAACAAGAAGTTCAAAATAGAGCTTTTCAATGCTGAGCACATAAAAAATTTATAAAAAGAGGATCTGACCTCATCAGGTGCTTCAAATGGTGTCAACGCAAAGGAAGAAGGAGTTTACTTGATCGTCCGATCATTGAAAAACAAGAATAATTAAAACAAAGGCTACAAGTTAGGTAATTGCTAATTTACTCAGCTGTTGGTCAAATCATCAAATTAGGCAGGGTTTAATACCTGGTGACATCTATCAACAACAATAACATTGGGGCAGGTGCAGAGAGTAAATCGAAGTTTTGGATGAACAACAAAAAAATAGTGGTTGAGGAGATTGGAATGCCAGAAAATCCTGGATAGACCTTGGAGTGCAAATACTGTATGTTAGCAGAGGGTACCTAAGAGGGTGAGTTTTTGTGTAAACCTTGCAAATGCAGCGGAACTTGCGGTCTTGTTCATTTTCATTGTCTCTAGAAATGGAATCAATCGAAGGTCAAGAAGGAGGTCGTTGGTGGAACAATTCAGTACAATTTCGAGAAATTTTACTGTGAGGTATGTAAAGAAGAATACCCTCGTTTTATTGAAAAAGATGGAGTTGAGCACGAGCTAATGCCGATTGAAAAGCCAACAGGCCAGCATATAATGTTGGAGGGTGTGAGTTAGAAGGCTAACAACATGATGGTCATACAGAACATCCCAGTTGATGGTATAAAAATTGGCAGGGGACACGAATGTTAGATACGAATAACTGATATTTCTGTGTCTAGGACTCATGCCCGCATCGACAAGATCCAAGATGACTACTATATATTTGACAATAAGAGCAAATTCGGCACTTTGGTGAAGGAAGATAGACTCAGTATGGATGTCACCAGGATCAAGCAAGGGATACAGATTGGGCGGACAGTGATCACCTTTGAAAAGGCCAGGAAGGGTTGATTTCTCAGTGTTACAACTCTATATCTATCATTAGCACATATTATTATCAATCTGCATTTTCAAATTTATCACTGAAAAAACCTCCTTTTGTTTTGAACTATCCCCGAAAAGATAGAAGCTCCCTCTCGTGTCGAGCCTTTGCTTATTTCACGTTGAGATTGTACCTCTGCTGCAGAGAAATTTTATCATTCCGATAACGATTGTTATAGTCTTCAACTTGGGTTTGCATCTTTTTGTTGAGAAGGTCCCTGTCTTTGCTGAATTTGTTCCGTAAATTGATGATAGCCTGTTATATCTTGTTGTCTCTGCTCTGGTGCCATGTTTTCAGCTAGGTTTCGTAGAGTTGGTTGATATGCTGTTGGATGAGGCTGGCCTGGTAGAAACTGGATAGGATGAATTGTACTCTTTCTGCTTTGACATATGATGTTCCATCTAGCGAAGGTTAAGCAGCTAGTAACTTTCCTTGATCTTTGAGGGCCATTGATCAGTCATTGTTTTTCTGAGGTCCTCGACATCTTTTTTATTTTGCTTATCTATTTATTTCATTTATTCATCTAGAGAGGTCTTATACTTATCGATGGTGTTACTCCATTATTTTTGGCAGTGCTCGATTTGGCTGTTGTATTCCTTTTCGAGCTGACTCAACTAATTATTATGTCGGTTGATCATGTCATTGGTGAAGGAGTTATCCCACTTTCGTTTTTAGTTGATAGCTTTCTGTCTAAGAGCATCGGCCTAAACATATTGTCCTTTTTATTAATGAAACAACATTTCTTCATAAAGTTTTTTGAGAGTATCTTAGAACTATTCTGGTGATAACACTTTCAAGGTTGATACGGTGGTCATGGTTATTAATTTTATTACAGAGGTGAACAAACAAATCTAAGCAGAACAAATAATACAATTGATGGGTTAATTGATTTGTGTTTAATTTGTTACATTATTGCCTGCAGAGAATATGCAATAAAGACACATCTATCATCGCTTTAGAAACAACACTCGCAACCCAACTCAATCTGAAAGTCCAGGAAAGTCAGTTCACTTTCGAATCGAAAAGCCTGTTCTTGACTACTACAACAAGATCAGTCTGAACAAACAAACTAAGTATATCCGGATCAAGCATAAGTCTACTGCCGACAGGGCCAGGTAACCTGGTCTGAGCAGCAGTGCAAGTCAAGGGAACCAGGAATGGTGCAAGACCATAGGAAAGTACATGCAGTCCAAAGAACACATCCAAAATAAGAGGGACAATAAAGATCTCACCTTCAAGTTCCACCAACTAGACAAGGCGAATAGACATATCTATATCAAAAAAATAGCAGATCAAGCCATTCCCGCCCATTTTATATCTTTAACGAAAAATAGCCTACCTCCAGTGCAACGTGAGCCTGAAGATATTTCTCAAAGTTTCCACTTCAAAAACAACCTTCCAGAAGAATCCTAGTACCCAGAATAGGCATCAGCAGAACCCGGAAGAAAAATTAGTGAACAATTAAGCCATAATCGAACCTATACAGATGTTCAGGAGCACATAATGAGTAACTTCATTTCGAACTATTTCAAAAACAAGTACAGACAGAACCACAGACATGAACCTGAATATTACTTGACTCATTCTTTGCATAGACATCTTACTGATTGATTTTAGTTTGTATTAACAAAAAATAATAATTTTAAGAAATGGGAGTTGTCGAGTCAAAGAAAGATGGAATAGTGCGAACCTTCCAAATAAAGATAAATATCAACTAACCAATCAAACCTGAACTGATGGGCCTCACAAATTGTACTCTACCAATTACTCAGGGTCATTTCCAGATATCAAACAGCTCTACGATACTCACTGTCGCAAAGGATAATGTCCTTACATCGATTTCTTCACCTTTCATAAGGTGATGCCCTTTACCAATGAGGTTAGCAGAAACATTTTCGCATCTATGACAGCCGGAGATTGTAAGTGTTATAACATGTAGCTTATCTCAACATCTTCGAGCTTGTTTCCATATTGATTGTCATGGCTCACAACAGTTACCGCAAGAAGCTTCAATGTACTTTCTGTATTATTCAGTCATCTTTGTGCTTTTTGATTTTATGCACCAAAACCAGCTGACAAATAGATAGCTGATCCTTATTTTCTAGTCAATTCTGAATGGATTTTGCAGAGTGACAGGGCAGACAAGACCCAAATACGAGTATCTGAGTAAATATACTCGTGAAAGGTTCATCAGAGCAAATTCACTTGAGGCATTGGAAAAACCTGTTTCATATAGGAGATTAATTGAATAGGCTGAAGGAAATACTGACTGTTTTGAGCTTTTCAAAAGATTCGATCAAGAAATGTATGGACTTTTCACACAGGAGTCATATCTTTTCAGGGTAGGTGGCTTCAAAAAATATGATAAAGAAGACGTTGAAAAAAATTATCGAGTAATTAGAAAAGTCAGTGTGGATAAAAATTATGAATAAGTCGAACTTGTTGAGGAAAACAAGAAAGCAAGACTGGAGAATAGAAAGAGCCAATGCATCAGGCAACTATTAGAAGAAAGATAATAAAAATTCAAAAAATCAAACAGCGATCTCAAGACTAGGTCAAGTAGTATTGTTATAAACTCATCGAGACTACCCAGCATTAGCCAACGAAAATCCATTGCCAAACTGTCACCAAGTTCTAAAGACAACAAACAAACTTTGATTTCGAGTACAAAGAATTTGAACCGAAGAAGCAGAGTACTTATTTTAAATGGAAAGCTAGCCAATAAGTAGGACATTTTTGAAACAATTAAATATTTTAAGAGTCTTTCAGGTAATAAGCCAAAAATAACCCTAAAATAATTCAAGCAAAGTTTCAATAAAAAATCCTTCATTCAAAAACAAATTGGCTCGCTTTATAAATATTTTGATACCAAAAAGAAAGGAGAGGTCAACTTTGAATAATTTCTCAAGTCTTACTATCACAAAATTACACAAGCATAAATATAAATAATCAAGGAATGGCTATCTGAATTCAAGGCCATTCATGAAGCTGACCACATGGATTTATCATAAAACAAGCAGAAATAGAAAAGAGCTCATGTATAGCTTCCGAGAAGTACTCTCAGAAGAATGCACGAAATATTCGCATCAATTGACAAAGGCAACAAAGGATATTTAAGCTTCGAAGATCTTAAGCTTGCCTACAATACAGGCTTCACACTCACTGAGCTTCAGTAGATGATGAGAGATTTCGGAAACAATAACAAAATCAACAAAGATGGCTTTATTAGAATGACCCTTCCTGAAAATTGGACAATCGAAGGAACTGACTTGGTCGGAATTTGATATTTATTGTTGCTGAATGGAAAATGTAAATATCAGTTGTATCTGTTGATGAAAGTTGTTGCAAAAACATGTGGGAGGGTCTGGGATGAGGATTACTCGCTTTATGGGTTATCCTCATAGTCAAGTTCATTGAGCCGATCTTGATATTACTTGATCTTCAGCATTTCTTCATTTATCTTGCTCATATAGTTAAACTTTGATTTTGTTGTTGCCAGCTATTGGAGGTTTTTCTTACGAATATGGAATTGTAGTCGTTCTTGTTTGATTTTTTCGTGAGAAAGGAAAGCCTGCCTTCTTAATTTTTATTCATTCATTCTGAAATATTATCTGAATTTCTATATAGTAAGAGTATTACCTTTTCTTGATTTTTTTTATGATACTGCAGTTCTTCAATCCTTTTCAAATTGTCCTCTTTTCGTAGGTTGATAGTGATCTAATCCTCCCATTTCTGCCTTCTAAATCTCTATACAGATAATCTGTAATCCCGTTAGGCTTCTATTTTATGATCGGACATGGAAGCATTCTGGCTCAATATGAACTTTTTGTTATGGTAAAGTTTAATAAACTCATGTCTGCATAAACTTGCATCTTTTTCTGCTTTTTAGGCAGAATTCCGCAATCTGATATTATTCCTCACGGCTGCAAGATGTTATCTATAAGCTTCTTTACTCTTCTACCTTATTTTTCGTAAATAAGTGACAGGTTCATCTTTGAATTTACTGGATATTCTATGCAAAGTTTTATCACCTTTGGAGTCATCTTTGCGAAGTCTGGAAGAAGAGGATACCTAAGTGGAAAAGAGGCAGCTGTCATTAAATCGTTATTTCCAGAGATCGAGGTGTTTATCTATTGACATTGAAAATAAAAATATCAAGTTTCGGGTGTAATTAGTTTTAATCAAAGAATTAAAAATGAAAAAGGAGGAGATAAATCCTGTTTAGCTTGAAGTGAGGCAGCTTAGCAAAAAATTCAAGAAAATGGGTCGGGACTACATCAGAATCATCCATTAGTTCTGCTAATATGACTTCAGGAGAACCACAAAGGTCATGTCGATGGTTCAATAAATGAATAATCCCATGAGCATCATTGATACTCTCATCAAAAAGCCTGAAAAATCAGAAGAATTGATGGCCTAGCTCGAATGGAAATACAACAAAACCTTTGGAGATCACGAGGACATTTATGAGACTGAAAAGGATGATATGGAGGCAAAAGAGGAAATGAAATCTCTTGGATACTAGTTTTTCGAAAAGGTTCCCAATGATACGGTCACAAAGATCATAAGCTATCTTGACCCCTACTCTTTCTTCAGGACAGGTGTAGCCTCAAAGAGATTCCACTAGATTATGATTTCTGAGGCCCAATCTGACTACTATAGACATCTCTGCACTCGCCTTTACAACATGGAAAAACCCAAATTGCCTTTCATTTGCAGATTTGGGCCCATAAAAGATTATGTTCTCCAGAGACCTCTCGAATATAGGCCAAACACTAGAAACGCTGTTCTTAACAATCTAAGAGACTATATATGGAAAATGGACATGAACTCATTTAACCTAGAGCCCAGCTACTACAAAGCATACGGAAGTTACTTCAACATGTTCAAATGCTGCCCCAGGATCAATCTCAACGGATACTATGTCGAAAGGGACAAATATGTGAGAATTGGAATGAAAGATGAGCGCAATCCTATTGCACCAATACATGTGATCTACTTCTACAGATATCTTCGGTTTTTGGAGGATGGAACTGTCCTCTACCATGTACCTTTATTTATATTCAGGTGAGAAACAAAAGACTAAAGCCAGAGCAAGTGATGACCTTACTTTCAAAGGAGTTACTGGACAACAACGAAAAAAAAGACACAATGCTCGGAGAATACATCCATTACCAAAATAAACTGTTCGTTAAGGCCTGTCAGAACAGAGAAGTTTTCAGCTATGAATTTGAGATTAAATCAAGCGACAACAAGATCAACAATGAACTAAAAGTTGTCAAGTATACACTTGACTTGATTGACGATGCTCAGGAAATCAGACAGACTTTATATGCTGCTCATCCTTTAAAAGAAAAACTGTGCTTTTACTACTGCAAAAATTAGAACATCAGCTTGGAAAATAGCCCTGTTATGCATGCATGTGGATTATGATTCCAACATTGATAGTCGATCTTTTCAAGTTTAAAACTATTGAAAAGAAAACATATATTGTAGAATGGATGAATAGATTAAATATTCATAGGGAAAAAAGAAAATCAAGTCTATTGGAAATTACCAGTTTTTTAAATGTGTGTCCAGCAACTGGAAACTGTATTTCATTTGAATTATATAGAATTTAGCAATGAGCGAACTCTAGGACTCTGTCACTAACTAATCAGTCTTCAGCACTCATTAGTGCTAATAACTACGCAAAAAGATAGCCCTCAGCAGCTCGTAACTTATCTAGCTCACTTACAACGAATGTACACCTTACCTTAGTCAGAAAAATTCAACAGTAAACTTTAATGGCTCAACTTAGCTGCAAAAAATCTTATCGAAGAGGATAAATATCAGCAGGCAGGAGTGTACCTAGACGAAGCAGAGAAAGTATTGGAGTATGCAGCAGGATGCGGCAAGACAATCGAAAGAACCCTCATAACGACCATCCTTAACAACCAGGCATGTTTGCTGCAACGTACTAGCGACTTCGAGCAGTCATCCAATTACCTTGAAGCCATTATTTTCAATATTGGATAGTTCCTTGAAGGATGTCACGAATTCGAGACCTCTCCTCAGTTGGCCAATTGCTAATCAGTATAATTCGCAGAAACTGCCACATTCTTCTAAAGAAAAACCTCTTTGGCATTGTACCATTTGAGATTTTGTGCACTCACATCTCATTCCAAAAATAATGAAGTAGCATTAAAATCAGCTCGGAAAGCATTAAGTGTGCTCAAAGACATATGCAGAGATTTGTATCTATACGAAATTTTTAAAGAAAAAAATCAACTGCTATCAAGTGGAACCATCTAGAGCTCATCTTCTCAGAGTATTGAAATCATTAAAACCAAGCACATTCTTCGAGATTTGGCAAGTTTAAAAACAATAGAAGTAGGATAGCCGGCTCTTTTCGAAAAATACCTCAAGAAAGCGACAAGAGAAATAAATGCCTATCAGAAGAGGATCATTTCATATTAGTATACTTCTTCCTTTGGATAATTTGAAAATTATTCGATAGGAAACCTCATGCAGGCTGCTCCTGTCTAAATTGCCAAACCAAATCATTCTGAATACATGTCAGGAGAGATATCCTCCAGGGGTAAAATGTATAAAATTTTGCATATGGGGATGGCTCACTTCACTGTAGCAACAGAGTTAAGACTGATATCTGGAAATAAGTATTCTCTTGATGAGGATCAACGTAAGTTAAGCCCTGAATTTTGTGAATCCAAATTGAACCATTTGCTGGCTTTGATTATTGTGGCAAGATATTTGCCTTCAAAATCGGTTTTCTTCCAGCATGCGGTAACAAGCTTCAAAAATCACTATGGAATTGACCTACTATTGGAGGCAGATAAAGAGGAAGGAAGCGACATCAAAGATAGCTTTTCAATCATGCAGTACTAATAGTTGAGCTAGGAGATCTAAAAAGGGGAGCTAAGTAGACTGGAGGAAGGAAATACTTATGAAGATGATAACAAGTCAATCCAGATCAACGAAGTAGAAAGTCCAAAAAGCAACGAATTAATAACGAATATGATGAGTAGTGAGTATAATCCCCCTCCTCCAAAGATGGGGCAAACACTGATGAAGGAAATTCACAATAGCAAAGTTTAAATAAAAAAACTTAAAGGTTTGAAGTCAAAACCTAAACATGAAAGAGGTCCTTCAAGTTCATCAAGAATGTTAGAAACAAATAAGAACCGTTTCAATGGCCAATCCAAGAACAAAGAAAACAAAAGCAAATCGAAAATGCTTCAATCGAAAGGAAAGGAGATCATACGAAGCCGTCAAAAGATATTGAAGACTGAGCATGATGAATAAGACAGAAGGAATATTTATTATGGATATACCAAAAATAGTAGAAGTAAATCCAGGAGAAGCACGATTGATAGAAAGACCAGCAAAAAAGGCTTCGGAATGATGCAAGGGTCTGTTTTTTAGAATAAGAAGCTAAAAAATTAGGTCAAGATTGATGAATAATATGGTGCCAAGTCTGCAGGTCAATTCGGAAATACTCTAAAATCTCCTAGAATAAAAAACCTGAGACATTCTCAAGGTTCAGATGACTAAAACATTTATCTGTCAAAAAGTGGAGCCCGATTGGATGGCCCTAAGATGAAGAAGTTAAAAAGTCCAAGGGCAAAGAATGATGGCTGCAAGAGGAAATCAGTTTCTAAAGATAGATACTTTTGATGCAATGATTGATGTTATTTATATCATTTTTACTCTTTTTACTCCTCTTTGTTCTAATTGTTATCCAAATTAGCCTCGGCTTGGTTTATTTACTCTTTGGTCTCGGTTTGTTGAGCTGCCTATGTCTTTTCTTAAGTCTGCTGTGAAGTTTCAACCTTCATATTTATCTAGCTGACTATCTCATTCTTGAGTTGCCTGGCTTGTCGTTGCTGCTCTGTGTACTATTTCTAGCTGTTTTCAGTTTGTTCTTATTCTTTTCTTATAGGGGAATTTGGATCGCTTGGGTCATTTAGGTTATAAACAGTTGAGAGTATGATATCAAGCTTTGTAGCTTTATCAAAGTAAATAGAGGTAGACCCATTTTTTCCTCTCAGCACAAAATCTGCCTTCTAACTGGTATTGTTGGTAAATATAGATTGAAGCATGTCGTTGAAGTTGGGAAGTTAATTTGTATCATTTTATCCTGAAAGGGGTTCTGTCGATTTTAGCAGAAGAATTTTGTACACACCCTCAAGATACCCCTTTTGATAAACCATTTTCTTAGATATGTCGTCTAATCTTTTCTTTGTGTTCAACAAATACTCCTGAGCTAGGTATATATGGTTCCTAAGAATTTGCTGAAGAGTTATCTGCTTGACCAGCAAATTCAGCAGAAGAGGAGTCTTGTCGTCAGCATTCATGTCTTAGACGCGCATAAATGGGTCATCAAGAAAGTTTGTCTTGAGAAGTCTCAAATCATTGATGCTCAAATTGGATCCTGACAAAGAACTGAAAAATTGGGATATTTTTTATCTAAAGTTGACTAACTTTCCTTTGTGCTGTTCGTAAAAGGCATCAGTGATAGAGGCCAAATTCGTAAAAGGCACCTACTATCCAATCAGGCGCAGAGTGATCATAAGTACTCTTTTGAGCTGAAGAGGAATGTTATTGCTACTGATCAGGTTGTTGGCTGTGTCCCAGTTAATGATTTCAATCAAAGCATGAATCAGAAGGCTCAATTTTTGAAAAAAAGGATTTCTGAGCTGAATAGTTTTGTAGTAAAACTCAATATCTTTGCAGAACTCACAAGCCAGGAGCTGAACAAACATCTCTCGTTTGAAAGTAGCATGCCACGATTCTTTCACATGATCTAGCCATTATTTGCAAACTGATCGAACTTGGAATAGCTCACTAGCTGTCAGGTATGGAAGAATATGATGAACGAACATCTCAGAAGGGATGTTTCTCAATGCAGATGTGGTGTCAAAATTGAAAGGATCCTCGCTCTTGATGGTCATAATATAGCTCTAACTCATCTTAAATTTTATAAATCGTTCTGCAGAGTTGTGCTCCATGATGTTTGCTGTATAGAGATAGATATACTGAGAGCCATGGCTGTAAGATTGGACATGTTGGACAGTCCATAAAAAATGCTGAATACTTCTCGACCTGTGGGAGACCCTCGACTTTGTTCTCTCCCCTATTAAAGTTTATGATCATGGTTTTCCTCCTATTTGTGGGTGCAATTTGTACAAACGATCTTCTATTCATCTAATGATTCTTCATCTTTTGGCGACTCTTTTTTTGGTTCATCTTGTTTTTAAATTTATTGAGGTTCTTATGTCATTGATTCTCTGTGCACTTCTGGCTATTTTTCAGCTTATGGCTTGGTTTATACAATTTGAGTATTTTGACCGATATTTTATTTTTCCTGCTCAGGGGGATTGTACTATCGAATGAAGACCATATCTTCATTTTTCTTAGCTGATTTTTACTCTTTTTATTCGCCTCTTCCCCCTTCTTTTGATTCATTTTATGATTAAGGCTTTCCTTTTTCATTTCTCTCGGCTTTCTGGGCTATTTGAGCGAGTGCTTCGAATCGTTTGAAGCTGCTACTGTTTCTATCTTTTTCGATATAGATGGCTTTTTTCTTTGACTTGAGAATATCCATAAGCTTTTAGATTTGGGAGATAGCACTCTTTTTTGATTTGTCCTCGTACATATTTGACAAATTTTCAAGAATGATCTTGACATCGTAGACTCTCTGAGACAAAATTTGATTGATTTACTCGCTGATGGTTGGGCTGTTTCCTCTGAGTGTTTCAAAAATTACTTGACGGGATCCCAAGGTGAGTTTCTGCCGATAAGCAGAAGGGCATACAAACTGTTGATGTGGTACTCTGAAAGGAAGATTTCGTTATTAAGGCTACGAACATGATTTTGCATGTATTCTAGAGGGTTCTGGTAAAAAACATCAGTAAGAGGCTGATCTTCTGAGTTCATTTCAAATATAGTACTATAATCAATACAGTCATTAAACTCATGTAAAAAGCTGAACGGACTCACTCGAAATATCCTCAAGGCATCAAAAGTAGGCAGGAGAAAAAAAATCCAAAGAAAAATATATTTTCCTTCATAGATATTCGATTACTAGTAATGTCAAAACAAGCTCTCTCAAGTCTGCCTGAAAGTAGTGAGTATGAGTTGGAATATGAGGTCGATTATGCTCGAACAATGAGCTAAGCCCTGTCAATAGTAGCAAAAATAAGAATATAACAGATAGAGTATATAGTGACTTCGACCACGATGAGAAAGATTATGGTCCAGTTGGTTAGACAAGTTCAATTCAAATAGCTTGTTATAGTTTTGCTCAAATAAATTCTGAAAGGATTGTCATGCTTTGAAGAGATTCTGCTGGGCTAGCTTTTTGACATGCTATCTTTTTTAGTATAAATGTAAGGTCTATCCCTACATTTGGCAGGATCAAGTCCAGAAAAGTAGAGCAAAATACTAAAGAAAAATGTACTCTCCAGCACAACCCATGAGCTAGTCACAAGTATTGTTAAATGGTACAGTTGCTCTGCTTCAGGACGAGCTGTGGCTGAGAAGTATAAAGAGTTGCAGTTGGCAATAGAAAGGTGATGATTTTGGATTGATATTGTCTTATAATATTTTATAAGTCGTTAGGATAAATGTCTCGATTGACTACTCTTCAGAAAGCCAAAAAAATACTCAACAGCTACGATGATATCTAGCCCAGACCATGCAACATTCAGCCAATCAGTCGTTCAAAATCTAAAAGCAGACGTGACCTATCATACACCTCATCGGCATCCAAAAGCGCCTCGAATCTTAAACGAGATTTTTCATTCTGCAAAAGCAAGAGCAAGAACAATCTCAACAGTTCAATCAGATCAAGTAGCTCCTGTTTGAAGGAAAAGAAGCACAGTAATACAAGTTTCGTTTCAGCATACAATAAAGAATCAAGATACGACAAAATAATGAGGTTGAAAGTTAAGCCAACTTTCAATGAGGAAAAAAGAAACGATCGCACTAAAAAATCCGTTTTGAGTAATAGTATGAGCTCCATCGGAAGCAGGGATGAGAATAGGGAAAATAAATCAAAAAATAAATTTAATCGGTTGGATAAAATCATGCAGATTAAGGTTGTCAAGCCAAAGGTCAACTCAACTCTGACATACTACCAGCCCAAGCAAGGAGCAAAATCAAAGAAAATGTAGAAAAGATAAAGTGCAGTCAAGGAATGGAAATAATGTCAAACCAGGGTCAAAAAGGTGAGAGAACAGGAGGACAAAGAAGACCGACTTTGGAAAGTATTCGAGAGAGAAAGAGAGTTGCGAATGAAGTTGAAGAAAAATGCCGAGGAAAGACAGTAAAAATAACAGAGGAGGAAAGAGCAACGTTTTGAGAGCATTGTATCGAGATAAGTTCAGAAAATCGAGAAGGACAGGGAGTTGTCCAAGAGAAAGAGTGAAGGCTTTTCAAACTACCTCTACCCATTTTATTGATAATGACTGCCTTATATGGTACAATGGAAGTATATAAAGTGATCAAAGGTATTTTTCGTTGATCGCATAAACCGTGATAATGTGCTTGAAATCAATCAGAAAGTAACGCATCACTTTCGTCCAGCTTGTCCATCGCAGACGTTCGTCCATTTTGAAGGGATCAATGTACAGCTCAGCTATCTTACATTACAGCGGATTTATCAGAAAGGGAATTCTGAACTACTAAGAATATTATATAGCTTCAGCTTCAAGGATATGTTCAGATAGCTGCGCTGTTTAGATTAGTAAGGTTTAAAGCAGTTCTCCAATCATTCTTTATGACTATTTTGGATATAGTATGAGCAATCTCTTCTTTTTGTTCTTGAGAGTGACCTAGCTGTGCATGCCATTGAAGCGTATTTTTTCGATCAATTTGTATTCATAGCCATACTTAACAACCAGAAAGTTCAAAGTGATCAGCAGATGTCCAAGTCCAACTGCAACTTCCTACCATGATACATCGGTCCCTTATGATTTTTTACCCATGGGCATCCCTTGAATATAAGCAACGTTATCATCAATGACAATGTTAGTGAAAAGATGGATCATGCTCATTTTTGACAACTCTTATAGATGATCCTTAGCAAACTGTTTATCAAACTTGGTACTGGTTGATTTTTATTCAACTTTATTAGTACGTCTTTCTATCTTATTTATACCCTACCAAAATTTTTACTCTTCGACTTCAAAGTTAAAAATCTTTTCCTTCAATTCATTGGAGTCTTCTCTTAGCTTTTCCAATGCAGAATCCATTTCCTTTTACTCCTTCTGAAGCATCACTATCTCTTCTTAGAGATTATTGTCTTGCTAAGTTATGTTGTTGGTGAAAGCAGGCCATTTTTAATGTTACTACAGTGACTCGTATTCTTTTTGATATATGAATCGTTATTATAGAATTTGAGTTTATTTCATTTCTCGGAGGACATATTGTTACATACATCGCAAGCAAAATGTTTGATTCTGATCGAGCCATATGGCATAGCAACCTAAAGACGAATTAGTGCCGATGAGGTTGTTAGGAAGAAGGGAGAAACTGAGCCCACAGTCCTGACATACTACCACAGGAGCATGGTTCTCCACTTAGGCAGTGGACTACATAATAATTCTAATATTATATCCAAAGTAATAGGATGGGATTCATGTTTTCGTAAGGGAATTATATAGG
>Ga0100385_1002440_pt1 | contig 17506 bp, 14 predicted proteins | sample CryGeymeta201509_FD_81543 | JGI IMG/M metagenome (GOLD analysis project Ga0100385, IMG submission 81543) | Groundwater microbial communities from Crystal Geyser aquifers in Utah, USA - Crystal Geyser metaG 2015-09 | ecosystem: Environmental > Aquatic > Deep subsurface > Groundwater | place: USA... | reverse complement strand
TAGTTTGAGCTCTGTCTTGAGGATAGGTTTTTGCTTTTTGATGATTAAGGGTGGTGAGCTAAGTTTGATGATGTTGGAGGCAAGTTAACCATTTGCTCTGGGTCTTTATAAAGGTCTAATTACTGATCGTATAGAAAATCGTATGAAGCCTGAGCTGCCACTTGCGCCACCCGAAACACTTTTTCTCGTTCAACAATCTTTTTTCGCATATCCTGTATTTGTTTGTGGATACATTGGCAAGTTTGGGGAAGGGAGAATGCGTGTAGGCGACTAAAGTTTGTAGGTCAGCAAGAGCTTATGTAAGTTACTTAGGTTGTGAATTGGGAGTTGGGAGATAAGCATGAATAAGGTCAGCCAAAGGTATTCTTTCGTTTCGACGCATATTTGACTATTATATAGTCAGAACTATAAGTTGACAATAATATTCAAAATCAAATGGACTCTTCATTCGGGACTCCCCTCTACCAAACCAGACCTCCGAAAAATTTCGACTTGATGTCTCAAACTACAAACATGGGTGGCATGCTGAGAAACCTTGACCTTCCTTGTGCATTTCATCCATAGGAGCAGTTCAGTAACTATTGTCTTGAGCCGAAATGTTATCAGCCTCTTTGTGCATAATGTATTGAAGAGCATTTGTTGATGCACAAAAAACACGGATATTCTGACCTGGGCATCAAATCTTTAAGAGGAGTCAGAAAGGAATGTGTCGGTAAATTAGGACCTTTGATTGAATAACTTGTCAGACGCTTAGGTCTGCTTGAAGCTCCAGTGCCACCATAGCAACAAATGTAAGTCCTTGAAAATAAGCTTGAAGCGGTCAGACAGAGAGCTCACGAACTTGTTTAAGCCGAATTCGCTCGTCTAAAAGATTCACTGAGAGTTACTCTTTCAGAATCTGTCAGCTACTTTAAATCGATGGCTGACATCCACAGTAGGCTAGAAGATCTCATCGAACAACTGAGATAAACACATTCAACTTTACTCGAGGGAAGCAAAAAGGGTCTCACTATACCAGACTGTATCAAGAAAACTTTGACTTTGGATGAGGAGGCTTTATTAGACACATTCCAAAAATAGGGATCTGCCTACTAACTCAGAAGAGTTAAGGCTGAGCTGGAGGTAATTTTTCAGCAGGGTACAGATTGTCTTATGTAGACATGTTTAGAGAAAGTTTGGCATAAGCCGTTCAGATAGTAGCTCCTCAGTCTCTTAACGTCAGCAAAATTTCATCAAAGTCAGCTTACCAGCCAACTAGATCTCGCCTAGCAAACTACGGAGGCGGTGGCGTTGAAGATATAGCTACTGAAGACATTCTTCCTCAAAGTACCATACCTCGTGGGCAAAGTCGACAACTCCACTTTTTTGAAACTGGATCCAATAAATTACACATCATTTCAGTGGATGGACGTAAAGGGCATTAAAGAGTTATTACAATCAACTAGTTTATCGTACCCTCTTTCCACGCTTCTTTGTTTACGGATAGTGGGTAGTTCATTTATTTGTCAGGAGGTATTGTCGAAATGAATAATAACGCCAAAAGTCCTCTTTTCATTCGATACTCAGTCAGAACTCAGGCATGCAAAAAAGATTTTGCAAAAGTCAGGCCTCGAAGTAGCCATAGTCTTTGTGAAGATAGCAAAGGAGAAATATACATTTTGGGAGGATACGGACCATCCTAGCTTTTGGGAGGAGATCCTAGCTACGAAATGACAGTCGAAAGAGTGAATCCAAGAAGTGGAAGAGTTTAAATATAAACATCAAGTAACTGGGGAGGATCCAATGTCTCCATGCTTTGTAATGGAATGATCCTTAAAGCTTGCGAAGAGGGTGTTTAACTTTACAATCCTAAGCTTCGCCAATGGACAGTTGCATAAATTAGGGCCAAGCCAAGGAGTGACTATACCTTCTTCAAAAACACGGGGTTTGCCTGCCTTAACTCGACAGACATTTTGATATTTGGTGGTTACTACGCTGATTCAACATCTTCCGACTTATGTTTTTCCTGGAAACTTAGTGGTGGAGAGAGACCTAAAATTCAAGTGACTGGGCTTGGATGCCGTTTACCTGTGGCAGAAGGTTTCTAAAGCTGTTGTTCAATTGTAGATGAGGACGGAGTATGGGCACTTCAAAATGTTGAAGATGAAGAGGACAGCTGTTTAGAGGATGAAAGGAGGCTTCTCAGGTTTAGCCTATCACAAAAATCTTGGAGTGTTGTTCAAGTAATTCAAGAATGATATTTGTTCATATCATAATGCGAGTTAGGCTTATGAAAAAAACAAATATCATCACTATCGATATCGCATTTGACTCGATATAATTTAATCAGGCTCTCCTGACTGTTATTTTCTTTAATCCACGATCTCCTTTGAGTTATCGTCTACTTGCTTCGTACATTTTTAGTGAATGACGTATCACTTTGATCTCGGGGCTCGTCTTCCTTTATAATTGAGACTGCTATGTCTTTAATCTTCTCAGTGGCTGAGCTGATCCTCTTTTGTTTCGACTAAAATTCTCAATTTCCTTCAGAGTCATAGATAAATTAGGACTTGAGGGTCTTGGTTGCCAGTCAAATCCGGCAAAATTATACTGATATCCAACAGAGCTACTTCTTTCTTCTGTTGATTTTCTTTCTTGACCTCGCCCTTCGTCAATCCAGGCATCTCCCTATTCAAATGAGTCAAAATGTTGGGTGTCTAGCTCGTGAGTGAGGTGAGGCATGAAAGGAGGGACAGCATTTTTGACACCTGCCCAGTCAAATCCTGCAAAAAAAGGATGGCTTTTGATTTGGGAAATGGTGAGTCTGTTGTCAGGGGAGCTAAGCATACCAAGGATGAGCAACTTCGCTTATAGAGAAACTTTTGGACTTTCTGGAAAGATAAGATATTATTCCCAATTGATGACTCTCTGACAGACCTAGTGTGATTATTCGTGGCTAAAGAGGGGGTAGCCGAAGAGGCACTCGAACATGATGACTCCCGTGCTCCAAATATCGACTCGATGGTCATAGCTCTATTCAGTTAGAACTTCAGGAGCAATATAGTCAGGAGTTCCTACTTTTGAAAAATGACGTTCTCTCATCATCATTCCTTTACGGAGGGTTGGTCTCTGATAATTTTTGCTAGATTATTTGCCATGTTGAGTCCTTCTCACTCGAGGCATTGGTGGAAGATGTTTACTGAGACCAAAATCTGTGAGTTTCAGATGACCACGAGCATCGATGAGTATATTGTCAGGCTTGATGTCTCTATGGATGTAGTGCATGCGATGCATATCCTCAATAGCTAAGATAAGTTCTCCAATATAAAATTTTGTTTCTTGCTCAGTGAATATGTCCTTTTGGATCAGAAGTCTGAGCAAATCGCCTCCTGGAACCCACTCCATAGCGATATAGAGATAGTTACTGTCCTGAAATGCAGATTTTAATTCAACTAGCCAGTTTGACCGTGCCCGTGAAAGGCATTCTCTCTACAGAAACACACTGGCGACCTGTTTTTTGTCAACTAGCCTTTCCTTGGCCATTCGTTTGATTGCTACAACTTCATCTACATTCAAAGAGCTGTACTTGCATGACGCACTCTAGCTAACCTTACATCTCCAAAAGCTCCTTTTCCTATCATTCCAAGCAGTTCATAGTTGCTCAGCCGATCTCTAACCCTTTGTTGACGGGTCTGAGACGATTCGTGAGCCATGATTTTTTGTGCCACTACCTTTTTTTGAGAAGTGGGAATGGGCGCTTGATTGAGGGTTTTCATCACTCTTTACCAAGTAACTTTGTTGTTGTGCTATTAAGTGAGAATAGATTGATATTTGGCTGAGTGGAAGGAGGTGTACACTCGATGAATTGTTTTGCAAGCCTGACCCTGTCTTCAGTTTGTTTGGAAGGCTGGAACTTTCGAAGCATAATTTATATATAATGTAGAAAAGTGCTTCGAAATAATTACCTCCCTTGCTTCTTCTTATTAATCCTTATTAATTTTTCCATCAGCCTTTCTCAAGAGCGAGCTGCCTAAAAGGGATACGTTTGATTATATATTTTTTTCAGTTGTCATGGTCGAGGAAATGTTCGAACAGTGCTTGACAGAACTGTGCTCTTCTGAATTTAATCGAAATTAATTTCTTAAAATTGCTGCTGAGCTAGCTCCAATAGCACAGGCTAGATGTGGGTATTTGCTGCTCTATGTAGTCTTCTACTCATATATGGGCTCTATCATTCACAACACCAAAAAAATTACCATAAAGCAATACAATGTCTCGAACATGGATTAGCACTCAAACCTCATGATGTAACGGTGTCTCTCCTTTTGGCGGCTAAAGGAGCAGTATTTAGTTGCATGGATAAGTACAATATTCACTATCAAGGCCCAATGAGGCCCTTCTTTCCTTCAAAGAAGCCACTCTAATGGCGTCTGGAGCAAGTTTTAGTTCCTAGCAGCCCTATATTCGTAAAATATTTCCGACTTCTGCTTCCCAAATACTCAATACTATTAACATCAATAGGGGAAGAAGATAATTTCTCTTGCTTCTCGATAGTATTCGAGTCAAAACTGCAAATGTATCTGGCTTATAATAAATCGAGAGGACCGCTTCAATGAGAGTCAATGATATTAGGTAGCACATGAGGCACAACTGTCGGGAAGGTGAAGAGGAAAAAGATTATGCTAATTCAAGAATGTAAAGTTCAAGAAGGGAGACTTCACCTACGGCTAGCATCTACATTACAAGGCTATATGAACAGAGAAAAATTGCACTTGGGAAACGATAGCACAGCGGGATGAAAAAGACAACAGCGATCGATCCCTATCAATGGAGGAAGCAAGAAAGATAAGAAGTGGCGGGAGAGTGCGACTACATGTGAACTAAGATAGCAAATGCTTGCTGATATTGAAAGTTGTTGAAAATAATGATTCTTAGATCAGATAAGTTCTTCGACAGTATCTTCAATGAGTTCAACTCCTAATCCTTCGAGCCAGACAGATGTTACGTTTTTCTTGTCGTCTTGGCGAAATCCATAGCTTCCAAACATGCATCCAATGGCTTCATTGCTTTTTACATCCATTTCATAGTGAACTTCCAGTTGCTCTTCCTTGGCTGTTGATGAAGGCTTTTATCCTTTTTTTGGAAGAGTGCTTGCATTGCTCTGAGGTATATCAACTACAAACTCTCCTTGAAGACCCAAGTTGCTGACCAGATGCATTTCGGTAACTTTTTGGCTTTTAAGGTTTATCTTCAATCTGATATTTTTGATGAAGTCAGGAGCCTCTACTGTGAATGAACTTTCTTTTCCCGCTGATTGTAGTCCACTTGGTTAGAAAGGTAATCTTCCGACGAATCTTTTCTTGGGATCTTTGACTGAATAGTAATGGAAAATGAAATATCCTATTGAGTTGAACAAGACTTTCCACACTCTTGATTCTTCTCTCACAACTCTTGCATCTGAAAATCTCAGTGAATCAAACTTTCCCACCCAATCTCGTCTAATTTTCCTCACACGACGGCTGACCTGACAGTTAGCATCTCTCCTCTTGACCTGCTTTTATTCAGTTGGCTCAGACAAAACTTGAGCCTCCGTCGCTTCAACTCTTTATCTTACCCTAGCAACTTGCTACTCGAGCTATACTATTTAAGCTTGAGTGCTAGACACTCTCTCCTGAACAAGCTTGTTGATACGCTCAAGGTCAGCAAGCTATTTTTATAGTTTGGCATTTCCTTTTTAGCGATTGCTCTCCAGCCACTTGGTGTATATTTTCTTTTAGCTCTGTAATTTGGGAAGTGAACTGTCTGACCGCTGGGTTTGTCTTGTTTAAATTTTAGGAAGACGCTGTTCTTGCGCGTGTACCTGCATAAATACAATGATACTTTTTGCTAAAGACTTTTGACACTTTCAATGTTGTTTTTGAGCCAGACTTATCTTTTTTATTGCATTTGCTCGAGTTATTCTAATCTTCCTTTCAAGTTTTTGTTTTCGCTCATCAGTTCTTTGAGCTGAAGTGCCTGCTGATCAAAGCTTTTTGCTCTATTCTTACGGCTGAACTCTGCCAGTCGATATTCCATCGCCTTATTTTTGTGTTCAAGTTCTCTCACTTCCTTCTTGAGCTGTGTCAGTTCATTTTGCTTATTCTTGAGGAGCTCTTCAGAAGCAGCTATACTTTAGATCTGATCCTGCTTTTTCTTTCCAGAAAGAGAGTTCAGCTCTCGCTGGTATATCTAAATGAACTGATTGACGTTGTGCAACTATTTTTTGACCAGCTCAAGTTGTTGATCGAGATTGGGTGGGTTTCCTTTGTTTGTCTGTGGCAGCTTCGTCTTATCGAGAATCTTATTGACGGTCTCACCCAATTAGTATAACTCATTTCGATACTTCTAGTTCTGTAGTTCAAGGGCAATGATCATTTTCTTGTAGTCTTCTTAGCTTTTCCACTACTCAGACATCAGCTTCTCAGCCTGGTTCTGGTTCTTTCCCATCAGTTAATCCATGCTTGAAACTATTTATTACAGTTTTATTAATGGGTGATCTGATAATGTGAATTTGCTTATTCGGTCTATAAATCTATTCAAAAAATATTTAAATATGAGCTTCCAGATTCTCCAGTCCTACGAGCAGCGCTTCCCCGAATGCTCTTCTCTCATTCAATCACTTCCTTAGCTTTACTCCAAGAAGTAACCCCCATGTCATTCAGGCTATGGAACTAACTAAGTATCGCATGCCTCGAGCTTGTATTCCACCCATCTGCAAAGGGCCTCATAACCTTTGAGTTCTACTCTGACTTCATCAAGCGCTTCCAGAAGAACATCGATCAGCTAAATCTTCTGAAGATTGTCCGCGAGGCAATCGTTTCACTACCAAGTATTTGCCATTTTAACAAAGGTGCACAAATTCAGGAGTTTCTTGACAATTTTGAAAAATAATTTTCAAATGATGAATCCAAAATATTAGTGGCAGCCTTCCGTGGCTTCTTCAGCATAAAAGAAAACATCAGTTTGGCATCAGAAATGATCCATAAGGTTAAAGATTACATTGAGTCCCACAAAGATGTCGACAGCTACATTTACTCTGCCTACTACAGACTCTGCTACACCTTCTACGCCTCGAAGGGCAAATACAAACTCTTCTATAACTCAGCCCTTCAATATTTGGCCTACACCCAACCTCAGGAAATCGAGGAGAAATAAAAGCTTAATCTTCTCTTCGATATGGCTGTCGCAGTTCTGGTTTCAGATCAGATCTACAACTTCTCAGAGTTGCTAGAACAACCTCTTCTGATTTCTCTGAAGAACAGCCAGCATGCCTGGCTTTACGAGCTGATTGAAATATTCAACAAAGGGGATATCACAAGATTCGGCAACTCTTTGCTCAAACACGTACTTCAATATTGATTCAGGACATTCTTGCCAGCAACTCCAAACAGCTCGAGCAAAAGATCAGGTTGATGGCATTCTTGGAGCTTGCGTTCAACCTCCCCAAGAACAATAGAGTCATCACTTTCCAGAAACTGGCAGATACCTGTGGCATTCCTCTTGGCCATGTTGAGTTCATGATCATGAAGGCCATGGCTCTTAATTTAGTGAAGGGCTCTATTGATCAGATCAGAGCTGAGCTGACTGTCAGTTGGGTGGCTCCCAAAGTATTGGAGAACGAAAGAATAGGCACAATGTTGAGCAAGTTTGAAGAGTGGGAGAGTGGCATCAACGGAGTCGAAAAATTGATGTCTCAGATCAAAGTTTGATTAGGAATAGATTATTCATCCAATCAATTATCAACTCATATTCTAAATGTACAGATCAATTTATGTGACCAGCACCACTTTAAGAAACTTGACCACTCTCTATTGAAAGCGAGTTTCCTACAATCTCCCACAAAGATAATTCCTCTTCTACCCTGAAGCTGGGCCCCCAAAATATCCCCGACTCCCTCGCTTTCGCTTCCTACTAACATGATGCTGAGTTCTCTCATTTGGTATCGCGATCCACTGACGCCTTTAGTCATTCCATTGAGCAATTTGTGAACTAGTTTGGGGTCAGTATAGCCTATCTTTGCCAGCAGTTGAGCTGTGTGGTAGCGCAGGATAGGGAGTAAGGGAAGATGAGAAGTCAAGCATTATATTTGCTCAGGCTGAGTATACCCGCTCTTGATGACTTGCTAAACAAGTCGATTGGAAACTTCAACTAGTCGAAAAAAGTACTCTAGCTCTGGCTTTAAAGCATCTACCTGTAAGAAACATATTCGGTGCTAGTATGAAGGCCATGGAAAACCCTTGACGACTGGTAGTTGGTGCTAGATTCCTAAGGGGTGAAGCATCCCTGAATAGAGTTCTTGGTTTGCCCACTCCAGAACATTCTGGTGTGCAATTGGTTGCTCTATCTTTGACGAGTAAGTGCAGTATCTCTTTCCTTCTCTGAGAAGTCGCTCAAAGAGGGATATATGCATTCCTTTTTATTTGCAAAACTTAGAAGAAATGAGAGCGCGAGGGAGGTTAGGATCTCCAATCAGCCAAAGCTGCTAGCAATCTTTTGTTATTGCACAAACAAGACTTACCTCTGAAACTGCTTGAGCTGACTCAACTAACACGCGAGAGTAGGCGTAATTTTTCAGTATATCACAACATAAAGTATTTGGGCTAGCAACTACAATGCTATTGCGGCTCAGGAGTTTGTCCTCAGTTTTGATGCCGATTGTTGTAACTTTGAAGCCAACTCCTTGCAAATCTACAGATAGATCCTAAGGATTAGGAGTCACTACTAAGATAGACTGCTTGGATGATTGCCACTCGATCAAAATTTAAGCAATCAGAGACAGCTCGGGATAGGTAGGAGGTTGCCAAATCAGAAAAGTTTTATCCATCAACAAAGTCATGCACTTAGCAGCGGCTTCAACTAAAGATGAGGATGTTTTTTCATACAACTTAGCATTGCAGAGTCGATAAAGAGAGACTGGGTGAGGTTCAGTCAGTTGTAATTGAGGTACATGGATGCGAAATGAAGGGCTTAATTAGGTCAGTTCGCCAATCCATCTTCCTGAAAATTTGCTTACCACCATCACAATTTAGCGATTACTGAATTACTTGGCTTATTAGAATTAACTTGTGTTGCTTTTTTTCACCTTGTAAGTCAAATTGCTTTATTCCATTTATGTTGGCGTCAGCAAAAAAGAATGCGAAGGTCCTTGAATAGGTCGAAGCATGCCTTCTATCGATGTAGCTCCTTAAAATATTTCAATTCTTTGCAAAAGGAGCTATAAAAATTAAGCAGTCAGCAGATACTTATGTTTGAGATAATACTGCTCAGCTAAGTGACTGTGTTTTTGAAGTATCGGGTGCTTAAATTTTATAGTAATCCCCTTGAGCTCGTGTTATAGGAGGCTGAGAACCTATAAGCTAAAAGCATAGTCTGAGCTGGAAAAAAGTAACATTCCAAAGAGCATTTATAGACATTCGACTCTTACTTCAACCTCTTCCCCTTCGAAACGAGGTACCTATACGTTTTGGAACTCACCCAAAAAGCTTCTGTTTCTTGTCTCCCGAGTCTTCAAAAAAGCATGGCTAGCTTCGACCGGTCTGAAATGAGCTATTAGCTGCTAACGGGAAGGAGAAGGCGTCTGAGAGCCAAAAAGTACATTTTCGGAAGGTAGGAGTTCTGGATTGATGGTAGGATCATAATGAAGCCCCTTAACTCCTTTTGATAGCTAGTCAGCAACTTTCTTCTATAGTTAGTAAGGGCAGATAAAGTCAGTCAAGTCCTCCGGTACAGGAAGGGGCTTGACTTGAGGTTCGTCAAAAAGTTACCTCTCTGGTTGTATCATTGTCTATTCCCATCGCTCTCCTGATACACTCTCCACCTCCTTTCCAGCCAAAGATTTGAGAATTGCCTCCAATAATTGAAGCGATCGATGCTTCAGCCCGTGGTTCCATCCTTCATAGAGAGAAATAAATTTTGTTGGCTCATCACTACTTTTAAGTAGTTTAAGAACAGATTCAAAGTTACCTTAAGAGAGTGAGTCGATGACTTACTGCCTCAGCCCATCCTAATCACCTTCTCCTTCTTCCTCGCTGGATCCACTGTCACTTTTCCTTCTTCTCGGAAGTTTTTCCAAAAAATTTTACTCTCTAAAACCTCTCGCAATATGACCTTCCGAAATAAGCTTATCAATTAAATTGGTCAATGCTTTTTGCTTGGCATTCTTTTTGCTTCTGGCTTGAGATTGACCTATAAACGAAGGAATGTCTTTTTGATTCCAACGAAGAGTCAACTTACATTAAAAGCCAGTTGGGGTTTCAGCATATTCGTAGTCTAGTTTTGTCTTGGCTATCTGCTGCCAGGTGTTAAAATCCTGAAAATTATTGTAGCGGAAGTAGTTGAGAATGAGCTTGTGAGCCTCAGGAGTTGGCAAGTATTTTCCAAATGCTCCACCTAAGAGCCTTCTTTCTCCTCGAATCATATCTCGCTTATTTAATATTTTGGGCTAATCGGATTAAATCTAAATCAGCTATTGTTGGTGAGTGAAAATATATATAGAGCAAATCAGATAACAGGTGGGAAATAAAACGGATTTCCTCGGCTTTCTATCGGATAATATTACTCTGGGAATACTCCGTGCACGAATGAAGGGTCTCTCAGATAAGCGCCCACGCTCTGACCTCGTCCTTTTCTATTTCGTTTCTTATTGACAACAGATCCTTCCTCTCCTATCGTATCGGCTAAGTTGTTTTCCACTCTTATTTACATATCAACATGGGGCTTGTAGCTAGAGCTTTTTCGTGATCTGACAGAGGCGCTCATCTTGGAGCTGTGCCTATCTAGTGAGCTTTTTTTCGATAAAAATTATTATCTTTTGCCTTCCGCCTCCTTCATGCGTCCTCTCATTATGACCATCTTGAGCTGCTGCTCAATAACAAAATTGTTTTGCTGAACAAAATCTTATTCTTATCTGTTTGGCTTAGTTTTGCTATCCTTTATCCTTTGGACTTTGTTTCTCAAGGCCTCTGTTCTCTATGCCTCTTTTAAGCTTCGAAGAGTGCTGTTGAGTATTTTTTACTGTTTGGCCTTTTATCTAATACCAGCCAAATTGCTTTCTTTGACATCTTTCTGGGCTTGCCTCTTCACTAGTTCTTCTCTATAAAATAGAGTCACCTTGTCTTTCTTCGAAGTCATAAGAGGTTCAGTCCTGCCCATCAGTGGCATTTCTTATGCTTCTGAGTGCTTGATAGTTCTTCCTGCTGATTGATCATAAAAGGCAAGTTTTTCTCGATCAATCATGGTGATGTTGAGAGGGCCTTCTTATTGAGTTTTTTTTATCGATCTTTCTGATAGTTTTCTGGGGCGAGAAACAAAAGGAACAGAAGGGTAGCCACCTTTCAAAGGTATTTACTTAATTTCTTTTTGATTGTCAAGTAAAGTATATACCAACACTTGTCCTTGTTTCACTGGGAAGTTATGATATCTTTTCTGATAGAACTCAGCAGATACTTTGTGGGTCATAAACTGCAGCTAATTGAGGTTGATTCTGCTATCTTAGTTCCAAACAAAGGCCCCTTGTTCTGAAATGTTTTTCTTTTCGATAGCTTTTTAGTTGCCTTTTACCATTCTCACAACGTAAGGCCTTACTCTTTTGATCTTTAGGTATTATTCAACTCTTTCCGCCCACTAGGTAGGTTTTTATTTTGTTAAAGGCTTGACATAATAGCCTCCCCAAAGTTGATAGCTCAATAGAGAAATTATTGAAGCCACAATTCTGGCAGTTTTTTCAGAATTAAATGAGAGACTGATGAAGCTTTGCTCATTTCTCTGTAAAATTGCTACTTTCACATCATAGTGGAGCAAATTGTGAAGGTCAACTTCGGTTGTGTAGTTCTATGTCCCAAGTCTTTGTCCTTCAAAGTATTCGTTTCTGATTAGCTCTTGAAAAATGGATCGATAAAACTCTTCATTCAAACCAATTTACTTTCCTTGACGAGTTATCCTGAGCTGCTTGAAAAGAATGCTTTGAGGCCTCGGCCCAAATATTTCAGCCAAATTGAGATAAAAATTAATCGGGTATATAAGAATTTGAGTTTTTAATTGAGAAAGGTCTCTAGCCAGTCTTTTGCTAAAATTTTGACGATGCCGATAAATAGTTTGTCTGAAGAAGCGCTGGATATGTAAAGCCGCTCTATTTTTCTTCATTTTCTGATAGATTGTTGCTGGCTGATGCTTGTTGCTGATGTATCTCCTCCAGGTCTTTTGGATGGTGACAGCAGCGCATGTTCTCTTAAGCAAATGATCAGCGTAGATGATAAAGGGTTCATCGAAGTTCTAAAGAATCGATAGGGCTTGGCTTTGTCTCTGCTTGACTTCAAATTTAAGAGCATTGCTGTTATGGTAGTAGGTCATTCGAAGTAATTGCCTCATCACAAATTCATCCGAGCACTCAAAGTACCCTAAACTTGTTTCATATTCATTATAAGCAAATTTTTAGAGGCGAAGGAAAACATCTTTGCTCTTTTATTTCTACTTTGTTGTCAGCACCATGTCCCTATTCCTAATGTAGCTGATCGGGGGAATTCCTATAAATCCGGAGACAAAAGAGGAAGCTATGAGTCTTTTCCTGGATATGACAACCTTCATTGAAGGCCAGATCATCGAACATAAAGACTGCATCTGGTTTCCGTTGCCGTATTTATTGAAAAAACTTTCAGGGTCAACCAATCTGACAGCATTGTATTGAGGAGCCACCTTGAAACGAGAATCATTGTAAATAGCTTCTCTCTTATTAAAATTTTAGGCTATCAAGGTAAGAAAGTTGTCAATAATATGCTGCTGAGATCTGTTGTAGTATAGGCGATTGAAGTCTTTAATGCCGCTGATGTCATAAAAGCTCTTTTCTTCAGCGAATAAACTTTTCTTTAGCCTGATTTGCATCATAAACAGACGAGCCATTTTTCTTTAGTATATTCGTCTTCTGATTCTTTTCAAAAATTATAGGATAGGGCCATTTACTCTCCTGTTTCTCAACTCAAACTAGTAGTCTTGAAGAGGCAACACCATATAGCTTTTGTCAATAATTTGTTAGCCATTTTTACATTTTTTCATGCTCTCCTTTACTTGTCTCAATCCAACACTGAATTGTTTCCATTGCTAAAAAAAATCCTTCAAAGGATGAACAGGCGTCACAGGTTTACTTTTAGGCCGACGAGATTGATTCAATTGCTTGATCTCAGGAGGCTTTAAGGTCATTGAAGGAGTTTGTCTTGAAGAAAGCGAAGAATGTGATTATGGTGGTAGAAAATGTCGCAAAGCACGTTGAATGATGACTATTGGATTACTGAAAGCCCATATATTGTCGATGTATTGTAGCTGCATATTTAACACTTTGAGGTAGTAGGCTTCTGAGTTTTCAGTTGACTTCCAATTTTCAAGCATTTATACATCTGCCCTTATGGAATCCCTGTCCGATAAAATTCCTTAAGATCGTTCTTAAACTTGCACTATTCGATCATTGAGCAACTTGAGATTAGGAAGAGAGTTTACCATTTCGTGCTCATGCTTGACACTGATTTCAAGAGGGTTGTTATGATAAGTAAAATATGTGAGAGTTTCACATCTGAAAAGAGGCCGGACAGAGTCGATAGAAGAAAGCTTATTTGAATGAAGATATACCACCTCAAGTTGGTGGAGCACTGAAAGGTCAGCTTTATCAGGAATGCGAGTGAGGTGATTGTGAGAGAGATCGAGCTTGATGAGATTGATGCACTTGGGCAGAAAATCGAGGTGATCGTTGAGAAGATCGTTGCCTGCTAGCACCAATATTTTAAGCTTTTCTGGAGCAATGATTTTTCTGTTGAGAAGTGACTCACCCTGCTTTTGGATTCCCTTTTTTTGCTATTTTTATCGTGACCTCATATTATGTTATAATCAGATGGAAGTAACTGTTGAGGTCAGATTTTGTGGTTATTGAATAGCTTCAAGAAGTGTAGTTTTTTATTACTCCTTTATCACGCATTAACAAGCTATCGATTTACTATATATGCAAAGTTGATAGAGATAATATTAAATAAATCAAGCTTTTCTGCAGATAGACCCGTTCAAAGAGGCTAATTTTTTCATCCAAAAGAATGTGACTTGGATAACTCCGTTTCAGTGTTATTGTTATCTGTGCTAATTTTCCAGAAGTTGGGAATGTTTGGTACTTGACGCTTGGTGCACATTGCCAGTTTCTTGAGATCTTTGATGAAAATCTTCACGTTTTTACTTCCTACCTTTCCTATAACGAAGGCTTTGACCATTACCTGTAATCCTAACTTTTTAATGTTCTAATTAACAACTATTGAATGTTACAAATAGTGCGCATCAAAAAAGTGGGTTTCACCCTCCCGCCACCACCAAAAGAATCCATAACTTTCTCTCTTTCATTATAAACGCTTTCCCCCTGCTTTGCTTCCTTACCAAAGTTTTGGTATTTTATTCGGATCACCAAATCTAAAAATTCATTAGCCGCAGTTTCTTAGTAAAATAATATTATTTTGGGTTCCATTCATATACACTGTAGCATATCAATCACTGCTGAAAGTATGTCGCCTGCTGCCATATGGAGTCACTTTCTTCTTCCACTGCCACATCATCCAAAAAATTATGAATACTCGGCTGGCTGAAGGCATAGAAACCCTCCAGAATGGGCTCAGCCTCACATTCAATCACTTCCTAGTCTCCGGGAGATGGACTTCCTTGGCGAGGAGATATATGAACCTGTGATGTATTCGTGTTGCTGTAAAAATGTATGCGGGCAGCTACTTCGTCATGAGAAATGCCAACGATGTCTGCCTGAGAGGGACAGAGCTTTGCGACTGTTTGGTAGAGCTGAGAGGGGACGGGGTTGACATAGGTGATGACCTGTATCAAGGAAGAGGTACCTGCTGTTCCTGCTGGAGAGCCAGTGAGTGAAGGTGGCGATGAGAGAGATTGGGGTACAACTGCATTTGGCTGAGCCGAGAAGCAATCATCTCCTAAAGCATAACGTTTATTATAACGATATAAAACTTGGCATTATTATTTTATTGACAAATCATATTCAAATAGCTTAGTCAAAGTTATCCACGTAAGACCAAGCTCAAAATTAGTTTCCCAAGAACTAATAAACAAGATAAAATGATATTTGAATCATAATAAGATGTTGCCTTTAATGATCGGAGCTATTCTTATTAAGGTAATGGCTGTCACCGAGTACTACTCAATCAATGCCGACTTTTCTCCCTCACCTCAGACCCTGCCCAATTAGTTGGCACATGTTCGACTTGTCAAGGACTATTTCAAAGATGGCTGGGACAAACTCTATATCTATGCTTCTCCCTCTGCCTCTCCTCTCCAGCAACATCAAGCAGTAGGCTTTCTCGAAGGTTATTCGACTTACCTCGAAATTTATGCTGCCTACAAAAATTTTGCTCAGCTTGATTTTGGCAAGGCTGATGCCCCAGAAAAAATTCAAGATTTTTTGATGAACCAACTGTCTTTCATGGATTACATGGTTTCAACTAAAGCAGACAGCGATGTATTTTGGGAGTACGTTGGCTACTACCTCGCTCAGATAAGGTACATGCATGCTGGGTATTCTGCCAGAATCAAAAAAGAGGGGAAGCCTGAGTTAGCTTTGACTTTTCTGCAATTATACTACTTGCCTTCGATTGGTGATCTGGAAGATTTGATTCAGTTTTCGCCTGAGGACATGGAAGAAGGCATGAATAAAAACTGTAATGCTTACATCAGATTAGACCCCGATCAACTCTACACGACTCAGGCAACTCACAATAGATACTCCTTTCTCCTGAGGACCTACAAATTTTACAGTTATCCAAGAAACGATGTTGCAAATCAGTGGTCTGCCTTCAGCTCTCGACCTGGGGATCTTATATCTAAGGACGATTTTTTTTTGCTGGCTTCAGGGCTGAGGGTGCTGGAAACAAGCTTGAGTAATAACAATCCTGAAAACATGAAATAAGTGAAATACAATACTGTCCCATCTTATATGCGTACACTTGTAGCCAACCATCTATCGAGAAACAGTTCAGAATGGGTGAACTATTTTTTGATGTCAAGAAGTGGAACTCACAACAACCAGTGGGTCATCATTGACCCCAGACAAAGATAAAAAGATTCAGATCTGGTCATCTTTTTCGAGGAGGCTTTTTCTCTTTATCAAAAAATCGATATGACCTCCTTGCTGAAAAGCCAGGGGTACCTTGGTTCCTACAACACTCCCTACACTTAAGAAATTTACAATAAGCTTGGTTATAATCCTGCCAGTACAAATATTATTATTTAGGTGACCCTCATTATCCAGATGCTCTGAGAGGAAAAATCCTCAAAAATTACCATCCAAAAATGACCGACATCGAACAGATGAAATACTGGCTGATCAACAACTAATAGGAATATCCTACTCAGGGTCTAGCTCCTAGATATGATATGAAGGCCACTAATCCGAGAGCTTTTGGACTCACTGATCTCAAAATTGCCAACGAAGATACCATCAAGCAAAACTACTTTTGGGCATATTCGGGACCCTCCACAAGCAATGGCCGTTTTCCTCCTTTCAGCTGGAATAACTGGACAGACCCCAGCACTCCCAAACTAGGCCTGGCTGCCACCTATGACTTTGAGTGGGTCAAAATACCTATTGACCTGGAAAAATCCCAAGAGCATTTGTCATAGAGCTGATAGTCTCTTTGTACCATTAACACAAATAACAATAATTTTTATTGTGATATTGATGAGGCAATCAAGCAAATCTAGAGGGAAGAAATATTGCCCAACCTATAATTCAATTGGTAGTCATCGTGGAAAGGAAGCCTAAGCATTGAAGAACATTATGAGCAGCATAAAATTTTTACAGGAGAGGGTAAGCCACCTTCCTGATTGCCAAGCTGTCAAAAAATCTAAAATCACCCCCAGTACTCCTAAAATGGCACCAAAATCAAAGGTGAGCTTCAAGAGCAACACGACTAGCAACAAAAAGAGAGAGTCGAGTGGGAAGACAAGAAGGACTGAGCCAAAAGGGGAGTGTAAGATTGTAGATGGAGATAGTAAGACTTGCAAAATGAGGAGACAAGTAGTGAATGAATATAATACGATAGAAAGGCCCTAGTTTATGGATAACTACATGTCTTTGCAGCTATAAAACTTCAAGCTAGAAAAGCACAATTTAAACCTATAAAAAAAACTTCTGGAACAAGAGTTGACCATGGAACGACGATAAAAACAGCTACTTAAGCAGCGGCTCAAAAGAATAAAAACTCAACATCATGAACACTCTCAAAGAAACACACCACAAGAACATAAAACGACTGGGCATCCCAAAACAGGCAATCCAAATAAATTTCAAAATATTCCTCAGCAGGCGAAAGTGAGCCCCTTCCATATATCACCAATCAAGATAGAAATACCAGAGCTGAGGATAGAAGACCAATAGAATATTTACTGCTCCATTCCAGCAAAATTAGCTTCAACAAAAATTGAGGAGGATATCGACTCATTTTTGCTG
>Ga0100385_1002436_pt1 | contig 17539 bp, 17 predicted proteins | sample CryGeymeta201509_FD_81543 | JGI IMG/M metagenome (GOLD analysis project Ga0100385, IMG submission 81543) | Groundwater microbial communities from Crystal Geyser aquifers in Utah, USA - Crystal Geyser metaG 2015-09 | ecosystem: Environmental > Aquatic > Deep subsurface > Groundwater | place: USA... | reverse complement strand
CAACATCTTCACTCCCGCAATGATAGCATTTGATCGTTTCTTGAACCACTCCTTCATTACATCTCTTTACTTACCTTTTTTAAACTCTTTTTTGCCTCGTCATTCGAGTCGTAATCATTACCCCAAAAATCAACAATTGAAACTTCTAATAAGCCTATTGAACTCAGAGAACTGACAACACTCAGCAAAGAATCTGAGTTTAGACTTTCTGATAAAGCAAGAACGGTGGAAGAGATCCTCAACGACGCTGTTTCAGAAAAAAATGGCGATTTAGTGGAAAGTTTATTAACCTTTAGCGAAAAAAGCAAAATGCGCCCAATAGATTTTCTCGCCAAAGAGGGAAACCTTTTGGAAACACTAAAAGAATATTATAATGATGGGAGACTTACGAAACATGAAATTGCAACAGTGCTATCAGAACCTTTAGACAGCAGTAAGCCAATGTGGATTTTATTTAATCTTCGAGGTTCTGCGAATCAATGTGCTCTCCGGGATATTTTAGGTGAGGGTAAGATTTTTACTGATTCTAAAGAATTAGCAGATTTTATTCATGACCGTCTGGAAAAGAGCAAAGAAGAAGAACTTTTGGGAAAACTACAGGAACACTATAATAATAAAAATCTCACAAAAGATGAGTTTAAAGAATCAGTATTAATATCAGCATCAAGGCGTGATGATTGTAATAATTTGATCAATTGGCTAAAAGAAATAGGGTGTGATGGCGTTGAACTCCTGAGCGTAATTGAAGACAATCCCTCTGTTAAACGGGGCCAAATTGATTACCGAATTTTTTTTAACCCAATACGTATGGAAATCGAGGAAACTCTGGTCGATTGGGAAGTAATAGACCAGAAGAAAGAGGAAAGGGATCAGTAAATACACTAAAGTAGTGAACGCAATGGTCAACCGCTGCGGAGAATAGATAATCCTTTTCTGAAAGCGGGCTAGAAAACATTTTAAGCCTGATCTTGCTGCTAAATCTGGAAAATCATGGGCGATGGCGGTATTACCGATTACCAAGTTCGCATCGTTGACAATGCCTTACACTTCTTTCAATAAAATACTACCCTTTTAGCCTTTACCTTCCCTCAGAATTCCATAAACTACTTAAAGGCTTATGTTTATTGACGAAAAAATAGTCCGCTTAAAGGCGGGTAATGGTGGTAACGGGTGTATGAGTTTTCGTAGAGAAAAATACATCCCCAAAGGTGGCCCGGATGGTGGCGATGGCGGCAAGGGTGGCGATATCGTTCTCGTTTGCGATGAGAACATGAATGACCTCACGCCTTATCATTTTAAAGCCCACTACCAAGCCAAAGCCGGCCAAGATGGCGCCGGCAGAAACTGTACCGGTGTCAGCGGAGAAAGCTGCGAGCTCAAAATGCCCCCGGGTACAATCGTCTATGATCAAGATTCTGGCATAAGGGTAGCCGAGCTCCTCGTCCCTGGCCAACGCGTTGTGCTGCTTCAAGGCGGCAAGGGCGGCTTGGGCAACATCCACTTTAAATCTTCCGTAAACCGCGCTCCCCGGCAAGCCATTCCGGGCGAACAGGTCGAGGAAAAGGAGTTCAAGCTCGTCCTCAAATTTATAGCAAACATCGGCCTGGTAGGTTTCCCTAATGCTGGTAAATCTTCCCTGCAGGGTTTGCTGACAAAAGCCCATCCAAAGACAGCTCCTTATCCTTTCACAACAAAGGTACCTAATATCGGTGTCATCGAATACGAAAATCACTACGATCGTCTTCTTTTGGCAGATATCCCAGGGCTCATCAAGGGTGCTAGTGAAAACAAGGGCCTTGGCCATCGTTTCTTAAGGCATATCGAGCGTTGTAGCCTCTTGCTGTTTATTTTAGACATGGCTGGTGTAGATAACCGTGACCCTTTAGAGGATTACGCCCAACTGCGTGAAGAGCTCCGCTTATTCGATCCTAAATTGCTGGAAAAACCGCACATGATTGCCGCCAATAAGATGGACCTCCCAGAGGCTAAGGAGAATTTAAAGCGTTTTCAGAAAAAGCATAAGGGTCTTTTTATTCGCCCTATATCCTGCCTGGAGGGCACAGGAATTAAAGAGCTCAAAGAAGACTTATACGCAGACTTGCGTTCTTCAGACATTTCTGATAATTAATAGGGTAAGGACAACTCACATCCTTTCCCCCCCATTCCCTCTCCTGAGGTTTCCCCCTTCCCCATTAACAATGGAAAATTTCAGATCTCTTATCCTACGCTCAAATCGTTATTTGGGCTCTGCTTTGCTTGAAGCCAATTACATTACCCAACAGCAGCTAGAAGAAGCAAATGATATTCTCGTTGCAAAGCTAAAAAGCGGTAATTGGCAGGATTCTTCTCTCCTCAAAATCCTTTTATTTGATCTCAATGCTTTTCAGGAATCTATCCTCTGGGAAACATCACAAAACACATTGATCGATATCGCTTCGTATAATATCCCAGACCCCAAAGCACTCGGCATATCCCATGAGCTCTGTAAGTCCACTTGGTGCCTGCCGTTCGGCCATGAGGAAAAATTTTATTTCATCGCCACCTCCTATTCCCTCTGCAAGCCCGCGATCGATTACTGGGAGGATAAGCTCGATGGTAAAATCATTTGGTACACCACCCCCATGGAATCCTTGATTGCAATGCTACACAAGCTCCCCAATACCCTCCAAAGCGCTATTTCACATTAATCTTAAGAAAGGATTACCCCTATGCCCAAAAGTATTTTAATTCTAGATGATGATGAAACGTTTAATACACTGTTAACCGACATTTTTGCCCACGCGGACTACAGTGTCACTTCCATTAAAGATCCCGAGCTCGCCATCGAAAGTTTCAAAAACCATCACTACGACCTCGTGGTAACAGACCAAAAAATGCCCAAGATCTTAGGCATCGATTTCATCAAACAAATCAAAAACATACGCCCCGAAATCCCTTGCATCATGGTATCCGGTTACCTGGATCCCGAATCCATCAGGCAACTGGTCAAAGAAGGCGTTGGCGGTGTTTTCCTAAAACCGTTAAACGTTTTTTCTTTATTAGACAAAACAGCTGAGCTTCTCAAAAGTCTCCACCCTGAAATAAAAAAGGGGCGCACCCTCCCGTTGCCAACAGCTGAGAATCATAAGGAACGGCATAGTACAGACACGCTTCACCCTTGCTCTTTTAAGGCTTTCCCCTGCAATTCCCCAAAAACGAACGAATTCGCCTACTGGCTCTACACGCACCATAATTTCAAAACAAGTCTCGTTCTAATCGCGCCTCCAGGAACGCATCTCAAAGAAATCTCGTTCGACTTAAATCGTTTTCCAAAAAATGTAAACGAAAATTTTGTCTTCTTAAATAAAGAAGATATCGAGCCCAATGCCATCCTCAAGGCCATCAAACCCGCCGAACATCAGGATCGCATCACAATCGTCACCCCTATGGTCACAGACCTCTCCCCCGAGCAATTGCGCGTCCTCGAGGATCTGGTTTCAAAAAAGAATAAATTTGAGGAAATTAAAAAGCCTATGCGTTTTTTATTCTTCTTTAGTAAATCTCCGGATCGTCTTATCGAGGAAAATAAAATCCCAGAGGGCTTGTACTTATTCCTGGGCACACTCGAGTTCACGGTTCCTAAACTCTCCGAATGCCCGGAGGATGTCCCCATACTAGCCCAACACTTAGTTACCCAAGAGGCTAAAATATTGGGCAGAAGAGAGATTCCAAAACTAAACACAGCTGCCTTAACTCATTTAGCCCAACAATCTTGGCCCAATAATTTCGAAGAACTCAAGGCGCTTATCGAAAAAGCCGTTAAACGAGCTACCAACAATCAAATCACAGAGGAAGACTTGAAAAAGGCCAGTGAAAGCACCCCCGTTGTCCTGGATTTGAAAACATTGCTGAAAGCGGATCGAGATGATTATATGCAGGCGGTCTACGTTCTTACTGGCTACGATATCGAAACAACGAAAGCGTTACTCCGTATCTAAATTCAAGGTTGCTCGTTTTCGGCTTTTAGCTTAGCATTACAGGGGTATAACAATGTCCCAGGGTAAAAAATACGCGTTTTCTCAAAAGGAAACGGAGCTCATCTCAGAACTCCGCGGTATCCCCTATCCCTCCCGAAAACTTAACCTCTCCACCCTCTTTTCCATAGACAGCCTCCTGGAGCGGAATTTCAAGAAATACAACATCGGCCGCAAAACCTCAGAAATGGTCATTATGGAAAACTGGAAGGCCATTGTCGGTTCCCAAAGAGCCCATCGTTGCTGCCCATCTAAAATAATCGAGGGCGGAGTTCTTATTATCACTATTAATAACCCCATTCTGCGTAACGAGCTCTATTTCGAACGCAGACAGATCTTAAACAAAATTCACGCCCTCCCGGGTTGCGAATCCATTAAGGATATCCTCCTGGATCTTGGGTAGATAGGCCAACGATTAAGGAGGAAATACATTACAGGCTACCGAGCATCGCCTGCATATCAACAATAATGAATCTCTTCATTTTCCCCTTGCTTTTGTCCAACAAATACCGTCTAATGATCAACAGCGTTAGAGAACCGCTCATTCAGGCGCTTCTCCGTAATTTACTCAAATTGAGGTTTCTAACGGAATTTCTGGCGAGGGGCTGGAAATTCGATCCGCTAAGGGGCAGATCCGCAAATTACGAATCAACAGATATATAAAATGACACAAGGTATAGACAAACAACAGATCATCGAAGACTTCAAAATCAACCCGAAGGATACCGGTTCCAGCGAGGTTCAAATCGCCCTCGTAACCGCTCGCATCAAGCACCTCACAGGTCACTTGAAGCTTCATCCAAAGGACTTTCATTCTCGCAAGGGTCTCATCGCCCTAACAAACCTGCGCAGAAAGCATCTCAATTATTTGAAGAAAAAAGATTTGGAAAAATATAACGACATGCTCCAGCGCTTAAGCCTGCGTCGATAATTGGATGTTCTTGCCCACCCATCGCGGTATCAACCATCCCTATAATGTAATGTTTGTCAGCTAATAAGCGTCCTAACCGCCTATTAGCTTTTAATTTTTAAAGAGAAAAGAAATATATGAAACAAAAACACACTGTAACTGTGGACGAACTGGGAATCACTTTTTCCACCGGTTCCATCGCTAAACAAGCTAACGGGGCTGTAGTAGTAAGCCTGGCAGACACCAATGTCTTCGTTAGCGCCGTCGTCGCAAACTCCGTAAGACCCGATCAGGACTTTTTCCCATTAACGGTAGACTACCGGGAAAAATTCTCTGCCGCAGGTCGCTTCCCTGGAGGTTTTATCAAAAGAGAAGGCCGCCCCAGCGAAAAGGAAATCCTCACGTCTCGTCTGTGTGACCGCCCACTCCGTCCTTTATTCGATAAGGGTTTTATAAACGAAGTTCAGGTCATCGGTATTCTATTGTCCGCAGACATGGAAAATGAGCCCGATATCTTAATGGTAAATGGTGCTTCCGCTGCTCTCATGTGCTCCGATATTCCTTGGAATGGACCTGTAGGTTGTGTTCGCGTAGGCGAAATTGATGGCGAATTTGTGGCAAACCCAACAAACGATCAGCTTTTTGAATCCACTCTGGACCTCATTTATGTCGGTACGGAAAAGGAAATGCTTATGATCGAGGGTAGCGCAGACCAGCTCCCGGATGAGCGTTTTATCGAAGCGTTAGAGTTCGCTCACCAAAAGGTTCAAAAAATCATTGATGCCCAAAAGGAGCTCGCTAAACTCGTCAATAAGACCAAGAAGGAGTTTAAACTCATCAAGGCAGACGAAAAGGTTCTCGAAATCTGTAAAAAGGTTGCCGATAAAAAAATCGCAGAAGCTGTCTTCCAAGACCAGCGTTCTGAACGCGATGCCGCAGTCTCTGCTATTAAGGAAGAGGCTATTGAGGCCGTAAAAAAGGAGCTCGGCGAGGAAAACTTTGACGGAAACCAAGTTCGCTTGGCTTTCGAAGAAATTCAAGAACACGTATACCGTCACAATATCCTTGATGCCGGTAAACGCGCGGATGGTCGCGGGCCTAAAGATTTGCGTACAATTGAATGTGAGACAGATGTTCTGCCTCGTGTTCACGGTTCCGCTATCTTCGCTCGTGGCGAAACGCAAGCCCTCGTCTTGGCAACCCTCGGCACTAGCCGCGATTCCCAAGATCTCGATGGCCTCACCGGCGGTGCGCAATCCAAGTCCTTCTTGCTACACTATAACTTCCCTCCTTTCTCCGTAGGCGAAACAGGGCGTTTTGGTTTCACAAGTAGGCGCGAAATCGGCCACGGTGCCCTCGCAGAAAGATCTCTCCTTCCGGTCTTACCACCAGAAGAGGATTTTCCTTACTCAATTCGTCTCGTCTCAGAGGTTATGGAATCTAATGGATCAACGTCCATGGCTTCCATTTGCGGCGGTTGCTTAGCTCTCATGGATGCTGGTGTTCCTATCAGCTCCCCGGTAGCAGGTATCTCCGTAGGCCTCGTCGCTGAAAATGATAACAAGGGTGACATATCTAAATATGTCCTCTTAACTGATATTTTAGGTGCTGAAGACCATTTCGGTGATATGGATTTCAAAATCGCCGGAACAAGTCAAGGTATCACAGGCTTCCAGCTTGATCTCAAAATTAAAGGCCTTCCTTTAGAAATAGCTAAAGAGGCTATCCAACAAAACAAGGAAGCCCGCTTCCAAATCTTAAACAAAATGAAAGAAGAACTCCCAGAACCAAAACAAGAACTCAAGGCGCATGCCCCAAGAGTACACCAAATGCAGATCGATCCAGACAAAATTGGTCTATTGATCGGCCCAGGTGGTAAAAACATCAAGAAGATCACCGAAGTTAGTGGTGCTCAAATTGATATCAATGAAGACAATAGTGGTCGCATCTCTATCTTTGCGACTAGCCAGGAATCTATGGATCGCGCTATCAGCGAGGTCAATGCGATCACCAGCGACATCGAACCAGGTCAATCCTACAGCGCTACCGTTAAATCAGTACGCGAATTCGGTGTATTCGTAGAATGCCTACCAGGCAAAGAAGGTCTCGTTCACGTATCCGAACTTGCAGAAGGTCCAGTCGACAATGTCGAAGATGTCTGCAAACTAGGTGATGTTATGACCGTTAAATGTATCGGTATCGACGAAAAGGGCCGTGTACGCCTAAGTCGTCGTGCAGCTATTTGTGAAGAACAGGGTATCCCTTACGTTGCTAAAGAACGCCCAGCGTTTACTGGCAATCGTGAGCGCGGCGGTTTCGACCGTGGTGGCGATCGTGGCGGACCTCGTCGTAGTGGCGGTGGCGGTTTCGACCGTGGCGGACCTCGTCGTAGCGGCGGTGGCGGCGGTGACCGTGATCGTGGCAACAGGCGCGAGCGTTTCGACCAACGATAAGAAATTATTTTCAAATCAATCTCCAAAAGAGCCATTTATTATAAATGGCTCTTTTTTATTGCCTAAAAATATTCAACTCAACCAACATGCCAAAAAATATAGGATCGACTTACCGTAAAAAATATACACAATTCAACATCATGAATAATAATACTGAAACCATAAGACCAAGCAAAAGACAGAAATCTAATTATAAACTCGATACAGCAACAATCCCCAATGAACTTTGGTGTAAAATTATATCTTTTAGCAAAGTGTCAGGAACTGGGAAAAATTATTATAATAGATTTTTTCTCTTAAATCGTGACCTTTTCGAGAGAAAAGCAGAGATTATTGAGGAATATAATGCTCCTTACAATTATAGCACGGCTATTGCGGATCGTGAAATGGATACCATTTTAGAACAATACGAGAAGATTCAATCTAAAATCAAAAGAAAAGAAATCCTTGAACTCAAAAATAAAGTACATGGCTTATCTAAAAATAAAATATTCCTCGATGCCTTTATTAACCGTTTTTATAACGAGTCAGTAACGGATCCGCTGACGTGGAGTAAATCCGATAAAATGTGGAGTTTACTCGTAACAAGTCCCCATTTAGCTTACACCAAAAGGGAAATTTTAGAAAAAATTGGCAAGGCGGCAAAGGTTAACAAAAACCTAAAAAATTATTGCTCCACGAATATTGCTCGTAAATTCACTTACTCTAAAATTAAGCTCGATGAAGTTATAAATGCAATGTCACTGGTAATCGACCATACAGTTGATCGTATTGATCCCGCGCGCAAGAAGTTTGATGTAGCATTCTCCGCGAGGCTTAATAATTTGATCGATGATAAAAATAATATTAACCTTCCGCAAGCCTTTCAGCTACACGGGTTAATGAGGCAGGAATTGGAGGGTACTCCTTTTCTTAATCCCCAACACGTAGAGTTACTTAATCTTGAAAGCGTAGCGTTAATGGCTGAAATCTATCTCGTCTACAAAGCAAGAGAAGACTCAGTGAACGCAAATACATTCCTCTCGATGATAGAAAAATCGCTTCGTGGTAAGGGTAGCAAAGCTAAGGCATACGGGTTTATTGCACGTCTATATAAACAGGAGCAACCTTATCTGCGGGATGTTCCTGACTGGAACTATGACTCTCACACGAGTTCTATCCTTACCCAAGATTATTCTTTTTCGCGCAATCATTACTTCAGCGTTGCAAAGGATGCTATGGCTCGATTAAGGCAGCTCAATAATGATCCAAGGATCCCAACGTTCCAAAAGGCAGAAATTGCTAACGAATATAAAGCTACGCTCGCCCATTATGTCAATCACTGCATCGAAATGGGTGAACTCGATGAATTAAAACAGTATATTCCTGAAGTCGAGCTATACTGTAATGATTCCAAACATCATGCGGTATTAGCCTATGTAAAATGGTGCGTTATCTTAAATAAATTGGATGATGCAAAACAGTATATTTCCGAATTAGCTTTAAACACTCAAGAGCTCAAGTATCGTGTAGCAGTAGCTGCCTATGTTGAAGCGTGCGTTATGTCGAAGAAATGGGATGAAGCAAAACAGTATATTGCCACCACTCAAGATACTACTCTCTATTATACGGCTTATAGCACCATCAAAATGAAAAATCCGGAAGATGCCGAAGTCTTCCTTTCTGAACTTCCAGAGGACATTCAGGCGTTTATCGTCACCAAAGAAAGCGAATAGGCAAAAAAAATCCCAGTAGTGGCCAATAAACATTCTACTACGATCAAGAGCATATACTCTCTCAAAAAGGCCTACTCCCATCAGTAGGTCTTTTTATTAGTGTCGAATTTCCCTAAACAGAACCCCTGTCCCGTACCTCTCTTTTTTGCGTCACATCTCCCCTCGCCCCCTCCATCATAAAGAAGTTTAACCTTGACCTTTCTCCCCATATAAGGCGTTATAAAGGGGTTTATTTCAATAATTTAAGGATATTACTAGTATGGCTGTCGATCGACTAAAGGGTGTTAAGGATAATTACGATGTTATCGTCATAGGAAGTGGTCTGGCTGGGCTTTCCGGGGCAAATTATTTGGCCAAACAGGGGCACTCCGTCCTCCTTCTCGAGCACCATTACAAATTCGGGGGTCTGGCTACGTGGTTCACCCGTACACGGGGTCATATTTTTGATATCTCTCTGCACGGTTTCCCGTTCGGTATGGTCAAATCTGCCAGAAAATATTGGTCTAAAGAAATCGCAGATTCTATCATCCAGCTCAAGCACATCCGTCTCGTAAACCCGGATTTTGATATCGATACGTCTTTCAATCGTGAGGACTTTACGCGCATCCTTAACGAAAAATTCAATGTCCCGATGCAAAAGATCGAGGATTTCTTCATCCACTTGCGTAATATGAATTTCTATGATGATGACAAGCGCACCACAGGCGAACTATTAGAAGAGTTCTTCCCTGGCCGCTCAGATATCCATCGTCTATTAATAGAACCTATCGCCTATGCTAATGGTTCCACACTAGACGACCCTGCTATCACCTTTGGTATCGTTTTCTCAAACTTCATGAGCAAGGGCGTTTTCCTCTTCCAGGGGGGCACGGATACCTTGATTGGTAAAATGATAACTGAGCTCGAAGCCAATGGTGTTGAAATGCGCAAATTCTGTCTCGTGGAAAAGATCCTCACGGAAAAACTAGGCCCGGATCAAAAGGAAACGGTACGAGGCGTACGTGTCAATGGCCGGGACATCTCTTGCAAAGCCGTTTTATCAAACTCCAACATCAAGACCACTTTATTTAACCTTTTAGGCAAAGAACACCTACCGGCAGACTTCGCCGCCGAGGCCGAAGCGGTTCGAGTAAACACGAGTTCTTGCCAGGTCTACATGGGCTTAAGAGCGGGTGAAAAGCTCCCTGAAATCGGCGATTTAATTTTTACTTCCGAGGCTACGCCTTTCTCTAGCAACGAGCTCACAGACTTCCATACAAAAAGTCGTACATTCTCCGTTTACTACCCAAACACACGTCCACACGCAAAAGAAGAGCGTTACGCCGTTGTCGCTTCGCTCAATGCTAAGTGGGAAGACTGGGCCTATTTGTCAGACGAAGACTACGCTCGCGAAAAGCAAAGGCTTGCGGACGAATCCGTCGCACACTTGGAAAAATTCGCCCCTGGCATCACTGAAAAGCTGGACTGGATCGAGGTCGCCACGCCTAGAACGGTTCACAAGTACACGCGTCACGCCAATGGTACCTCTTTCGGCACCAAGTTCGAGGGGCTTAAGGTTTCCATGGAAATTTCAGAAAAGGTCACCGGATTATACCATGCGGGCTCCGTTGGTATCATCATGTCTGGCTGGCTAGGTGCCATTAACTACGGCATCATCACCGCAAACAAGATGGATAAGTTCCTCTACAACCCGGAAGCCAAAAACGTCCCAGAAGAAGCGCTCGCAACATCATGAACACCTCCGCTCCAAAAGCTTTAGAAGAAGTCCTGGCAACAATCCCTCATCGTCCTCCTTTTCTCTTTGTCGATGAGGTCGTTTCACTATCCGAGGACGCTATCATAACCAAACGCGTCATCCGCGCAGAGGAGCCTTACTTCGAAGGCCATTACCCGGGCAACCCTATCATGCCGGGCGTCCTGCTCAGCGAAGCCGTCTTTCAATCCGGTGCGATCTATTTAATCAAAAAGCTCAAAGCCGAGGGTATCTCTGCCGAGGACAAAACACCTGTTCTCTCTCGCATCAAGGAGGCCAAATTCAAACGCATGGTCAAACCGGGCGACACGCTTTTCATAGAAGTAAAATTGCAGGAAAAAATGGGCCAGTTCTTCTTCATGCAAGGCACTATTCGCAAGGACGAAAAAGTTGTCATGACAATTGAATTTGCTCTAGCTTTGGTAGACGAGTAATGAAAAAGCTTGTGGCATTATAAGATTGACTTCATGTACATATCATGTACATAATATAAGTATGAAAAGTGATCTTGCAAACATACACTGCTTAATGCCAGTCTCTACCAAGAAAAAAGCCGAAAAGGTCTTCAAGCGATTGGGCATTAATAAAACAGAAGCCATACGCATGTTTTTTCAGCAGGTAGCTTTGCGTAATTCCATTCCTTTCGAAGTCAGCGTTCCAAACAAAGAAACGATTGCAGCCATAGAAGAGGGCAGAAAAGAGCTTCATAAACTAAAATCCTACGCCACAGTTGAGGAAATGTTTGAGGATTTAGAAAATGAAATTGAATGAACCTCGTCAAGTAATCCCAACAACTCCATACAAAAAAGATCTTAAATCTATCAAGAAACAGAAAAAAGATCTCGAGCTTTTAAAGGAAATTTTAAACAAGTTGCGAGTTGATGAACCACTACCTCAAAATAACCTTGATCACAACTTGAAAGGTTCCTATCACACCTGCCGCGAATGCCACATTACTCCAGACTGGCTATTGATTTATGAAAAAATTCCAGGCAAGCTCGTTCTGCATCGCACCGGTTCGCATGCCAAGTTGTTTGAAAAGAATCGTAAATAGTTGGACATTTAAAGCTATTACCATTAGCATTTTTTCGGTACGCAGCTGCTTTTCCTACCCAACCAACAATGGCTAACTTCCTAAATCTAACCGGCAAAACATTCTTAATCTTCGGAGTCGCAAACCGTAAGAGCGTCGCCTACTTCATCGCTAAAACCTTAGAAGAAGAGGGCGCCACTGTCCTCTACAGCGTTCGTTCCGAAAAACGCAAGGAATCCCTCCAAAAACTCTTGGGAAACAAGCCTGTCTACATCTGCGATGTCGAGTTCCCGGAGCAAATCAAAGCGCTTGCCGCGCAAATCAGCGCCCAGCACCCCAGTCTGGATGGCATCGTCCACTCCATTGCGTTTGCTAACTACTCCGAAGGCTTAAAACCGTTTCACGAAACCAATCGTAAGGACTACCTTCAAGCCACGGTCATCTCCAGTTTCTCGCTCATAGAAATCGCTAATGCGTTTAAACCTTATTTAAATAAACACGCTTCCGTAGTCGCTATCAGCATTTCCTCCCAAGTCACCGCGGAAAACTACGGCTACATGAGCCCCATAAAGGCTTCTCTAGACTCCTCCGTCCGCTACCTCGCAAAATCTTTTAGCAAAGACACCCAAGTCCGTTTCAACACCGTCAACGCTGGCCCGCTTAAAACCAGTGCTTCCGCAGGTATCCCGGGTTATATGGACAACTATATTTTCGCGGAAAAATTGACGCTTCGTAAACAAGCCCTCACCACCCAAGAGGTAGCAGACACCGCTGTATACCTTCTAAGTGAGCGTTCTAGCGGCATCAATGCCCAGGGTATCGTTGTAAACGCAGGCATGGACTGGAATTACTTTGACAACGAAGTCGTCCACGCTGCCACTCGCCTACCTTCTTCTGTTTAATTTTTTCCAGCCATGCGTTTCGAAAATGTCGTCATAGAATCCATCGCCTACGCGCTTCCGGATAACATTATAACTTCAGACGAAATTGAGCAACGTCTCGCGCCTCTATACGACAAATTAAAACTCCCTTACGGCCGCCTGGAGCTCATGACGGGTATCAAGCAACGCCACCACTGGCCGATCAACATGCTACCGTCCGAGGCTTCTGCCCTCGCTGGCAAAAGGGTTTTAGAGAACTCTCAATTTAAGCCAACGGAAATAGACCTCATCATCCACTGCGGCGTCTGCCGAGATCGTCTCGAGCCCGCCACCGCAGCCTACGTACATGGTCTCTTAGGCCTTAGTCCAAACACCCAAATCATGGACGTCTCGAACGCTTGCCTAGGTTTCCTAAACGGTATGATCGTCGCGGCAGGCATGATCCAAAGTAACCTCATTCGCTCCGCCTTGGTCGTCTCCGGCGAAAACGGCCACTCTCTTTTAGAAAACACCATACAAGAGCTCTTACAAAAAGACCTCTCCCGCAAAGCCATCAAGCCCTACTTCGCAAACCTCACGATCGGCTCCGGCGCCACCGCCGCCATTCTTTCCCATAACAAAATCGTAAAAGAACCAAAACTACGCCTCCACTCCGCCGTCATAGAAACAGATTCTTCCGCAAACAAGCTATGCGAAGGTGGCAGCACGACAGAGGGCCTCCAAATGCAAACAGACTCCGAGCAACTCCTGGAAGCCGGCATCGCAGTTGCCTCCCGCGCCTGGAGCAAATTCGCCCAAACCTCAAACTGGAATAACAAAGACATAAACCGCGTCATCTGCCACCAAGTCGGCCGCCAACACCAAAAACGTCTCTTCGAAGCCCTGAACCTTCCCCTAGAGAAAGACTTCTCCACCTACGAAACCCTCGGCAACATCGGCTCCGTCTCCGTCCCCATTACGCTAGCCAAAGCCCTCGAAGCAAACCAAATTTCCCCCAACAACAAAATCGCCCTCCTGGGCATCGGCTCCGGCCTCTGCAGCATCATGATGGGCCTGGAAAGCTGAAATTCACAATTCAAGTTTTTCTTGAAGGGCGCTATACTGTTGTTGATGTTTTACCGAATTCATTTTCATCAACTTTCTTATATTTTGCAGCTTCCATTTAACCGCGGGAAGTTCTTTGAGCCTCGCAATGTTTATTAAGCTCCACTCCGGCCTGCCTTCTTTAAAGCTAAGTAGAAATCTCTTGTCGTTAACTGTAAGAGTTTGTTTGATCTCCCTAACCAAGCGTCTTCGAGTTTCCTCATACATCTCATAAGAAAATTTGGCATTTGCCATACCTTCAAACTTATTATTATAAACAGCTTTCTGGTCCGTCATGTTAGGCGTTAGTAATTCATTTATCGGCCTACCATGGCTCAATAAGCCGGCAATAAACCCCTGTTTTATGTCTTCACCCATACCTTCATTTTCAAAAAGATAATAAATATCAAAGAGATCTCGTGGATGTTGTCGATCCAATGCGGCACAGATTTTTCCGCCGTACAATTCTCCATTCGAAATCACTTTCATTTCCACGAATGCTTCAAATTCTTCAGCAACCTTTGGAGCGCATGTCAACAAACGAGTATCTAATAATGCTCCACGCATAACTGGGCTAACTTCAATTTTAACTTGTGCCTCGTCTTGAGTACATATCAATTTTACTTCACTATCCTCTGAGCAAGGTTTGGATTGTATCGTCATATCTTTAAAAACTCGTTCGAGTTTTTTCTTGATCGACTTGAGCGCAAGGCCAATATTATGCAGAGTCGCTTTTCTATCATCAAAAAGCGTGTAAGTTAAATCGATATCGACAGACAATCTTGGAAAATCACGTACAAACAAATTGATTGCCGTCCCTCCTTTCAGTGCGAAACACTCTTCTTCTGCAACAAAAGGAATAATCCGCAAAAGTAATTCTACTTGTGCTCTGTAACTTTCAAACATAATCTATAAGCTCTTTGGGCAAACAAAGCTGATACTTCTTATCGTAAACACCTTTCTTCACAATCATACGATCGCCGGAACCCAGATCAATCTCTCCCAATTTTAAATGCTTAAATACGGGCAACTGCGCTTTGTCTGCCATATACAGAAAAAGTCGTTTCACTTTTATCGAAGAACACTGAACGAGTAGATCCTGAACTATTTGCGGCCTCAAATTCACCAGTCCTTCCAATATTTGATAGCACTCCAAAAGATCAAATTTATCAGGGCAAAGGTACAGGCTCTCCAGTATCGCTCTTTCCAAGCTCGATACAGCTATTCCCACGCCTTTGTAATCAAGAGAATTGATGGCGACTTCTTCCGGTAACATCGATGTCTTCACCTCCTCTATCACTAGTCCCCAATCATACTCTAAAAACCATTTAGGCAATCTTGTGTTTACTAAAGAAAACAAAAAAACTTCATCGGACTTCAGCCTTACATAATGTGCATTGCCTCTCAAAAATAACGCTGTCGGTCCTCCTACGTGTATCGGCAAACCTACCTGCTTCTGTAAACTACTCAACCCGCCATACCACTTCACTTCATCATTCACCCTTTTATACGCGCCCCAACCAATAGACTCTATCCACTTATCCCTTATATAATGCTGAACCAGTTGCGTGGATATCGATAAATCCTTAAACCAAGCAGTAGTAGCCACTGTCCCAAATGGCCACTTTTCTAACAAATTCTTTAATTTTTTTCCTCCTTCCATACCTATGGTTTGTTTATAAGCATATTTTTAATGACTTTCAAGTAAAAAACTTTAAAATTATCACTAAAAACATACCTGTGGCTTGTTTCTGTTGATTTATTTAAAGATTTTAAAACTAAAGCACGCTCCTACTGTTCATCGGCTCCGGCCTCTGCAGCATCATGATGGGCCTGGAAAGCTAGTAAAACTTCCCCCTATTTAAATGCCAGCATCCAGATTTGCCTTTCTTACCATGGTAAGGTAAGGTTCATTTAAACAACCCCCATTTACCCCTATGGCGCCTACCCCACCCACTCGTTTTGCGTGCATCGCCGCACGCTGGTTCTGGATACTCATCTACGCCCTCATCGGCGTCCTAACGAGTGCCTACACAGCGCCGATCTTCCAAAAATATATCCTGCCGCTCTATAATACGCTCTACTATCGCCTAGGCTGGAATAAATGGGAAATCTTCGACATCCCCTTATCAGAATACGATTTTCTCTTTTTCATCCTCCTCATCGGCCTCCTTATCGCCCGTCCGCCCATGCCCACAAGGAAGTTCTGGCAATGGGATTACTGGGGCAATCAGCTCTGCTACCCTTCCATCTTCTGGTCTATATTATTAGGGGGCATCATGATCTCATTGTCTTTCAATGCCTGGCTATGGGCAATGGGTGTTGCCATTACACTCTGTATACTAGGAGTTATATGGTCGTGTATAAGTAAAAAAATAGATTGGAAACCCGGAATCGGCCTAGGTGGTTTACTAATACTAATAGCTTTTATATCATTCTCATTTTTCAGTTTTACAGCAGACGTTTCTTCCAACTCCGAAGGTTACTGGTTATACACCGTATTTAAACAACCGGTAATGATTTTTACAGACGATGGATGGACACCTTATTTTATAGTAGCTTTGGTAAAATCGCTCTCAGCATTTTATAATCCCTACTGGTCATTTCGTTTAGAATATATTTTCGGTTTCTTCCTCCCAACATTTGCCTTGGCGCTTTTGTTCTTTTTCTTAGGCTCAGAAATTAAAAGATTAATCAAAAATCAAAAAACTAAAGAAAAAAAACTATCTAAACCCCTACAAAAAACACCAGATAACAATGATCAAGTACCATTTTGTTTTACAGATCCCAATACAGAATCAATAAGCGCCCTCATCCAATGGATTGAAACAGATAACCCCATTGAAGAAAACGGCGATCGTTTTCATTACAAAGAGCATGCTCATTACCTCTCAGACTACTTATCTGACAACAACAAAGACTCCTACTGCCTCACTATCCTAGGCGGTCACGGAAGCGGTAAAACCACGCTCACAAATCTTATCAAAAAGGAGTTAAAAGAGAAGAAAAGCAATATCCTCTTTGTAACACGTCAAACCTGGGAATCAGATAACTATAAAAACACAATCAGCATTATACTCGATGCCATCATCCATGAACTCTCACAGCACGTAGAAGCAGCCGGCCTAAGAGACATAACCGGGAAATATCTGGATTCCATCCTAGCCAAAAACAGTTCCTTATGGTCTTTCCTAACACGCATCTTCACCAGACATTTCACCTCAGAAGATGTCTTAAGACGCATTTCCAAAGCCCTCATCGCCATAGACAAGCGCATATGCGTTGTCATAGAAGACATCGATCGGAACATCCTCCTCCTAGACGACAAGCCTAACGGCAGAAACCAAAAAGCCAAAGAAGCCTTTGAAGGTTTCCTATACAGGCTCAAAGAAGCTACAAACATATCTTATATCCTGAATATAGACCCCAGAGCCTACCAATTCATGGATCTCCAAAAGCTCTCTGACAAAACCTTTGTAATACCAAAAATAAAACCGGAACTAATAGAAAAAATTGTCATTCCTATAAGAAAGTACTTAATAGAATACAGTGAAACAGAAGGCGATATCGATCCCTGCAAAGCAGAACGGCCCAAACCAAACGAATTACCAATACCCAACTACTTGCTAGCTTATTTTTTAGAATACCCTAGAATCTTAAAGCTAGCCCTGCGCAGAACACTAAACGCCTGGGGGCAT
>Ga0100385_1002432_pt1 | contig 17555 bp, 19 predicted proteins | sample CryGeymeta201509_FD_81543 | JGI IMG/M metagenome (GOLD analysis project Ga0100385, IMG submission 81543) | Groundwater microbial communities from Crystal Geyser aquifers in Utah, USA - Crystal Geyser metaG 2015-09 | ecosystem: Environmental > Aquatic > Deep subsurface > Groundwater | place: USA... | reverse complement strand
TTCCATAAAATCGGCGCTTTTTTCCCCCGGCTTGCCTTCGGGTGCGTTTTCCTCTTCTTTTTGAACCTCTTTGGCGGGTTCATTTTGGGCGACTTGAGCCTGTGGCATGGGCGGCGTCGGTTCCATCATGGTTTGCGATTCTATGAGGGCTTGAGAATCCCTCTCTTTTCCTTCTAATCTTGGCAATATGGATTCCCCATTTTCTGGTAATTCTTGTGCGGCCTGTTGTGAACGGGCGGCGTAATTTTTGGTATCATCGGGTTCATTGGAAGCAACATCCGGGTTTGTTTCTACAAACTTCATCTCCGGTTCTTCTTTTGGAAGGAGGACGAGTTCCAGTTCCTGTGCTGGTGGAGTGGGCTTGGCTTGCTTAAAGGTATACCCTTCAAAAAAAATACCGAGTAAAAGGTGAATAAATAACGTCAAGAACAAGCTCAACAGGAGCCATGGCCATTTTCTCTCACGTTCGAGAGTGTTTTTGTCAAACTCTGGCCACGGGGTATTGTTGTGCTTACGTTTTCTTTTTGTTATCAAGCCCTTATTCACTTATCGGCACGCTTCAGATAACCCAAATTATGAAGCGTCTCGCTCAAAAATTCAATCGGCAAACCGATAATATTAGATAAAGATCCTACATGGCTTTTGATAATCATATCTCTATGATCTTCAATACTATAGGATCCAGCCCTGTCTAGGGGGTCGAGTAGGCTATGGTACTGTTGAATAAGACGATCTCTCAGATCAAGAAAGGTCACTTGGCTCTTTTCACAATGTTTTATACGCAGTCCAGTGGACTCGTTCACTAAACATACCCCGGTATAGACTGTATGTGTTTTGCCCGAAAGTTCCTTTAGCATCGCAAAGGCTTCAGCCATGCTTTTAGGTTTGTTGAAAACTTTATTTCCCAAGGCTACGGTGGTGTCCGCTGCTATAATGAGTGCGTTTGGGAATTTTTTAGCAACACAATCGGCTTTTAAGATGGCATTGTGGAGGACCATAAGCTCCGGGGATTCATCATGGTCCTCCAATTCTGTAACATCAGGCAATTCGATTCGAAAGGAAAGGCCTAAGTCCCTTAAGAGCATTGACCGCCGGGGTGAACCGGAAGCTAATATGATTTCGTCTACATCCACCTCTGTACTCAGTTTAGTTAGATTAAGTATCAAGAACCATGCGCACATCGCCCATATTACGTGCCCATTCCAGCTCGCTTACATAATATTGGTAAAGCGAATCCACGAGACCATCTTCTGCTTCCGCTACATTTGTTTGCGCGTCTACAACTTCCTGATTTCCTGCAAGACCCCTTTCAAAACGTGCTTGGGCAAGATCCAACTCTTTTTGAGCCAAAGATTGTTGTTTTACCGCAACTTTGATTTGCTCGAAGCGAGACAGCAGGTCGACTTGGTTTAGGACAAAGTCTGTTTTTATCTTGTTTTGAAAATCACGCAAGGTGTACTTTTGTGCCCGCATGCCAGCCTTTTTGCTAATCGAGTTAGATTGGATCGCGAAGCCTTCAAATACGGGGATATTTAATTGAAGCCCCATCATCCACACCTCTTTTTCTTTACCATTAAAGGCATCGACAGAGGCATAACCCCAGTTGCCAAAAGCCGACAGCTTAGGGAGATGATCCCAATAAGAGGCCTCATAATCAAATTTAGACTGATTGAAATCCATTTCCACCTTCAAGTAGTCCGGGCGCATCTTAAACGCCTCTTCAGGAGACCAGTATATTTTGCTCGATAACTTTTGTGGCTCTGGTAGACCTTGAGAAGTTTCTATGCGCTCATGCGCTTCTAGGCCTAATAGCTGTACTAATAGTAATTCGCTTTGGCGAACGAGTGTCAATTGCTGTAATCGTTCCTTTTCGTCGGATGCCAAGCGTACTTCTGCGCGGGTAACGTCTAGTGGGGTTGCTATGCCACCTTTAAATTGGTGTTCAGCTAAGTTTAAGAGAAGTTTATCGCGCTCAATGTTTGCATCAATCACTTTTACCCGGTTGAGATTTCTCAAGTGGAGGTAATAGGCCAAAGCTCCTTGGTTCATGATCTCCTGGATCACGGCTTTGTAAGACAATTCGGATATCTTATGGCCTTGTCTCGCTAGTTCAAAATCGGCGTAACGACGCATATCAAGGAGACTGAGCGTTCCCTCTACGCGACCGTAAAAAGCTCGTGAAGTAGAGGTGAGTGGGGTGCCCCCTAGCGCGGTAAAAAAGTTCCTGGTTTTTGTTTGTTGTGCTTGAAAATTAACCGTTGGAAGTAATTTTGCGCGTTGTATGTAGGAGTACTGCAATGCTTGCACAACCACTTCACGTTGAACCAGTACTTGCAGGTTTTCATTCTCCAGACGGTCTAAAACGTCATCGAGGGTTAGGTATAAGGCGTGCCCCTTGGCGCATATGCCAAAGAACATTAATAAAATAAATAGCTTTAGAACTTTCACAAATATAATCCTTTATTCTACGGCTGCAGGGCTTTTACCAATAATCTTAGCCCAAGCGGCGGTATCGTAGATAACATTTATCTCATTTATCTTGCCGTTCTTGACTCTTACTTGTTCAACATAACGTGAGGCAGGAGCACCATTTTCCGGTTCGCAGGTGATGATCGAACAGGCCGAGTTTTCATCAAAATATTGCTTCTCTATAGTAATAGCGTTACAAATATGGGTAAACGCGGCCCATGCCATGGAGACAGATTCTTCGCCTTCCATTTCCATGTCGGATCCAGTCACTTTAATATCGCTTGCAAAATTCAATTTCTTCAAATCAACGCTTTTTTCTCGCACTCCGCGGATCAGTTCTTCGTAATATTGTTTAATAACTTCTTTTTGTGTATTCATGGAATATAGAATCTAAAAAGCTGTTTTTCTTAACGCAATGAAAATCGGAATAGCCCAAATTAATACCACCGTTGGTGATTTCTACGGAAATTCTCAAAAAATTCTTCAATCCTACGAAACGCTCTGCCGTCAAGGCGCGGAGGTTGTTGTTTTTCCGGAACTCGTGCTGTGTGGGTATTCGCCGCGAGACCTCCTGTTTAAAAAACGGTTTGTCCACGATAATGACATGGCGCTCCGTGCGCTTGCAGCTAAAATAGGCGAGGTCCCAGCTATTATCGGTTGCGTACGAAAGATTTCTGGTAAAAAAGGCTTATTTAACTCGGTTGCCTGGTGTGTAGACGGCAAAGTACAGCAATTCGCGGATAAATGCCTTTTGCCCTCATATGATGTCTTTGATGAGAAGCGCCATTTTACGCCCGCTAAAGAGCCCACTATGGTTGAGTATAAGGGCAAACGCATCGGTTTGACTATTTGTGAGGATATTTGGACAGCTAAGTTTAGCGTGGAGCATTATGAGTATCATATAGATCCGGTTGCCCTGCTTGCTAACACAGATGTAGACTTCATTTTTAATTTCTCAGCCAGCCCTTGGTTCTTTGGGAAACATGAGCTGCGACGTAAAGTTGCTCAAGCATGTGCTAAACGAACAAAAGCTCCCGTTATTTATTGTAACCTTGTTGGCGCAAATGATCAGGTGGTATTCGATGGTCGTAGTTTTGTAACCAACAAAAAGGGAGAGGTCATTGCCTCGATGGAACCATTTGTAGAGGAACTTCAAGTAGTGGATACTTCCGGCAAGCCCATTAAATTAACCGAACCCAGTGAAATGCAAGAAACCCACGACGCCTTAGTGCTTGGGCTTCGAGATTATGCTCATAAATCAGGTTTTCAACGCGCGGTCATCGGTTTAAGTGGCGGGATCGATTCCGCGGTTGTCGCTGTTCTCGCTGTTGAGGCTTTAGGGAAGGAGAATGTGATGGGGGTGAGCTTGCCGTCTAGTATTTCAAGCGAACATAGTAAGACGGATGCTCAGGAGCTCGCGCTAAACCTTGGTATCGAGTTTCATACGATTCCCATACAGAAAATTGTTTCCGCGACTGAGGATGTCTTAAAGCCACTCTTTAAGAAACGCCCTAGAGACACTGCTGAGGAAAATATGCAGGCGCGCTCGCGAGGTATGGTGCTCATGTCCATCTCGAACAAATTTAACGCAATTCTCCTGTCCACGGGTAATAAAAGTGAATTGGCTGTGGGGTACTGTACCCTGTACGGTGATATGGCTGGTGGGTTGGCTGTTATATCCGATGTGCCCAAGATGAAGGTGTATCAATTAGCCAAATTTATGAACCGCAAAAAGGTTCTTATCCCCAAAAATACAATTTCAAAAGCCCCCTCTGCGGAGTTGGCTCCAGATCAATTGGATCAGGACACCCTTCCTCCTTATCCGGTTTTAGATGAGATTCTTCGTCTCTACATTGAAGAGCGCAAAAGCTCCCTTGAAATTATAGCTAAAGGATTTGATGAAATTGTAGTTCGAGATATTGTTCGCCGCGTTGATATAAATGAATACAAGCGTAAACAATCCGCTCTAGGGCTAAAGATTTCTCCCCTTGCGTTTGGGGTAGGGCGCCGCATGCCGATTGTACAAAAGTATGTGAGCTAGTGGAGGAATCCAAGAATCAAAACTTCTTCCTATGCAACAAATCCTTGTTGTTGTAGACATGAAATTCGCATATTTCCTGGAATCCTAGCTTCTTATACAATTCTATGCCGTCTGTAGAGGCCTGCAAAGTAGCTACGTGATAGCCCATTTCGCGTGCGAAATTAAGGGCATGGAGTGTCATGATCGTACCATAGCCCTTTCGCCTGGCTTCCGGCTTTGTGCCTATATCATAAATGCCGGCAACACCAGATCCCAGAAATAGCACAGAACAGCAGATGGGCTTATTCATGAAATGGCCTACAAAAAGATGCATCGGGCGTTCTTGCCTCATGTTGAGTGAGGCCACCATGTGGTAATACTTCTTTAATTCCGTGTCTTTGGGGTCAAATAAGGTGTCTAAGACATTGGCGAAGTTTTCCATTTCACGGGCATTATTTACGGCATGTATCTGAAAGTTTTTCGGAAGGGGCTCTGGGATGGCTACATCCTTTAAGAGTGCAGCCATGCCAACATCCTTCTCTGAGAAATGTAATCCGGCTCTGGTTAACACGTCACCTAAGTTTTCTGGTGCGCTAAACGAGCTGATCCACCAGGCGAACGGCAAACGTTTTCTTACAAAGTGATCAATAGTACGGGTAACCTCAAAGTCTACTTTGTGTCCGGAGAAGTGGGACGCGACTACGCAATTAAAGGTTTCCGAGCAAAGGCCGGTATCTACCGTTACATTACTGTTGTCATGCATGACAATCATGCCCCGTATATGCGAAGCATAATAGGCAACCTTACCCGCGGCATTGCTTTCGATAAGCATTGCCACAGCATTGCGATCATTTAGATCGTCCAATCGTAAAATGGATTCTAAGGGGTTTACCATATGCTTCTACCTTAAGTTACTTGAAAACGCCTTCAATTTCAATGAGAGCACGTACTTTATCGGCAGCTGCGTCAATAATTTGCTTTCTGGGCTCGGCGGATTTGAGGTGTTCCAAAATATCCGATTTCGGGGTAATATTGATGGCGCTTTCAATTGTTTTCGGGAATTTGGCGGGGTGAGCTGTTGCGAGAACGATTTTTGTAAATTGAGTGTCTAGTTCCTTGAAAGCACAGGCTGTATGCGGGTCAGGGCAATAGTTGTAGGCGTTGTGAATGTAGCGAATGATTTCGGTGATCTCGTCATCAACCGCACGGGAAGCTTTTAGGATATCGGGATCAAAGTCCGTAAACGTGTATTTACCCGTTTCTTTAATGGTGGCCATAATCTCACGCACCTTAGCGGAATCTTCGCCTACCCTGTAATACAGGAAACGCTCGAAGTTAGAAGCGGCCTGGATGTCCATTGAAGGTGCGACACTCGGGTTGACGACTTTGGCTTCGTAGAGACCGGATTTAAAGAGGCGGTAAAGGATGTCATTTTGGTTTGTGGCCACCTTTATGGAAGCGATGGGGACACCCATTTTGCGTACCAGCCAGCCCGCAAAGACGTTACCGAAGTTGCCTGTAGGGACAATGAATTGTACTTTATTTTGGCGTTTTGCCGGTATTTTCAGCCAGGCATAAATATAATAAACGCATTGAGCGAGTATTCTAGCCAGGTTAATGGAATTGATAGCGCTTAAATGGTGCTCTTTGCGAAATTCCAGGTCATTGAAAAGCTCTTTTATAATAGCTTGGGCATCATCAAATGTTCCCTTAATAGCAATCGGGAAGACATTGTGAGCTCCTGTACATGTCATTTGGCGCTCTTGAAGGGGGGAAATTCGGCCTTCCGGGTACAATATGAAGGTATTTACACCCTTTTTGCCTAAAAGGCCGTGTATCGCCGCAGAACCCGTATCGCCCGAAGTTGCGCCAAGGATATTAATGGGTCTTTCTGTGCGCTGTATTTGCGCTTCGTAAAGATTTCCTAGTAATTGTAGAGCGAAATCCTTAAAGGCCAGAGTAGGGCCGTGAAAGAGCTCAAGGACATATAGGCGCTCTTCTAGTTGCAGCAGGGGGGCAATCTCTGGGTGGTAGAATTTTGTGTAGGAAGCATCAATAATCTCTTTCAGGTGAGCGGGAGCGATATCATCTGCGAAGAGCTTTAAGAATTCGTAGCACAGCTCGGGGTAGGTTAGACCTGTCCAATCCTTTAAGTGCTCCTCTATGTTGGGAAGAGTTTCGGGTAGATAAAGGCCTCCATCAGGCGCAAGGCCGGTTTCTACTGCTTCTGTAAAGGAGAGGGAAGGGCATTGGCCCCGTGTGCTGATATATCTCATGAATGATTATTTTTCACAAATTTTTTGCATGCGGATGCTTTCAGGTTCGTCTAGCCTAAAGGCTTTATGAACCACTTTTAAGGCCTTTTGGGCATCTATTGGGTCGATTGCGCAGGAAATCTTAATTTCGGACGTGGTGATCGTTTTGATGTTAACGCCGCCTTTGGCCAGGGCCTCAAACATAGTTGCCGCAACTCCAGCATGGGAGCGCATTCCGATGCCGATGACGGAAATAATCGCAATTTCGCCATCCCGTGCGGTGCCTTCCCAGCCGAGTGTGCTTAAGGCCTCTGCAACCACCTTTTTAGCGGTGTGTGCTTCATCACGATTGACAGTGAAGGTCAAGCTGGCTTCACCAGCTTCGCCTACGTTTTGGATGATCATGTCCACCATGATTTTGGCTTTTCCCAGCGCGACGAATATCATGGAAGCGGTTCCAGGCTTGTCGGGTAACTTGCCTACCGTGATCTTTGCCTGATTGACATCGAGCACGGTTCCTCTTACGAGTACTTCTTCCATAACGGGGGCCTCCTTCTTAACGATTGTTCCGGGTTCATTATTGTAGCTGGATCTGACTTCAAAGGGTACGTCATACTTTTGTGCAAACTCAACGGAGCGGGCCTGCATTACCTTAGCCCCTTGTGAAGCGAGCTCGAGCATCTCTTCATAGGAAATGCATTCTATTTTTGTGGCTTCGGGGACGATTCGGGGGTCTGCGGTATAAACACCATCTACATCTGTGAAAATCTGAACAATATCGGCCTTTACGACCGCTCCTATGGCAATGGCAGTCAAGTCTGAGCCGCCACGCCCCAGTGTGGTTATGTTGCCCTCGCGGCTCATGCCCTGGAAGCCGGCTACGATGACCACTTTGTTTTGCGAAAGCTGTTCCAGCAGGTCACCGCCGTCTATATTGACGATGCGGGCGCACGTGTGGTCGTGGTCTGTTATAATACCAGCCTGAGCGCCTGTCCGGGAGACGGCAGGGACGTCAATCGTATGCAAGGCAATAGCCATTAAAGCGATGGTTTCCTGTTCGCCAACGGCCAGGAGCATGTCCATTTCCCGCTTGTTGGCTTGGGGATTGATTTGGCGGGCGCGTTGAATGAGCTCGTTTGTCACGCCGGCGCGAGCTGAGACTACGACAACGACCTGATTTCCGGCATCATAAGTAGCCTTAATCCGCTCTGCTACTGCTTTAATGCGATCGATATCCTTTACGGATGTTCCCCCATATTTCTGTATGATTAATGCCATGACACGCGCTACACCTTTACTCTAATGATGAGTACTCATAATGCGAGCTAGAAAGGGATTGTCCAGTACTATCGGTAACTCTTTTAGGTGGTGAAGGGCGGTTTGCATGCTTTGCTCGCTGGCCTGATGGAGCGTGAGGAGTAGGGTGGCTGTGCCCTCTTCCGGGCCGGTGAGTTGCTTCATGGTGGCTACGCTTATGTCGTTATTGGACAGTGATTTGCAGATTTCTGCGAGGGTTCCGGTTTTGTCAGCAACGGATAGGCGTAGGTAAAACTTTTCAAAGATGTTCTCTGGGGGGCAGAGCGCTATATCACTGTTCTCCTTGCCTAGGCTGGCATCGTAGGGGTTTTTGTGGGCGCAGTGTAGGCGGGCGCAATCTATGATGTCGCTGACGACTGCGCTGGCAGTGGGATTCATGCCGGCACCACGACCGGTTAGCATTACCTTGCCGACCACGTCGCCAATGAGCGTTATGCCGTTATAGACCTCGTCTACAGAGGCTATGCTTTCGTTAATCGGCACAAAAGTGGGGCAAACAGAAGCCGATATTAGGTTCTTTTTTAAATTGGCCTCAATCTTGGCTAATAGCTTTATTTTATACCCGCATTCCCTGGCAAACCTAATGTCTAACTGGGATATATTACGTATGCCATCTATGATCATTTCTGATGGCGAGATCCACTTGCCATGAGCCAGGTAGGCTAGGATAGCAGTCTTGTGGGCGGCATCAATGCCGTCTAGATCTAAGGCTTCATCTGCCTCCACGTAGCCGAGTAGGCGAGCATCGGCGATTGTCTCCTCGAACGAAAGTGACTCACGCTCCATTCGGGTTAGGATATAGTTTGACGTGCCATTTAGGATTCCATAGATGGATGGAAAAGAGTTTGCTGCCAATCCCTCCCTGAGAACCTTTATTATAGGGATTCCTCCGGCGACGCTAGCTTCGAAAAATATGGGGGTTTCGTGTTCGTTGGCGATACGAAAGATCTCTTTTCCATGCTCACAGATGACGGCTTTGTTGGCTGTTATGATGGGTTTTTTATTTACTAATGCTTTTAGAGTCAGCTCTTTAGCTAGTTCTACGCCACCCATGAGCTCGCATACTATGTCTATATTGGGATCGTTTAGGATGTCATCGGCATTCATAGTTAGGGAATGCGCTGGAGGAGCGATCTCTCTTTTTTTATGAGGGTTGCGGACAAATATACGCTGGATCTCAATTTCGAGGCCAAAGTGCTCTAAAAACTTGGCTTTTTTGGCTTCAAGAACCTTCCAGACCCCTTGGCCAACGGTCCCAAAGCCTAGTAGGCCGATTTTAATTTTTTTAGGATCCATGGGGAAATATAACAAAATTATCTTTTATTTTGTGGAATAGTTCAAGGGTATTCTAACGATGTGAGATGAGCCAAAAACCTGTTATTTGTAGCGTTTATTGGATTATTTATTGAGTATTTATGATATCCAATTGATCTTTAATTGATAATTATTTGGTTATTTTCTGTTCATTTTTTAGCTATTTGTTCGGTATAATGGAGGCGGTTTGTTTCACCTGAAACAAACATTGGATGGGGTAGTGAAATTATGAGCAGTATTTCGTGAGGATTTGTTGAAAATGGTCTCCATATCTTGAAGTATGGAAAAATTATGCTATATTCTGCTATGAATACAAATTATTCTTCCGGTAATCGCGATGTTACCAGGCGCTCTGTTAAAAGTAACGAAAAATCATTATCAACGGATAAGTCTCATGATAACGAAGTGGATGAACTTAAAAAGAAGATAAGTTGGAATTATGAATTTAACAGTAATGTTTCTGTGAATACAGCGGGCGCTTTTTTTGCGGCAAAGGAAGGGGATTTGGAACGACTGAAATACTATATGGGGCAAGAAGGCTTTGATCTTAAGTTTGTGGGAGAAGAAACAGGAGACAGTTTGTTAATGGCAGCAGTTAAGGGAGGGGATTTGGGGTGCGTTAAACAGATAATAGCAGCATACAATAAGAAATGGATATTTGTTGACGATTTTAGGAATAAAAATGATTACACTCCATTTTTGATGGCCAGCAAGCTGGGGCACTATGACATTTTTAAGGAGCTTCTTAAAGAAGGAGCTTTATCTGACTTCACGGCAAAAACAGAAGAGGGCTATGCTGCTAGTTGGTTTACGTGTATGGCGGAGTCCGGCAATAAAGCATTCGTGCTACAAGTATTACGCGATGGCGAACCAAATATATTAGATACGTATCATGGATGCCGTGCAGGAAGTTTTATAGGCGAACTTGTGTGTAGCATTCCTGAAATAACTCTTGCGGATATAAGAGACAATATGCCCAAGGATAAGTTTGAGGTGGCATACGGAATGTTCAAGATACATTTGTTGGGCTTAATATGTGAGGCATCTGAGGGATACTTTGGGCGTTTGGTTAGGGAAGAACTGATTGGGTATTTAACATTATTTGCCGAGCGCAATAAGGACAGTGAAATTGTTAAAGATCTTATAAAGGTTATGGAAGCTCGACATGATTGGGTAACCTTTACCCAAGATAAGGATGGCAAGCCGATAAAGGTTAGGATGTTTGACAAGGAAGGATCCGGGCACCTGCAGTCTTACATTGCAGTCAAGGGAGAAAAATCCAAATTGGAAGGACGGCGGGTACGCATGGTGGTGGATCTTAATGGGCGAAATCGCTTAGCCGTAAATTTGGGAGATATAAAGAAAAAAGATAAAGGATATGTGACGGATAAGCCTGAGCTTGTTGGCAAGAACTATTCCGGAATAAACCTATTTACGGTGACAGAAATGAAGGGTGGCATACGCTTTAAAGAACAAGTTAACAATACGATTAAGAACATGAAAGATGTTGAGCCCGATATGTCATTGCTTTTTGAGCGCCAACTGAAAGACAAACGACAAGTAGTGGGTAATTGCATTTATTTTAACCAAGCTCTTGGTTTAGAGACCCTGACTGCGATTAAGCAACTAGAGAAAGAAGGCGTTTATTGGGAGAAGAGCTCAGATTACTTTGATAAGTTGGAAGATGCCATGAAAAGAAGTGATGACAAGCATTATGACTACATGGAAAAAGAAATCTCAAAATATTTCCTAGAAGATATTAGCAAACTTGGGTTCACGAAAACGAAAGATGAGTATCCTGATGCGTACAAGAGGGATAGACTGGTTTTGGCGAATTCATTATTTAAAATTTTAACCTTAGCAAGTGATGAAAAAGAAATTGGGGAGATCATTAAATTAGTACCTGAGGCAATGTTGAAAGAGCTGCTTTCATGCGTGACGCATAAGACCTACCAATTACCGTTGATACATTACCTGAAGTATAGTAATCGAGATTTGTATGACAGTTTGCAAAAAATTTTACCGAAAGAAATGATTAAAGCGTTAGCCGATGTAACGTTTGAGATCAAAAAAGATTACCTAAAAAAGGCGGTAATGGAAGCCTGTGATGATAGCCATGGCGTTCCGCGCGTTAAGGATTTGCCGATCATACTAAATATAGTGCTTGAGAATTTTAAGGATGATGATGAGTTTATTTTGTTGATGAATGAAACTATTGATCGTGTACATCTGTTTCCGGTGAAGGATGGATTGATGAGTAAAAAGACTTTGGAAAATAAGCTCATTATTGATGTTTTGATGGAAGCAACCGAGGGTAAAATTTTGGATTTTTTCAGCAAAAGTGAGCGTGGTAGGAAGTTGCTTGAAAAAGATGAACTTGAGTGATTTTAATGGCTGATCGGGAGGCACCGTTAAATAAAAATGCCAACCTGAATTCTAAGTCTGATCCTGTTTCTTTACATCTAAAACGTAATGACATCGATAATTATCCGTGGGGTAAAATCGATGATTTTGTAGAGGTATTGGGTTATTAGGCCAACGGTGAGGAAGAGGAGGGTTAGGCCGGCTAGGATTCTTACGGAAAAGCTCACCATAAAGACGTTCATTTTGGGGACGGCTTTGCCCATGATGGCGAAGGTGACGTTGATGACGAAGTTGAGGGCGATGGCGGGGGCTGCCGCTTGGGCGCCAACGAGGAAAATGAGACTGGTGGCCTTTACGAGACCTTCGACCCCGCGGAAGGCGGGGAAACCGCCGAGGACAGGGAAGTGGTAATAGCTCATGACAAAGTTATGAAGCGTTTGGTAATGGACACCTGTTATGAAGAAAAGGATCGCTGTCATGTAGAACAGAGCGGTGCTGATGACAGTTGAACGGGTTTGCGCGATGGGATCGAAGTTCGAGCTCATGGAGAGGCCGATTTCCGTGGAGATGACGGAGCCGGCGAATTCTGCTACCCAGAAGGCTATGCGGGCACCAAAACCCATGAGTGTGCCGAAGAGAAATTCCTTTGCGAAGATTAAGAAGAGCCCTAGGACGTGGGAAGGGATCGGGGTGGTTTCGTTAATCTTGGGATAGATGAGGATTGCAAATGTGATTGCTAGGGCGAAACGAACCGGTAGCGGGATGATTTTTCCGGAAAAATAGGGAATCATCATCAGGAAGCCCGCGGTACGCCCGAGGACGAAGAAACCAATAATGATATCCGTTAAGGGAAAAGTCATCGTGCCATTTCAGGGAGTTTTTGTATAAAAGTGATGGTAAACTCCATGAGCGTGCGGATCATCCAGTGAGCGGAGGCGATGAGGACGAAGCAGACGGCTAGTAGCTTAGGGACAAATGTTAGGGTTTGTTCCTGGATACTTGTAATGGATTGTAGCAAGCTGATGAGCACGCCTACGCTGATGGCGGTTGCCATGAGAGGGGCGATGAGGGTTATGGAAGTGAGGATAAGCGTCCTCAAGATATCAACTGAGGATTCAATGGTCATAATCGGAAGCTTTCGACGAGGGAACGTACCACAAGGTACCAACCATCTACGAGAACGAATAGGAGTATTTTAAAAGGCAAAGATATAATAGCGGGGGGCATCATCATCATACCCATGGCCATGAGCGTTGACGCGACGAGGAAGTCTATGATAAGGAAAGGAACAAATATCATAAAACCCATTTGAAAAGCGGTACGAAGCTCACTCATGATGAAAGCCGGTATAACAACGCGCATGGGGAGGTCTGACGGTAAGGTTGAGCCCATACTGGCCAGGCCGAGAAAGAATTCGATATCGGATTCTCGCGTTTGCTTTAACATGAAACCCTTGAGGTGGGCGGAGCCATTATCGAAAGCCTGTGTGGACGTTATCTTTTTATCCATATAAGGCTGAACGGCCTCGCTGTAGACGCGTTCCCAGATGGGAGCCATGAGGAAGAATGTGAGAAAGAGCGCTAGCCCGATAATGATTTGGTTTGCGGGGGCAGATTGGACACCGAGAGCGTTACGGACGAAACCCAGGACGATGACGATACGCGTGAAGCTTGTCATCAACATAATGATAGACGGTGCCAGGGTGAGCAACGTCATGAAGAAAAGCAATTGGATGGCGACACTGAGGTCACCCGGGCTATCGAGACCGCTAATATCTAATCGGAATGTGGGCTGAGCGGGGGCAGCTTGAGCGAACGCAGGCGTAAGCGCTGCCGAAAAGAAGAAGAAGCCTAAAGTAAGGAGGAGAGGGGTATATTTAAAAGGTTTCAAAGAGGTACGACTTTATGACGAACTTGAAGATTCTTTTTGGGAAAGATCCTCATCAAATTCGGAACTTAGGATAGATAAATTTTTGATCATGCCAGGGCCGACGCCGAGGAGGAATTTTTTTTGACCATATTCGACGACAACGAGAAACTGTTTATTGCCGAGAACACGTGTTTCCGAGATAATGAGCTTGCTACCCTGTTTTTTATTTCTAAAAGGAAAGCTGCTCTTTCGGGAGATATAGATAACTAATAAGCCGATGAAAGCGATTAGCCCTAGGTAGAGGAAAATCTGGCCGATGAGGCCGGAAGTATTCACCATTTCGGCGGACGAAGGAGGGCTTTGCGGTGAAGGGAAATAAGACGGCGGTGTTACAACGGCAGTATCAACCACTATTTCGGGTTTGGCACCTTGTGCCTGCTCAACTATAGTTTGTTCAATGACCTCTTGGGGAAGAGTATTGTCCTTAGAAGCGACTGATTCTCCAACGGCGAGATGGAGCGGGGTGAGGATTATGATTGCGAGTAACGATATACATTTCACTTGGTACTGTCTCCGACTAATTCAGTTATTTTAATGCCAAAGTTATCTTCTACCACAACAACCTCACCATAGGCAACAAGCTTTTGGTTAACATAGAGGCCTACTGGGTCTTTTGTTTTTTGGCGTAACTGAATGACGGCACCGGGACAAAGCTCAACAATTTCTCGCATAGGCAGTTCGCAAGAGCCGAGTTGTACGGTTGCTTTTACCCTTACATCTAAAACGATTTCGAGATTTTTGGTATCAATTGTAGGTGTTTCCATAATTTATTTTTCCCCTATATGTTTACGAGTTATTTTAACGGCATTATGATCCGAGTCTATACCGGCCTCGCCGATGAAACAGACGGTATTCATGAGACGGATACGGGTATTGCGTAAAGCGTTTTCCGGCATTTCAAGGATGTCACCCGGCCTGAGGTTTAAGAGATCACGCACTTGGATTTCGAAAGGCTCCCATTCGGCGGAGACAGGTACGGTGATGTTGTCGTAGCTTTTTGTCCACGCGGGCTTAGTTTTGTCCGCCTGTTTACCCTGGTTAAATTTGAGACTATTGGCGTGCATTGTTTTTATGATCGGCTCGATCATAAAGTAAGGGAAGCACAGCTGCATGGTTTCGGAGCAATCGCCCAGGGAGACTTCGATATCGAGGATGAGTACTATGGCGTCCGGGGAAGCAGTGTTAAGGAAACGACCACTATTTTCCTGACCCGCGATAATGGGCTCCATGCCCGTATACTCTGTCCACTGGCGGCACCATTCGAAAAGGATGATATAAATAACATCCTCCATGAGGGTGATTTCGATTTCGGTGAGGTAGCGTTCATCCTTAATAGAGTGGCCCCTGCCACCGAGCATGCGGTTTATGAACGTCATGGCCAAACGCGGGTTCACATCCATAACGCCGATTCCCTCGAGTTTATCGATTTGGAAAAGGCTGATGAACGTGGGGTTTGGGATGGCTTCTGTAAACTTTTGGTAAGTGGTGGTGTAAAGCTTGGACATTTTTAGCTGGGTATCCAAGCGAAGAAACATAGAGAGACGAGCGGATAAGTAGTGGACGAATTTTTCGTGCCGAATACGGATTTGCCGGAGCTCTGTTTCGGTTAAGAAAACGGGATTACGAAAGTCGTAGGCCTCGATGTTAATTTTCTCATCGGAACCGAATTTTTCACCCTCGAGATTGTAAACGATACCACTGGGGGTGCCTTGGGCATCCTCCATGAGACGATCAATATCGGATTGATTAAGGATTTCTGAAAAATCATCTCCAGAATCTTCCGCGCTCATAATGTGTGTGGGGTAGAGATTAGTGGGTAGCGTTTATTGAACAACGAATTCAGAGAAGTAGAGATTCTGAATGAGTTCTTGGTTTAATTTTGTTTCGAAGACGCTTAAGAGATTGCTACGAATTTTATTTTGGATGCCAGGCTCTTCGAGGTCAGTAAGCGTTAAAGAAGAGAGGAGGGTGATGGTGGCATCGATCAATTTAGCCTTATTGGACTCGATGACATCCTTGAAATTGGCGGCTCTACCCTCCACGGTAAAACTGACCTTAACGTAACGAGCCTGGAGTGTACCGGATATGTTTGCTACGATGTTATCAAATTTATATTTCTGAGGAGGACCTACCGGAATTTCCTGACCCTCGTGGCCGGCGGACTGGGTAGACTCCGTTGTTTTTAAATGCTTCTGGATTGTGGGGATCGTGATGAACTTTGTTGTTAAGATGGACACCAAAGGCACGAGGACAATGAGAACGATCAAAGGCACCCAGGGGTTCTGCGAGGCTCCCCCCTGGGATTGTTTATCGTTGGGCAAATCTTCTATTTTATCTTCATCAGCCATAATGATGGATCATGACATTATCGTTTGAGATTTACAAGCTCTTGTAATATTTGGTCTGCAGTTCTTACTAAAGTAGCCCCTGCTTGGTAATATCTTTGGTCTACGATTAATTTAGAGAAAGATTCTGTTAAATTAACGTTAGAGCTTTCCAGACTGTACTGCCTGATGATACCTAATTTACCGGAATTAGCCCGGCTTAAGTTAACATCAAACGGTGAAGCCCCGGCTGCGGCAAGACCGGAGTACAAGTTGTCCCCCTGCTTGGTGAGCGCTTGTTCATCGCTGACCTGAACGAGCAGAATGGACCCCTTGGTGAAAGAATCATTATTACTGAGCTGCATGACAACATCGCCGGCATTATTGATACTGTAACCCGTAAACGTGGGGGCAGCTCGGTTGATATCACCATCGGCAAAGGTTGAAAATGTACCAACCTTATTAATACCACTACCAACAGCGAGGTTATAGTCCACATTAAGGTCGCCAATAGTAGGTGCTGAAGGCGTTCCGGAAGGGGTGACCTTGGTGAAAACAAGCTGACCACTTACCTCTGAGACGTTATAAGTGGGGTAGAAAGCGGGATCATTTACCGCACCCTGGAGACGGAAACCCTGTTGTTGGGTGACGAGGTAACCTCTATCATCCTCACGAAAAGTACCGGCTCTAGAGATGTAGTCTACGGAGTTGATACTATCCTTTACCTTAAAGAAACCGCCCCCCTCGATAGCCAAGTGAGAACGAACCCCTGTTTTTTCAATAGGGCCTTGAGAGAAGTCGTTCACTACACCCTGAATTTGCACACCCAAGCCGATTTGGTTAGACGGTGAATTGGAGCCGGGCTTATTACCGCCCGGTGAAGGGGCCGCGGCGTTAAGCGTGTTACTGAACGTGTCTGCGGTTAGAACCATGGTGCGTTTGTAGCCTACGGTTTCGACATTTGCGATGTCGTTACCGGTAGCCTCCACGCGTTTGGATGCCGCATCGATTGTGCTTACACCACTTTGTAATAGATTACTGAGAGCCATCTCGTGCCTTTCGTTGTGTTGTTGTTAAAAAGAGCTTAATTTAAGCTAGGGTTGTTATCGTTATCCTCCTCGAGTTCGAGAAGGAGTTGGGTTCCGTCTTCAAAATCTTCATCGCCATCGAGGTGGATAATGATATCGCTACCCGCTTTGTAGCAGATGACATCGCCATCGAGCTCAAAGATAGCGTATCCTGGATCAAACAAGTCGAATAATAGAATTTCCGGTTCATGAGTTGCTTGAGTTTTTTTATTTTTCCCCGTGGTCGTTTTTTTTGTTGTTTTTTTGCGTGCGTTCATCCTTATCCCCTGGTTAGTTGTTTTGCCTTATTGGTGGTTTTTAAAAGTAAATTGTGAGACGAGTCTAACCGGTCGCAGTTGTTTCCGTTGTTGTTTCGGTAGCGGTATCACTTGTTGAAGCGGTATCTGTTGTATTGGTAGGTGTGGTTGTAGTAGCAGTAGGGGTAGTCGAAGGGGTAGTTGTTTTTGCTACCGATGTGGACGATACGGGTAGGCGT
>Ga0100385_1002431_pt1 | contig 17559 bp, 20 predicted proteins | sample CryGeymeta201509_FD_81543 | JGI IMG/M metagenome (GOLD analysis project Ga0100385, IMG submission 81543) | Groundwater microbial communities from Crystal Geyser aquifers in Utah, USA - Crystal Geyser metaG 2015-09 | ecosystem: Environmental > Aquatic > Deep subsurface > Groundwater | place: USA... | reverse complement strand
ATGTGAAAAATGCTCAGCTGAAAAGGCTTGGAGAAAGTTCTACATCAAGGATCCTCCTTAAATATTGACTATCAGTCTGAAAAGATTCAACAATAACTTAAGCAAAAACAATGCTGTTGTACGAGCACCCTCTCAAATCGACCTTTAGGGTCACTGTATAAACAAAGGTCCTTTGCTTTATGAACTTTTTGCTATCACTTAGCATGGAGGGACATCTCGTGGAGGCCACTATGTCGCCCACTCAAAAAGATGTTAAAACTGGCACTACTTTTCTGACTCGACGGTGAAGGGCGAATCATGGTAAAAGGTCCGCTCATGTCAACCCTATGTGCTATTTTACAAGAGAATCGAGTGATTGATCGATATTTAGACGTCATGATTTTATTGGAGCTATGATTCTATATACAATAACAGTAGATAAAAGAAATGTTTTCTAGTTAGAAAGAACTTGACCCCGACCTTGATGAGTTGATCGATATCGTCAATTCCAAAGCAAGGCAGCTTAAGCCTGTACAGCTGAACAGTCGAGAAGGTGGAAATTTGGCTTCAGGATAGAAGAAGGCACTTGAACATAACTAAATTTCTAAAACGTTGAGATTCAAACCATGGTCTGGAAAGAATCTTTACGAGTATGAAGAAAGCAACATAATCAGAGAAGAGATTGAAGGTATTTAAGAAAAGTAGGATGAGGAGTCTTGCAGTTAGAACGAAAAAACAGATACATTTTCAGATGTCAGCAATCTCGCCAAGCACGATTAAATCGGGTACTTTTACAAATTTCAAAACAACCCTGTGAAGCTAATAAAAAAATTACTAGACTAAAACGGATTCAAATACGCCATTACAAATAAAAACTGGAGTCTGTATTGGTCTTCAAGCATAATCAAAAACGAAGTTTACCAAGCACTTCTCCCTTATCAAAAGATAAATCATTTTCCTAATTCTTTTCATCTGACCAGAAAAGATCTCATGAACAAATATATTTCCCGAATGCAAATCAGACATGGTATTGGACATTTTAATTTTCTACCAAAAACATTTATCCTCCCTCAATAGCTTGATCTTTTAAAGTAAGAAATGACGAAGACTCCAGGGTTAACTTACATTGTCAAGCCTCATAATAGATCCCAAGGTAAAGGGATTACCGTAACCAACCAGCTATCCGTGGTTTACAGTAAGTTAGAAAAATACTCCTCCCTGATAGTTAGCCACTATGTCGATAATCCTCTACTGATCAACGGCCTCAAATTTGATTTGCGAATTTATGTAGCAATTACAGGAGTCAATCCTCTGAGGATATTTGTCTATTAGGAAGGTTTGGGCAGATTTGCCACTGAAGTATACGATGAGAATACAAGTGATTGCTAGAACAAACGGTTTCAGCATTTGACAAACTATAGTGTGAATAAAAAGAATACTTAATTTGTCAAAAGTGAGAAGGAAAATGAGTAGTACTTCGGAAGCAAATGGAGCCTTACAGCTCTTAAGGATTTTATGTGCTATAATATCGGCAAGTAGGAAACGAACGATCTCTTCCTCAGAATTGATGATCTGATTATTAAGACAATTCTTTCAGGGGAGCATGTTCTCTACACTGCATTCATGAATAACGTTCCCTTCAACAACTCCTGCTACGAGGTCCTCGGCTTCGATGTTCTAATTGACTCCAACCTAAAGCCTTGGCTGATGGAAGTCAATATGTCCCCCTCCATGAATACTGACTCACCACTCGACCTCAAGATAAAGGGCAACATGATTGCAGATCTACTGAGCTTGGTGGGAGTAAATCCTTTGACTGACAGATACTTGGATGGGAACCACTTGAGGTATGATATCAAAAATTACAAAAAACCTGACAACAAACAAATATAACTTGGGCCAGTTGAAAGATTCCTTCTGAAAGATATTGAGGCTGAAAATAGCAGAAGAGGGGGATGGAAAAGAGTTTTCCCGGTCAGCGATAAAAGGTATAAACAATTTTTCGAGGTAGATCGATACTATAATCGACTTCTCAGAGAGTATAATAAACCTCGTGAACTGACTATGAACTATCGAAGCCTTCCAAACTAGAAAAGTGTATCTCAGAAGAAAGATCTCCTCAGAGTATCCAATGCTGCTCACAGTGGCTACAATAGCGTGAACGATAAGAGAAGGGGTAATTCGAGGGAGAAGTCTGGGAAATTTTCCATTCGTACTCAAGGCCGTGGTGTGAATAGAAGAGTCTATATGTGATATAAGCTAATTATTGTGCGATTGAATGCTAGATATGAAGAGTGAAAGAATATAAGTAAGATTGAAATTCATTTAAGCTCTTCTCGAGAACGATACAATCCTAAAAGGATTGTGAAACATTCTCTGAAGGTCTATTCAGGGACTCCTAGGTCTTGGATTATGTCCTTAGACCTGAGGTTCGACGACTACTTGATCTTGGCAGCAAAGTAAAGAATTACTGCTGACAAGTGCTGCTTCTTGAACCGATTCAGTAAAAGGCAGTCAAACATCGATAGTTTTATCAGATCGTTGACAGTTGAGTCGAGCTCAAGGTTGTAGTGGCTGAGCAGCAATCCTGTGAACTGATGAAGAGTAGGGAATTGGAGATTGAAATTGGTTGAGGTGAGGATGAGGCTTTCCATTTCGAAGAGTTGAGAAATTGAGTAGAGACCATCACAAAGATAAATGTACTTTTCTGCCTCAAAAGTATGGATTTAGTTGTACTTGCAGGCCACAAAGAGAGAGGCCACCCCCAGCAACTGGAAGTTATGTTTGGAAATAAGGGTGCTTTGGAAAATTAGAAGATAATCGATGATCTGCACACAAATTTGCATAGTTTCATCCTTCACTTGAAATTTTCGGCTAACCTGAAGTAGCCATTTGAGTAACACCTTCCTCATCTATGTGCTAATCTTTGACTGCCCGAAATCTGCGTGGCTGGCGATGGAGGAGGCGAGTTTGTTGGTGAAGTTTTGGTCATGGTCAATGAGATGTTGAATGATGTGAGGAAGGTAGGGAAGGATCTATGGGGGGCTGGTGGAAAGATCTTAGGTCTATGGTTCGGTCGGGGTAGCGACAGGTTCTGGGCGATTGGTGAGGTCAGTCCCAAAGTCTCTGGTAGCAGGTGATCTTTTATCTCTGGAGGTTCTTTTTCTATGGACTTTTGATTTAGGAGGGTGAATGGGTCTTTGACGTACTTTTCTTGTGATTTTCCCCTCCTTGTTCTCATTCTTCATATCTATTCTGTTATATTTTAAATTCATGAACATCTAATATTTGTCGTTAGTATTTACGGACTTTAATATTTTAAAAAACTCTCCAACCCTTATCTCACTCCTTACAAAGAGTGTCTCCCCATATTTTTATCACCATTAGCCACTTTAACGCATACAGCTGCTTTCCCTTCTCAATCTTTGTTTTCCTCAAATGAAACTCAAAATTCATACTAACAGCTCTTTCATGAACTTTCAACAATGGCTAGCTCTTTCTTAAAACATATGATAAGGAAGGGAGGTTTCCGATGATCACATTTTGATTATAATTTAAACTAATAACTGTAATGCTGAACGAGTACGACTATGACTAACAGAGCATGAGATAATCAATCCCAATCATCAATGTGCCCCATCTGATCCCTCCCATCATAGCTCCATAAATTGATGCTTCCAGTCAGCAGGCCTTGTTTCTGGACCTTCAAAGGCTCATTGAAGATTAACGACTCAGGGAAGAAAAAAGAGTGCAGCTTCTGAAACAAAAGCAGCAAACCATCGGATAGCAGGTCAGTAAACGACTCGCCTAAAAGGACAGAAAACTGAGATAGCTTTAAGAGGAACAAAAGCGAAAAGTATACGCATAATGTACATTCAAACCAAAAACAACCAAAAAAGGTTCAGCTCGGAACTTTGAACAATTTCTAAAACAACAGAATGAGTTCACAAAGAAAGTTGAGCAGAAGAAATCAGTTCTGAAGGGAAATTTATAAGCTGAGAAAGAGGGAAAAAATACTTTCAAACCAAAGACTAATAGTCGTGTAGAGGAAAGGAAAAGACAAGGAACTGTTTTTGAAAGACTATATGCTTTGAAGGACAAAGAAAACGATTTTGATGGAAACAGCAAAATAAGCTAGGATTTTCATCCTCAAATCACTTAAAAAGGTAGAAAAATGACCAGAAATGCCCCCATCAATGAACTTCTGTATCAGGATGCTCTGAGGAGACAGGAAAGAACAAGATGTTATGAAAGTCAGAGTCTTCAAAGCATTCCTCTACCAGGTAGGACTCTCAACCTAAATAACTAAAAGTACGTTGCTCAGAAATTTATCAAAGAGTATTATGCAGTCATTGAACTTCTTAGTGTTCCATCGTCAACCCAAGATAAAATAGACTACATGCTCTTCAATGAAATCCTGAAGGAAATGGGTTTTGTTCAAGTTGATGAGGAAAGCTAAAGCAGTCAAGAAAGAACTCTTATCCATTAAGCTTATCAACTTTTAGAAAGGTTCCAGGTTAATGCTAAAAATATCTGTGTCTTTTTGTTGGCAATGATTGGCGTCTTCCACATTAATCCTGTCAACTTTCAAGAGGGCTAATAGCCTTGTCCTGAACAATAGCTTGCTTTCGACTAGGCCGAAGGAAGAAAAGTTCAAAAGAATTTCGATTTATTCAAAAGGAATCGCCTCTTTTCTTAGAAAATCAGGAAACAAACATTTAAATAATAGCCATAGTACTCTTTCAAGCCTCAGACTAACAAAGCTAGCTAAAAGATGGCCTAATTGCATCGAGAACAAATGCTAGATGAAGTAAACTAGCTCCTTGAAATGTATCCTGAGATAGATTTCAATATCCCCAAGGATGGGATCATCACTCCGACAGACTTACTTGTACTCTATAACAAAGCTAAGTAGTTCAAACTACAGTGTCAGAAAGAGGCCCAAGAAGAACAAGAGCTTGAGTAATGTACTTTCAAGCCATCTACCCTCCCACAATCTCAAGCCATGGCAGCATCTAAATTCTCAACAGGTTAGGGAAGCATTGGGTCAAAAAAATCTCTGGAACTTTACAATTTTCATCGATAACTACAGAATAAAAAGTAGTCACTGAGGGTCAGTAGGCAGAGTGAAGATGTAAGCATGAAATAATGTACATTTGCACCCAGCATCAATCGTGCCAAAGTTCAAACTGACTCTTCGAACTACAATACCAAATAAGTTCAAGAAGCCCTCTTCAGAATGAAGAAGGGTCGGGAGCAATGGGAAGACAAGAAAAAATTTTTAGAAAGAGGAGAGTTAAGCTCTTTAAAGAGTGATAAAAAAAACATTTCTAAACTGGAATAGAAGGAAGAAACTCCTATTCTGTTGCTAGATGTCAACTTAGGTAATAGAGTTGAAAGATTGACTCTCTATAGTGGAGATGAAGAGCGTCTTGAAGAAGTAGCCCAATAGTTCGCAAAGATACATGATCTTGATGGAGAGAGTGAATCAAAATTGGTCGAGCTTCTTCAGCAATAGATATAAAGTATGCTCGAGAAGATTCCGGAAGATGAGGAGAGCTAAGACAATAATTAGTGATATTTGCCTCTTTGAGCTAATTATAAAACCTTTATTAAAGATTGAATTTTCCGATTCATTCGATTGTGATCCTTCTATGTTATAATTGAATAGAAGAAGATGTACAAAGGAAAGAAGCTTGAAGAGTCATCCATCATTCACAAGTCATTCAGCAGCTCTCTTCTGTCCTAAACCACTAACCAGGTTTTCGAACGCTAAATTGACAATTACACGAGACTCCTTGAACAGGATAAGCGCAAGTTTTTCAGAGTTCAATAAAATCGCAATGAGGTGGCCAAGGAACGCTCCAGAAAAGCTAAATAACTCTAAGCCCTCAAAAGCAAAGCATTCACCTCTGAGATGGCGAAAGTGAAAGCAAAAGTAAAGATTTTGGAAAACGAATTAGATCAGACCATCAACTCTTACAATGATGTTCTGGCCTCAAATAAGAAACTCAAGGGATAAATTGACGAGTTACGCAAAGAGAAGCTCAATCAAAGAGATGTGATGAGCAAAATCACATCCCAAATCTAAGAATACTCTCACCTTGTTGCCGAAGAACAAGCTCTGGCAACCAAAAGAAAAGCAGTTATTGAGCAGGACAAGCAAGGAATCATCTCCATCAAAAATCAAAATGATCTGGAGTTCAAGCAATTCCGAGAAGAGATCAGCCTGACCAAACAAAACCTAGGAGGTAGTAAGCTTGGAGTAACTCTTTTGAAGCACAGAGGAGAGATGGAGCCCAAAGGGGAAACTGACACTCTTCCACTAGTGCGCTATAGAATGAGACATTTGATAGCCAAAAACAAAGAAAGGGTCAAGGTGATAGAAAATTACAGAAAAACGATGGAAGCCATCAGAAAAGGATTCTAATAAATTAAAGAAGAGAGTGGTGTTAATGACCTGGAAGAAATAACCTCAACTTTTTTGAAGCAATAACAGCAAAATCACTTCATATATTAGTATATTGGAAAATTGAACAGAGAAATATAAGTTTTGACTGACGAAGTGGATAACCTGAAAAATCAGGTCGAGCGTCAAAGCTAAATTAATCATCAGTACATCCAAGGATTAGCAACCACTCCATAAAAGGCTCAGCTTATGCAAGATAGAGCCGATCTGTAGAGCAAATGGACTGGGCAAGTAGTCACCTTGGAATAATTTTTGTCCCAAGCTAATGAATAGCTGAAAGGTTTGAGTGGATTCTAAGATGTGTCCAGATTTAATCTGACACAAGAGCTTGCCAAGCTCGAGCAGATAATTGACTAAAAATATCCTTTCAAAGAAGAATTGAACAAAACAACTAGTTTCCATTAAGATGCTACCAAATACACAAAGGTTCCTCCCAATTGCAGCGAGTAATTGAAATAAAATCGATAATAAAAGATACTGGACAGTTAAAAGCTGAGATAATTTGCTTCTGATTTTTGGGAAAAGCGCAAAGGGAAACCCTAAAGCAAATGATTCGATATTGACATGATTGTAATCTCTGAGTGAAAATTCGTTATATAAGTAGTGTTTTTATCATTGCTGCTTCTGGATTGGCAAAAATAATTTAAATTCAGGAGGCAGCTCCTACTCCGAGTACAGTCTGTCTGAGAAATAAATTCTTCTTATTCGACAATTAGCATGAATAGTCACTCGAAGGGTCTCAATATAATTGCTGCCGTAGGCTCTTCTCGTAAAATCTGACAAGTTGAATTGGATCTGATTCCATCCCTCATCGAGTCTCATAGGCATGGTACAAATGAAAGGCTTTACACGCGTAGTCGACTGATAGTTAGATGCTCTGAATCTCCGGCGAACGTTTTTATCATCAAGAACTTGAACTTCGAAAGTGAAGTACTTTTTCAGCTGGGTGAAGAAGGAAGTACGTTCTTGATGATCATGACCAGGAAAGGCAGCTTGATTCCGAGAGTTTACTTTTCGTTCTGCGGACAGGTGATATAGGCTGTGGTGACGTTAGTCCCCATGATTTCCAGGACAGACGACTGGATGTCTTGATCAGTGAGTCGTTTGATGTGACCGTTGTGAACTGAGTAAGTGAAATTTTACTTTCTTTTTACCAGATTTGTAGAGGCTTGCTACCAATGGAGTACAAAATGGAGAGAAATCCTGATTGGTAAGTGTTTTTGAACATTTGTGAAACTTATATAATATGAACTCTACGTTTTCTATTCCACAAGGACCTTCGACATCAACATCCAGCTGGTGTTGATACAATATACTCTAATGTTCCTTATTAATATTTCTATTGCCACGATACTCAAGAAGAATAATTAATGATCATAAACCATCAAAATGATATAAATCAAAAATGAAAATAGGAGTTTCTTCGACTGTTGCTGTTGTAGAAGTATTTATTGATCACTTTTGGTGTACTTGCTGCATTGCTTCCATATTTAGATTGTTTTACGGTTGTCTTCGGAGGAGAGTGCTTAATTTTAGTCAATCTTCTGTGTGTCTTCTCAGTTTGGTCTTAGCATGCCTCTTTTTTGGTGAGCTGGCTAAGTTATTTATCGATTTATCTTTTTTCCCTTGTGACTTTCAATATGGTAGCTTCAGTTTGCACAATATAGTTGTTAAAATGAGTAATATGAGCATTGATTTCAGTCTAAGATATAGTATTAATTGTTCTTTTGAGAGCTATTTGTTGCTCAAGGTACTTCTTCCTCTCTTTAAGGGTCTATTCATCCCCTCTGCTCAGGAAACTGTCAAAGGAGTCTAATATACTGGCATATTGTTGAATTTTTTCATCTAATAAACTACTTTTCTCCTTATAGCTGTAAAATTGTTTTTTCTTGATGAAAAGCTACTGTTTCATCGCAATCAACTTGTCGAAATTTTTATTCAGCTGCATAGTATCCCTTTGCATTTCAAAAATGGTTGGATGGGCCTTTCTGAAGGCTTCTTTGATCCTTTGGTATTTATTCTTGTGAAGTATCATGGATATTTATCTCGCCTTACTTATGGAAATATGCTATTTATGACTATCACTCATGCTTTTCTTATCCAGCTATAACTCGTATTTATAGTCAACAGCCTTTCGACACCTTTGCCTCAGCTAAATATAACAGCACATACATAGGTCAGTTCGTGCCCCTGCTTCACCAGTTTAGTTGAGTTAACTCTCAATCTATTCAGATTCTATCTGAAAAACTGAACATACTTAATGAGATTCTGATTCATTTTTAGGAGCTGCTGGCAACTATATTAATCATATGGATTAGTTTCAGTATTGCTTTCTTCTATATTTAGATGCTTTTCTATTTAATGAATCTGATTGTTGCTTTCTTAGGCATTCTCATTTTATTCAAGGACTGTTTCGTTGAATTCTGATTCGTCGACTGAATATTCAAAATCAGACTCATAGTGGTCATTGGTTTATGTTTCAGTAACTACTTGATTGCCTGTCCCTCCTTCAGTTACTCTCGAGTCAAGGCATGGCTCAATAACATACGAACTGTCTGGCCCTTCTGTTTTCGCTTTGGTGAATTTTCGATAGAAAGGCTTCAAGGGAACAGTGCTTTCTTCTTATTCCTAAAAGTTATATTGAAGAGGATGTTTGGAGGATGGTAAGAATTTCTTCTGAAGTTTTATTGACTTTATTTTACTTTTCATCGCTATCAAAAAATAAAAAATCTATCACCTGATTTTGGTTTGAGTTGTTCTGAGAACAAATATGAAGTATCAGTATGATTGATTGTATGGGTGTGATATAATAACTTTTGAGATGAATGATAATGTGCTTCCTTTCCTGTGGAGTTAGCTGGCTTACAGTATTATCTTCAACGGTGTCTTTGGAGTGCTCTTTGTTAGGAAGGTGCTCAAGCTCGACAAGCTGGGAGACAACCTGGATGTCAAGATACCTAAAAGAGATTGGTTAAAATTTTCCATCATTCTTCTACTGATATTTCTGTACATCTTGCACCTCATCCTATCCTATAGCGAGTCCTCCTACTGGCTCTATGGATACGCTAACTTTTCCCTAACGATATTCCTCTACATTGGGAATTACACCATGCAAAGTTACATTGTCCTTAAGCTGGTCACTAAGGGAATCGGAATTCGATATGTGCCGAGCTTGCTCTTCTGGACCTTCTGCATGGTGACTGCCATCATTGAAGCTATTGTAATCGAAGTAACCTATCTTTTATATAGAAATTTAGTTCCTAGAACCACTATGGTGCCATCCTGCTTCAAGCTCTCATGGCTATTCTTAATTTTACTCTCATTATCACCAGCATGGTGTTCGACAAAGTGAGGGATGTGCCAGACATTCTTAGTACTCCTTCTTTGAGATAGAAACCCTCAGGAGCGATAGCGATACAGGGAGAACAATTGAGGATAGTATTCATAGATAGTATAGAATAACAAGCACCAATCGCCTGTTTGTGGAGTTCAGCCAACAATTCCAAATCAACGAGGTCAAGGAAACTCTAGTATGCTTCTTCAAGATAGCTGTCTACATTGACGATGCTCATACTATCATCACAAAAACAGATAATGACTTTCTAAAGCTTGACCTGGAGATGAAGAAAGCCTTCCCTACTCATCCATCTGCTCATTTGCCGGAAAGGACCAGAAAGCAGAGCAATATGATGAAATATGGGGAAGAAAAACTCAAAACATATGAAAACTATATCCTGGACCTGATAAAAACAGGAGAGTACGTGGTCCCTTGCCTTTTGGACTTCTTATAAATTCCTCCTAACCAAAGGTCAAAGATTGTCATGAATGATTTTACCAACTGCACCAGGCAAGAAATAGGAGACATTGAGGATGATGAAAGGAACCGAAAACCCTTCTTCAAAGTTTATGCTTAAGGCGACAAAATAATATTATAAAATAAAGACTTTCTTTCCCTCACCATCAACCGATCGCCTCACGAAATGGTTCAATTTTCCAATAGGCTGAAGGAAGAAAAAAAACTGACTATTGATATTCTCCCTTAGAACCCTTTGCAAAAAGATCTGGTTTCATTTTTCAGCTTCGTCGTTAATAAGAAATCTCTCTGGAGGTCGTTTGCATCTTGGCTGAGGATCGATGTTCAGCTGGAGAGCAAGGTTTTTAACTATTTCGATCCATGGATGATGGGATTTCGAAACATAACTGTGGATGTAATCGGACACGAAATTGTTTTTGATGGTGACGGCAAGATACACACCTGCTACTTAATAGCCCTAAACGGTAACATTGCGAAAATGAGTGAACAAGTTGATAAGAATGCAGAAAGAGGAGTCATCATCAAAAAAAGGTACAGTTAGTTTTGTGTGCTCGACAAGCATGTTCGAAAGTTTATGAGCAACAACGATATCAATATGTAGCTGTTGCCGGCCCTTCCTCCTAAATTCTCTCCCTTTGGCTCAAAGACCTCTCCCAAATCTCGACAAATGCGTTTCGGAATTTATATGAAGGGGCTTATGAAAATCGAGGGGATAAGTAAAATATTTTCAACATAGATCATTGTCTCAAAGTTTTATAATTTTTGGAGTTCGATAGCATCAATACAATTCATGAAATCCGGCAACCTAAAGAACATACTCCAGAAGTAATATACTCTCCCAAGGAACATAGCTAGTTATCTAATTTCAGCTAATTCAATGAAAAATTCTGATCTTTTATTATCCTCAGGTAAAGAATATTAAAGCTTTGAAAATCACAGGTATTGCCTGGTAATGATGGCCCAGTTCACCAGCTTCTCCACTTCCTACCAGCGAACTTCCATACTTTCGCTGTCTAACAAAATTACCAAAAATTAATACTATCTTCCGCTGAAAGTTTTGTACAAAGAGGCAGCAAGGCATGGACCAGCATTAGGAGTTACTCCAGTTTTGATTCCTGACCAGCCCTATCCCAGCATCTTGTTTGTGTTTTCCCAAACTCCAATACATTTTTATCCTAATGGCTCTGTATGAAGTTTAGGGTTTTCTGTCGATTCGGGAATTGTAGTAAAGTAACTGTATTGGAAAACTTTTGTTTGGACAACTCGTCTGAATTTTTTATTTCTCATTGCATAAGAGCATAATCTCGCTAGGTCTTAAGCACAGGATACGTTTTGAATATTGCTAAGGCCATGAACATTGGCAAAGTTGCTTTTTGCCATTCCGATCTTTTGGGCCAAGCTGTTCATTTATCGCAGATATGCGTTGACAAAGCAGCCTTGCCTTCTCTCCAAAGCAAAACTCATCTAGTCGATATCCAAAGACTCTGCCTTTTTCTGTGAAATGTAGCCACCAACTTCTGCGACCAAGAAGGCAGCGTCGTTACCGCTTGGAAGCATCATTCCATAAAGCAAATCATCGACATTATACTAAGCTTGGTGCTTAATATTTGCTGTGGTTCCCTCGAGGGAGCTAGATATATTTGTGGCCCTTACTCTTAAGGATTTAGGATTGAGGCTGAATTTCTCAAGCAGCTCTAGAAATGTAATCAGGTTCATGATTTTAGTTAGGCTCGCCATTTATCTTTGCTTTTTGGCTCGCTTGCCATAGAGAGTCCGTCCTCCCCTCATTTCATACAAGATCCAGCTTCTGGCCGTGACATGTGGAGGAAGATCGGAATATGTTGATTATTCTATAGACGTTGACTTTCTAATCTTTCGGGAAGGAACTGACTTATCCCTTATCCGGATCGATGCACAACTCTCAGTATAATTTTTGTTGATGGGAATCTATATTTTATTGGAGCTGCTTCCTGTGCATGTTGCCGTATCATCCGGATCATCAGAAGTTTCAAGTTAGTGAACACTGTACTTCCTCAGGGCCAGGTTGTTTGGGAGCTTTTAATCGATGTTTTTGAGTGAAACAGTGATGTTTTTGCAGGGTAGAGGCGGCAATCTTAGTGGTACAACTCTCATATTCTATATAAATTATACAGGCATCAGGGTTCATTAGGAAAAACACCAAAGGATGGTATGATTATTAAGATTTAATTTAATTAGATAATCACTATAGGCCTTGTTTAAACAGGCAATTTAAGGAAGTATACTATTCAGTTAGTTTGACTTCCCCAACATTCTCTCCCCCTCCTCTGCCACTGTTGATGGCCAAACAGTTGCTCCTTACAAAAAAACAGACGGTTGGCAGGATTTGTAATTGTCGACCTGTATTTTTTTTCTGAACAGGCAGAGGTTAATGAGGAAGAAGTAGAGGTGGGAAGAACAAGAAGTCAAGAGAGATGAGGAAAGATTCGCATAAATAGAGAATTTTTATTTACTGTTGTATAATATTTTTGGAGATGGACATCGAGGAACACATCCTTCAAGAGCCTGAGGAGCAAATAATGATCTTGATTGATGGTCTTGAGGAGCCTGAAGAGGATCAGGATCTTCTGGAAATGCTAGTCGCTTAGCCCACCACAAAAAAAAAGCCATCCTTCACATATGACTACAAGCCAGCTCCTTCTACTCCTCTCATTGTTGAAGAACAAGAAACAACATAACTCAAAACATCAAACAGATCCACTTCGACCTGTGCAGAATCTTAAGCACCCGTCCGTCGTTGTTTTTGTTCTAAGACCCGTTGCCAAAAGAACTATTGTGAGTGTTTCAGAAGGGGGGAGTCTTGTACCAGCTAGTGCGAGTGCGTGGGGTGTGGAAACAAGGAGCGGCTCTTTCTATATAGCAGTCACAGAGAGATAACCAAGTGTAAGTGTCTGAAAAGCCACTGCCTCAAGAAATTTTGCCAGTGCCACAGTTCTGGCAAGAAATGTGGACCTGAATGCAAATGTTTTGATTGTCATAACATGGAATAAGAAACGACAGAAGAGAAAAAGTAGAACTTTGCTATGGGAGTGGAAATCGACCATAACATCTTCTTTAATATATGAAGTGATATTTGTGCAAAATTTACTGATAAGTAAATACAATAAATAGTATGAAAAATCAAGACAAAAATTAATTTTTTTATTGGGTCAGGTTCACCTTCGGCTTGTAAAAGGTCAGCAGCTCCACCTCTTCACCTTTCTTTCTCGATTTCTCTTAAGAATATATTTTTCTCCGGGAAAACTGAGATTGCTGAGTTAGCCTACTAAGCTCACTATCAACCAACCTGGGTCCTCGGTGTACCTTTACGCTCTTGCCCTAAAATTCACTAAATTCGTTATCTTGATGTTTGGTTTTTTACTTAATATTTCTTTTCAGCTTGTCTTGAGGGTGTTGGTCGGAGCTTAGGTCCTCTTTGAGAATATCTGGATAAAAATAAAAGTACCAAAAAGACCGTTGACGACAAACAGAGGGTTGCTTTTCTTGAACATTTGGGGAGTCTTGATAGACTTAGATAAATCGCAACCGTTATTATTGTTGGTCTGAGTATTGAGATCAGGTAGTTTTTTGAGAGGATTGCGTCGGAGGTGAAACTTCGAGTGCAAAGGCATGAAAGTGTTGTTGTTTTTGTGATGGCTGTGATGGTAAGGTATTGCGGGGACACTGATATCGTTGAGAGTGTCGATAGGGTTGACTTGGAGTTTCAGTTATTGCAGAGTACAGTTGTTATATTTTGAACGGTATTCATTACAATACTAGTCGGGATCTGTAATGTACCTCTTGACTCTCCGCGGAGGCCTGCAGTGCATCAGTTCTTCTGGGTTAAAATTATATTATAGTAGCAATTTTCATCGCCTTAAACCAACCTTACACTTGACACCCTCATCAACCACCATTTAGATAGAAATAGAGCAGTTAGAGAGGAGGTAGGGACCAAGACAGTATATTTGAATATTTGGATTTAAGTTATAATTTTTATCGGAAGGGGCTTGCAGAATGTCAAGCACCTACTTCAACAACAAGTGGAAGGAGACCATAAATAATCTCCTGTAGAATATCCACGAAGAGTTCGATCCGCTCGACTAAAACTTAGCCAAAAATCAGGTAGCTGACATTTGATCCAGATAACCTACGAGCGGAAGGATGAAGAGTGGTTCCGTTTTTATTCGCATCTCTATGTCAATTATGTTAGGTGCTACAAATCTCTTGAAGATTGCTACGATCAGGTGGTCCATCCTCAAAAGCGAATCCTCCTCAAAGATATGCTTGAATCTACCATGCTCCGGGTCGTAGAGCTTAAACTCAACCTCATCCGCTACAATACTGCTACCAACTCTGTTCGCTCAGAATACATCAACTTGGACGAGTTTCTCCTCGAAATGAGGATGAGGCCATCCGAAATAGAAATGCATATCCCGCGCTATTTCATCCACGACCGCAATGATGACAAGTCTAAGCGTAATCAAATTGTATAAAAATTTTTGATTGATCTAAAAGAGACAAATCTTCCGGAATAATAGATCATCGAATAAAGGTCAGCCTTAGATACCAACATGGAGACTGCTATTCGAATCATCCAGAAAATAGAAAGAGGACGGCAAGGTATCGTGAGAGCCCTCAAAGCAGCTTATTATCAGAAGAGATAGATTAAAAAATTGGCGAAGCAAAAATAGGCTCAAAAGCAGGAGAATTTCGACCCTGATGATACCTAAAACCTCAAAAATGAACAGGTGATTATGATTCAAAAAACAATCAGAGGATTTATGGCCAGAAAAGTGACAGACAGACTCAGATAGGAAGAGCTGATCTTCTTGGGAATGCTGAAGAAACCTCAAAATCCAAATGATCCCAACACGGCTGTCTACAAAATGAACAAGAACAGAGAAAAAGTCAGAGAGATTCAGGCTCAGAATGAAAAATAGTACAAATAAACCCTGTCTAATCTCAAAGAATAACTCTATGATAAATGGGAGGAGCCTATGAAGGAGCAAATGCTTAGACAGAGAAGATAGTGGATCAGCGAGTTTATGGCAAAGCATGAGTTCAGCAAAATTCCAGATACTGTCAAGGACTACTATGAAAAGGACAAGGTCAAGATTCCTCCGACGCCAGAATAAATTGAAATGATGCAGAAACTAGCCGAAGCCAAAAAGAAAGAGAAAGGAAAAGGCAAGAAGAAAAAGAAGAAGTTGACAGAGAAGGATAAGTTCGAGAAAGAAAATCCGAGATGTGGCCCAACAGAGACAGTCTTAATCATGCAGCAACATATATAGAAGCATACAAAATAGTGGAAAGATCAGACCAGCACTGAAGATAAACCGGAAACAAAGAAAATAAAATAAACAGTGCTTCCTGAGGTTGAGGATCAAGTTCAGAAAATGGTTGATGATATGATCGAGCTCTAACTAGCCAACTTAAGAATCAAGTTCAAGAAAAAGAAAGGAAAGAAAAAAAAGAAGAAAAATAAGAAAAATAAAACAAAAAAGATAAAAGTACCAGGCTGGAAGGATATAAGCAAAATTGCCCCATTAGATCAAATTGGTCATCTTGTAGATTTTGGAGTCCTCAAAAAGCTTATGCCAGCCAGAGTTTCCGATCTTATTGGAGAACCCAACATGCTTCGAACCAAATAATAACTTTCATCAGAGTTGATGCCTGATCCCACCTACTTCGATGTCCGTCAGGCCATTGTGGAGCTCATTGGACTTCCTCTAGGATCTCAATTTGTGAAGGAAAGGATCGACAAACTTCACTATTTCCTTTTCTTCGGACCACACGGCTCAGGTAAAACGCTTATCATCAGAGCTTTGGCGCATGAATGTGATGCCTTAGTTTTAGAACTCTCACCCTTGACTCTTGAGCCAAAAATCAATGACAAGAAAGAGCTCAACAAAATGTTGGCGATGACATTCAATGTCGCGAAAACATTCCCCCCTGCTATTATCTACATGGACGAAGTATAGCAGATCTTCAAGGGGAAGAAAAAGAAAAAGAAAGGAGCTGGAGGGGCGGCAGGTCCAAATTTTACTAAGCTGAGAAAAACTCTTACCAAGTACAAGAAAAAAGTTCTAAAAAAAGAAGATAGAGTTGCTGTTATCGGATCAACAAACAAGCCCTGGTAGATGAATAAAAAGTTTATCAAGCCTTTTGCCCAAAAAAAATTCTACTTCCCCTTCCCTAACTACGCTACCAGAAAAGCCCTCTTTGAGCATTTCATGGAGAAAAAAGGAGCGAAGCTACCAGACAACTTCCCGGTAACAACAGTAGCACACGTTACAGAAGGCTACACAGGTGGAAACGTACTAATTATTTTATTTAGTTCCGATAAGCTATCAACAAAGTGGTAACCGATCGTAGACTAATGCAAATGTCGGAGGGTATGTCGACGAGACCTCTTCAAATTAATGAGTTCATCGTTCCTTTGTCTAACCAGCCCTCCACCTACATTGAATAGTATGAAAAGTTCAGATAATTTAACGATTAAGTGACAGGGATCAAGCTAAGAAGGGACAAAAAGAATGCGCCACCAGAATCGGAGGCCAAAAAAGATGCAAAGAAGAAAAAATGATTCATAAGTTTGTCAAATTCTTGATTTAATGATTGGGTAGATTACATCATGATCATTATTTAATATTCATCTTGATACGTTTCATTAGATTTCTTCTGCGTTCCAGTTCTTCCTCGCTCAAGTTGTTTGATGAGGATGAGTTTTTCTAAATCATAATAGTGTTACGCTCTGCATGAAATTTTGAAGATCTTCCTGTCTTTCTTCTTGTTTTTTCTTGCGGATCAGTTCTCTCTGCTCCAGAAGACGTTTCTTTCTGGCAACTTCGCTTTATTCTTCCTCCTTTTCTTTTATTCTTCTATTTTATTCTTCTTTCTTCATTACCACAATTTCTTATTTCAGCTTATTCCCTTCTTCTCTGTATTATTAAATTGGTCGAGGAGGTTTGGCTGAGCTGAGAGGGGGTAAAGGTCCAAGAGCTGATTTTTTGGGAGAAGAGGTTTTTTCCTCAACTTTTTGTTTCTAGGCTGCCCTTTTAGATTATTCTTTTTAATATTCAACTTGACTCAGTTTGATAGCCTCTTCAAGTTACTTTTCCTCCTGAGTTTTTCCTTCAACTGCCATGGACATTGCGATCGCCTTTTCCAGCTCTAATCTTTATAGTTCTTTGGAACTTATTTAAATTTGTTTTGCTGCTGATTTGCTGTTGGGCGTCTGATTCAAATCTTTCATAGCCTATAGCTCAAGTTCTTT
>Ga0100385_1002429_pt1 | contig 17579 bp, 17 predicted proteins | sample CryGeymeta201509_FD_81543 | JGI IMG/M metagenome (GOLD analysis project Ga0100385, IMG submission 81543) | Groundwater microbial communities from Crystal Geyser aquifers in Utah, USA - Crystal Geyser metaG 2015-09 | ecosystem: Environmental > Aquatic > Deep subsurface > Groundwater | place: USA... | reverse complement strand
AATAAAGTTACGCTACTCTGTAGCTTTTGAAATTTATTTTTTATTATCATTCTACAAAGGTTACGCAACTTTGTTGCTAGGAAAGGACTATTTTAGATTTTATAAATGTCACTCATGTTAAATGACTTTATAAAAAGATAAAAAATAATCTACTAAATTTTTAAACTTGCCGTTGTTGGTAGCGCACCAATGACATTACAAACAAAACTGCCAAAAAATCATCTTTTCGACTAAAAATGGTTTTCTTTCATAGGTGTTTGAGTGCTGTAAATTTGAAAATTCTACCTTAGCAATGGTTAATTTTTGAAAAAAATTGACCTTGCTAATGGTGAGATACAGCACAAAATTAGATAAAATAACTCATTTAAAAATTTCGTGCGTTTGCCCTAGAATACCTTTCAGAATAAATGAAAGGTGTTTTTTTGTATTTCTTAAAAAGATAAGAAATTACTCCACTAAAAAACGTTCCATACTGATACCTTCTTTAGTTAGTATTTTGGTTATATATATTCCTTTTGGTAGTTTAGAATTAAATTTTATTTGCAAATCGTTTGTATTATTTTTTTGATTTGCATCAGAGAAATAAACAGATTTGCCTATCGCATTAAAAATTTCTATGGATACAATTTTACTTGGATTGGATATCCTTAGTGATAAATTAGTTCCCTCATTAGGATTAGGATAAATGAGTGTAGAATGTGAGTGTGTTAGGTGTTTGCTTCTCGTAAAAATAGTTGGACTGTACGAAAATTTACCATTATAATCTACTTGTTTGAGACGATAATAATTTATTCCTTCCGAACAATTAGCATCTAAAAAACTATATTCTGTTAGAGATTCTTTATTACCAAAACCATTTACTATGCCAATACTTTCAAAATTTTCTCCTGTTATAGAATGTTCTATTTCAAAATAATCATTATCTATTTCATTGATAGTTGCCCAATCAATAGATGTACCTTTATCTGATTTATAGACTGCTTCTAGTTTTACCAACGTAATTGGAAGTAAAACTAATCTACATCCGTCTGGGCTTTGTGTCTGAACCCCAACAGTGGGATCATTACTACAATCTGTTGGTGGACAACGAACACAATATACAAGTGGACCATCTACGAAATTACCAGCATTGACGCAACCTGTCCCAGTCTCTCCTATTCCATCATTACCACCTGCCCTTGCACAGTTTTCTACCAAAAGATAACCTACTGTCCCAGCTCCTGATGCAATAGCATTACCATTATTAGGCATTTTTAGAGCTCCTGTAACAGTAACAAGAGCATCATTAACAATAAAGTTTGATTTTCCTTCAATGATAAATACATTTTGAGTTGTTCCTCCTGTAGGGCCAACAATTAAATGAGTAGAGCTACCATTAACAGTTAAAGTAGCACCATTATTACCTTGATTGGCTAATGTAAGAGAAGCTACTTGTATAGTTGTTCCTGAATTAAGTGTTACGATATGAGTTGGTTGAATAATAACGGCATCAAACTCTCCGGGCAAACTTGTGTTTGGATCTTCACAAGAGTTTGTCCAAGTAGCAGGGTCTGTCCAATCTCCGTCACCTGTACTTGTGAAAGTACATTGCGCTTGAAGAAAAAAGGGGTATAAACATACCAATAAAGTAAGTAATAAGATTTTTATAAATTTAATCATAGCAGAAAGTGTTTTAATTTTACAGTATTTTTTTATACAAAAAAACATAGGTGTAATTGCTATTACCTAATTATTAACAAAATACAAAATATATATCAATTTTCAGCCCTATTTTATATAAAATATAGTAACTGTACACAGATTAGTAAAGATTATTCGATGAATAATAGAATTTAGTTCTTAAAAATTAAAAAAACCTAGTAAAAACTAAAAAATGAAAGGTATTAATAAAAAACTCAAAACCTGTCAAAAGTCATATTTACTACTGAACCCTCTCCTATTTCTAGGGTGTTAGGTCTCTTAAATTTGTAATGTAGAAAGCCAGAAAGATAGCTTTTATCTATCCTTCTGATTCTATTTGATTCTAAAAATGTTCAAAAATAAAAGTTATGCAAGTTTTAATTGTCTTAGTCATCTGTAGTTTGGTTGTCGCTCTTGGTTTTTTGGCTGCCTTTTTTTGGTCTGTCAAAGACAATCAATACGAAGATACTTATACACCAAGTATGCGAATTTTATTTGATGACAATGAAGTTGCTCAAGATATAGATTCAAAAGAAACTCAAAAGTAGAAAGACTTTACTGGCACTAAAGTATCGGCTACAGAAATTCAATTAGGAAAATACTATATAACAATTCTATATATCAATTCATATACCTTACTCTATGGAAAATCAAATCTCTAACCAAATTATACCAAAAAGTCCTCCTAAGAAAAAATGGGAAGGCTTACAATTGGAGCATTTTTCTTATGATAATACTATCGTAAGAAATTTTGCTTATGCCACCATTTTTTGGGGGCTTGTGGGAATGCTTATGGGCTTACTTGCAGCTCTTCAGCTTTCGCATCCGATGTTTAACTTTACTGAATATTTTACCTTTGGGCGTGTTCGCCCTGTGCATACTAACGCTGTAATTTTTGCTTTCGTAGGAAATGGGATTTTTACAGGCGTTTATTATTCATTGCAACGTCTTTGTAAAACTCGCATGTTTAATGATACACTTAGCAAAATTCACTTTTGGGGTTGGCAATTTATTATCCTTTTTGCAGCTATTACCTTATTGATGGGGTATAATACCACAAAAGAATATGCAGAATTAGAATGGCCTTTAGATATTGCAATTGCAATCGTTTGGGTTATTTTTGGTATTAATATGATGGGAACAATCATCAAGCGTAGAGAACAACATTTGTATGTTGCGATTTGGTTTTACATTGCTACTTTCGTTACAGTTGCTGTTTTACACATTGTAAATTCAATGGCTCTTCCTGTTTCTTTTATGAAAAGTTATTCCTTGTATGCAGGCGTGCAGGATGCACTTGTTCAATGGTGGTATGGTCATAATGCCGTTGCCTTTTTCTTGACTACTCCTTATTTGGGATTGATGTATTATTTTGTTCCAAAGGCTGCTAATCGTCCTGTTTATTCGTACCGTCTTTCCATCGTTCACTATTGGGCGTTGATTTTTATTTATATCTGGGCAGGACCTCACCACTTACTTTACACAGCCTTGCCTGATTGGGCACAATGGTTAGGAACTGTTTTTTCATTGATGCTTATTGCTCCTTCTTGGGGTGGAATGCTTAACGGACTTCTTACTTTGCGTGGTGCGTGGGACAAAGTGCGTGAAAATCCTGTTTTGAAATTTATGGTAGTTGCCGTTACTTCTTATGGTATGGCTACTTTTGAAGGACCGATGCTTTCTTTCAAAAATGTAAATGCAATTAGTCATTATACCGATTGGACTATTGCTCACGTACACGTAGGTGCATTAGGTTGGAATGGATTTTTGACTTTTGGTATGCTTTACTGGTTAATGCCTCGCCTTTTCAGTACAAAATTATATTCTACAAAACTAGCCAATATTCACTTTTGGATAGGTACGTTGGGAATTTTATTCTATGTCATTCCAATTTATTGGGCTGGCTGGACGCAAAGTTTGATGTGGAAAGAGTTTACTCCTGCTGGCTTCTTAAAATATGAATTTTTAGAAACCGTTACACAGATTTTGCCAATGTATTATATGCGTGTATTTGGTGGTACTTTGTATATCATTGGTGCTTTGATTATGGTTTATAATATTTTCAAAACTATCCAACAAGGAAGATTTGTACCCGAAGAAAAAGCATCTGCACCAGCTATCAAAGTTCAGAAACAAGAAAAAGGTGGGTACTGGCACTCTTGGATTGAAAAACGTCCAATGCAAATGTTATTTTGGAGTACAATTGCCATTCTTATTGGTGGAGTAATTGAATTTGTACCTACATTCTTGATTCGCTCAAATGTACCTACTATTGCAGCCGTCAAACCTTATACACCCTTAGAATTAGAAGGACGTGATTTGTATATCCGTGAAAACTGTGCTGTTTGTCACTCTCAAATGATACGCCCTTTTAGAAATGAAACCGAACGCTACGGAGATTATTCTAAAGCAGGAGAATTTGTCTATGACCGTCCGTTCTTATGGGGTTCAAAACGAACAGGACCCGATTTGCAGCGTGAAGGTGGAAAAATGCCTGATTCGTGGCACTTCAATCACATGTACGATCCACAATCTACTTCTCCTGGTTCGATTATGCCTCCTTATTATTGGCTTATCGAAAATCAATTAAATACGTCTTTGACGCAGCGAAAAATTGAAGCGATGCAAAGTCTAGGGGTTCCTTATCCAAAAGGATTTGAGAAAAAAGTACATGAAGATATGGCAAAACAAGCCAAAGGAATTCAGGAAAACTTAGCCAAAGATAATATTGAAGTCAAAGCAGACCGAGAAATTATTGCCATCATTGCCTATCTACAACGATTAGGTACAGATGTCAAAAAGGTTGACCCTCAATATTTGCCTAAAAAATAGATTATTCATGTGTCGCTCGTGGGGACACGAGCAACGGTTAGTTTAATTTTTACCAAAAATAACTGTCGCTGTGTCCTCACAAATGATATAAAATATACCGTTGCTCGTGTCCTCACGAGCGACATTACAAATAAAAAATTATGTACAAAGACGTAGCTAGAGCCATTGACGGCATTGATATTTATCCAATGATAGGAGTGAATATATTCTTTTCTGTCTTTATGATAATGATTATCAATGTGTATTCAGCCAAAAAATCAAATGTAGCACACTGGGAAAATTTGCCCTTAGAAGATGCTACTGACACTACTTATTCTAATTCATTTACTCAAAACACAATCAAAAATGAAACAGAAATTATATAATATTCTAAATCTAAGAGAAAAGAAAAAGACAGTCATTCTAACGATGCTTACTTTATTTCTTTCTCAAAATGCTTTTGCACAAAATGCAAGTGCAATTTCTACCGATTTTACACCTTTAGAATTAGGTGTTTTAATACTCGTTGCACTTACTTTTTTTGTAGTGATTTTGGTTCTGATTGCCAGTCTTTCTATTTACAATCATAGTGTTTCTGTTTTGAAGCAAGACAAAATTGCTAGAGGAGAAGAAGTAGAACCTAGTACAGAATCTTTTTCAGAATGGTTTTGGAAAAAATTCAATGCAGCCAAGCCCGAAAGAGCTGTTTTGATGCACCACGATTACGACGGCATCGAAGAGCTTGATAATGACCTTCCCCCTTGGTGGAAATACGGTTTTTATTTGTGTATCGTAGCAGCAGTTGTTTATTTGTATGTTTATGCAAACGGAATTGCTGCCGACTCAACAGAAGAGTATCAAGTAGCTATGACAGAAGGAAATGTTTTGAAAGCGCAATATTTAGCAGAAATGGCTAATTCCATCAATGAAGAAAATGTAGAACTAGCTGATGTAGCAGGTGTTACGAAAGGAAAAACACTTTTTGCGAAAAAATGTAAAACTTGTCATGGCGCAAATGCAGAAGGACTTTCAGGACCTAACTTGACAGATGAATATTGGCTACACGGAGGGGATATAAAATCAATTTTCAAAACTGTAAAATATGGCGTTCCTGCCAAAGGAATGATTTCTTGGAAAGACCAATTATCTCCTCAAGAAATGCAAGAAGTATCTAGTTTTGTTTTGTCTTTGCAAGGAACAAATCCTCCAAATGCAAAAGACCCGCAAGGAGAAAAATACGAACCTATAAAAGAGTAAAGTAATTTAGCTGCGTAGCTGCGTAATATCGAAATTTAATCTTATCCCAAAATAGCAATATTATGCAGCTACGCAGCTCTAATCGTTATTAATTTTTTTTATCTACAAATATTGCGCTGCGATGCAACTTTCTGAATAAGTGAAAAAACCAAAGCTATGAAATCTGAAAAACCAAAAAAAACAGCCAAAGAAAAAAAATATAAAGTTACTGATTACGACAAAGATGAATTTAGAGATTCTATCTCTACAATAGGTTCATCTGGAGAGCGTGTCTGGATTTATCCAAAAGCGCCAAGTGGAAGGTTTCATTTTTATAGAAAAATTGTAGCAGCCTTTTTATTGATTTTCTTGTTTGGTGCGCCTTTTATCAAAATTAATGGAAATCCATTATTGCTTTTTGATGTGCTTTCAAGGCGTTTTGTGATTTTTGGACAACTTTTTACACCTCAAGATTTTCATTTGTTTGTCTTGGGAATGTTATTATTTGTAGTTTTTGTAGTGATTTTTACAGTAGTTTTTGGTAGAGTTTTTTGTGGCTGGGTGTGTCCTCAAACAATTTTTATGGAAATGGTTTTTCGTAAAATTGAATATTTCATTGAAGGAGATGCAGCAGCACAAAAGAAACTCAACAAACAAGAATGGGACACCGAGAAAATTGGAAAAAAGACAGCCAAACATTCTATTTTCTTAGGTATTTCATTTTTGATTAGTCATACTTTTTTGGCGTATATCGTTGGTGTAGATAGGCTTTGGGTTTTGTTTGGGGATACACCTTTTGAGCATGTAAGTTTGTTTGTGGCTTTGGTTATTTTTACATTTTTGTTTTATGGTGTTTTTGCTTTTTTGAGAGAGCAAGTTTGTACTACAATCTGCCCCTATGGTCGTTTGCAAGGTGTTTTGTTAGATAATGATTCGATTGTTGTGGCGTATGATGAAGTGCGTGGCGAACCTAGAGGAAAAGGAAAAAGAGAAAGCGACCCAGTAAAAAAAGCAGCAGACCCACGAGGAGATTGTGTCGATTGTCATTTATGCGTAGATGTATGTCCGACAGGAATTGATATCAGAAATGGAACTCAGCTAGAATGTGTAAATTGTACAGCGTGTATCGATGCCTGTGATTCGATTATGACAAAATTTGATTTGCCAACAGGATTGATTCGTTATGCGTCAAGAAATGAAATTGAGAAAAAACAAAAATTCAAGTTTACAACTCGTATGACAGCTTATTCAGTTGTTTTGATGTTGCTAATGATTGCCATGGTCGGACTTTTGGCAGTTCGTACACAAGTAGAAACCATTGTTTTGAGAGCGCAAGGAACAACCTATCAAACCACAGAAAAAGGAGATATTCGAAATATGTTTACCGTTCTTTTAATCAATAAAACAAATGATACACTAAATATCAATGTAAAATTAGAAGAGGAAAACGGAACAATTCAGATGATTGGAACAGACAAATATATCTTGCTTCCAGAACAAACCGTAAAAGAAGTGATTTTGGTAGATTTTCCAAAAAATAAATTGCCATCAAAACGTTCCGATATTCATTTACAAATATTCTCAAATGGAGAACAAATCGAAACCGTAAATACTAAATTTTTGTCGCCTTTTGTGGGAAGTGGGGATTAGGAAATGGGGACATGGGAGTTAGGAAATGGAATATAGGAATTAGGGAATTACAACGGCTTAAAAAAACTGTATTTATCTATATTTTCAATCCTACTAATCCTTTACAAAAATCATAAACAGTAATTTAAAAAACTATGAATACTCTAACATCACTTTGGTCAAAATTCAACTGGGGAACAGGTATTTTTTTATTCTATTCGGCTTTTGTAATTTTTATGTTGTCGCTTGTTTTTATGTCTATGCAGCAAAAAATTGAGCTAGTAACAGAAAATTATTATACAAAGGGAGTTGATTTTCAAACTCAAATCAATGAGCAATCTAATGTGGCTGCACTCGTAGAAAAACCAACAGTCAAACAATTAGAAAATGGAAATGTAGAAATAAAATTTCCTGCTTCTGAAAATTTGGAATCAAAAATAAATGGAGAAATTGCTTTTTTTCGCCCTTCTGATAAAGATTTAGATTTTACTGTTCCTATTCAATTAGAAAAAACAAAAAATCAAATCATTACTCAAAAAATAGAACATGGACTTTGGAAAATAAAAATGTCATGGACGGAAAAAGATAAAACAGGAAATGATAAAAAATTCTTTCAAGAAACCATCTTAGTAGCCTCTAATTAGTCTTTTGTAGGGAAAAGGCTTGCCTTTTCCTAAACATATTGTGTATTTTAAATACAAAACCTGCCGTTGTTGGTGTTTTAGCGTAGCGACACCAACAACATACTCATTACAATTATGAAAAACTCATTTTACACTTTCTATATCACTCACAAAGAGGCAAATATGCCAACTAGAGAGCGTTTTTCTTTATCTGAACGAGAAACCGAAACGCTTTTGCTTTCTTTGCAAAGTTCAGAGTTTATAAAAGAAGTTTTTGCTCTTTCGACTTGTAACCGTACTGAAGTGTATTGTTATGGAACAGAAAATTCTTTGTCTATTATAAAAGAAAAATTTGCTCAATTAAAATCTGTTTCTGTTGAGAATTTAATAGAAATGGGGTTTAAATCAAATAGCAATTCAAAGGAAGTCGTAAAACGTTTTTTTGAAATTAGTGTGGGCGTAGATTCTCAAATTGTGGGCGATTGGCAAATTACCAGTCAAGTAAAACAAGCCTATCAACTGGCTTACGAGTTAGGAACAATCAGAACTTATTTTCATAAACTCATAAGTTATGTTTTGCAAACAAGTAAAAAAATTACTACACAAACTGTTTTTCGAAGTGGTGCTGCTTCAGTTTCTTTTGCTACGGCTGATTTGGTAAGGCAAATTTTGAAAAACAAACACGACATGCAGAGAAATGATGCTATACAAATTTTGGTCGTTGGAGTCGGAAAAATTGGTGCTGATACAGTACGTCATTTGCGAAAAATGGGTATCAAAAATGTCAAGATTACAAACCGAACTATCGGAAAATCGGCTATGCTTGCCACCGAAAACGCCTATGAAATGATAGAATTTGAAGATGTTTTTGAAGAAATACAAAAGGCAGATATTATAATAAGTTCGGTTTCTCAACCTAATTTCTTCAATCTTTCGAATATTGACGCAAAAAAAATATATTCTGGGCAATGTTTTATAGATTTATCGATGCCAAGAAGTATTGAAAGTAAACTCAATAATTTTGTCAAAATTTATACGATTGATGACCTAAAAGAACAAACAAAAGCCGTTAAAAAAGAACGAATAGCAGCTTTGCCTTTGGTTCACAGAATTTTAGAAAAAGGAGTAGATAGTTTTGAACAATGGAAAACCGAACACGAATATATTTCTATGTTACAGCCTTTCAAAACAGCTTTAGAAGAACTCAAAAATAATATTTCGAATAAATATAGTGCCGAATTAGATGACAAAAACAAACATTTAATGATGCAAATGCTTACCGATTTTGAAGAAAAAGCAATGCGTATTCCTATTGTAAATCTCAAAACACAACTTACTAATTCTTCTACTACTGACAATCCAAAGCTATTTTTGGAAAATGTGCAACGATTATTTTCATAGTAGCCGACACCTTCCAAGGTGTCGATAAATCATAAAACCTATGTTTTTTCCAGCTTTACTTCTCGGTCTTACAGGTAGTTTGCATTGTGTAGGCATGTGCGCTCCTCTCACTTTTACATTTATGCAGGGTGAAAAATTTGCTCAAAAACTATTCTTCTATCAATTCGGCAGAATTTTGATGTATGTCCTTTTAGGAATGGGAGTTGGTTTTATCGGACAAGCTTTATTTTTTACAAACTGGCAAAGTTATGCTGCTTTTTTACTTGGAGGAACACTTATTCTGTCTGGAATTTTTAGTTTTAATTTGGATAGAATAACCAATCAAATTTCGATTTTAAAATGGATTTCTCAAAAAATTACACCTTTGATGGGAAATTATTTATTTGATAAAAAACCATACAAATTATTTTTTGCAGGACTTTTAAACGGTCTTTTGCCTTGTGGTTTGGTGTATTTTGCGCTTTTGGGAGCTGTTGCAGCAGGAACAAGCCTTGAAGGAGGAGTTTTTATGACAGGTTTTGGGCTTGGAACATTACCTTTGCTTCTTACTTCTTTATTTATTTCTAAAAAAATATCAAAAAAGATAAATACAAAAACTATTTTATTTCAAAAATTAAAGATTATTTACCCTTATATGTTTATTCTTATGGGTATTTGGTTTGTTGGAATGGGAATAATTTCTTGGCAAAATGGTATAGTTAATTGTCATTAGCTTGATTTTAAATAGATTGTTGTTTAATTTTATGAAAAATACAATCATTCAGGCTGTAAGCAAAAAGCATTACCAATCATGAGAAAGAAAAAAGTAGAATTTCCAAAGTGTGAGACGTGTCCTAAACGTTCAAGCTCCGTTTTTTGTGATTTATCAGAAGAAGAAGTCGCAAACATGTCGGCTAATAAAGGCTGTAATTTTTATAAACGAGGACAAAATCTATTTTATGAGGGTTCTCGTGCTATTGGCGTGCATTGTATTTATGAAGGAAAAGTAAAACTAACCAAATTAGGAATAGACGGAAAAGAGCAGATTGTCAAAATAGCTTCCGACGGAGAGGTTTTGGGTTATAATTCTTTACTTAGTCAAATGCCTTATAATGTCTCGGCTGAGGCTTTGGATGATGCTGTCGTTTGTTTTGTTCCAGTTTCTATATTTTCAGAACTCATTGATGGAAACAAAGATTTTCCTCGGCGAATGATGCAACTCATGGCAAAAGACACCCAAGATATGGAAAAACGACTAACTAACTGGATGCAAAAATCAGTTAGAGAACGTCTTGCAGAAGTTCTTTTGTTACTTCATAATCGCTACCCAGATAAAGAAAAACCTCAAGTTATTGATGTCAGATTAAGCAGAGAAGAAATAGCAAATCTTGTCGGAACTGCCACAGAAAGTGCTATTCGTTATCTTTCTGAACTCAATACAGACAAAATTATAGAATTAAAAGGAAAGGAAATTATTATTCTGAATAAAGAAAAGCTAGTTTATATAGCTAATTTGGGAGATTAGCAAATATGATGTTTGTAGGTTAAAGGCTTGCCTTTGACAGGAAAATTCTAATACAGTCAAAGGTAAGCCTTTGCCCTACCAATTTTCAATTTCTTTCAACCAACTAAAAACTCCTTCAAAAGCCTTTTCTCTAACCACTTTTGGAGATAAAAATATATCGTGCATTGCATTTTCTATTTCCAATAAAGTAACTTGAGTTCCTAATTTTGCCCCTCGTTCTTTTATATCTTCTACATCTAAAACTATATCTTTTCGCATAGCTTCCTCTGAAAATTTTCCAATTTTAGCAGAAGACGAAGAGTGCATTACCAAAACAGGAATTTGAAGATTAGAATACTTGTATAGTCTTTCATGTCCGTCATACGCTGCCAAAACCCATTTAAAATAAGTTGGAAACCCTTCTGTATATTTCCATTTCAAATTAAAATCCCACTCTCCCTCAAAATCTTTATGAATACTCTGCACATAGACAGGTGAAAGTGTATTTTTGATATAAGCAAAATCCGAAAAAAGCGTAAATACATTACAAGCAGCCAAAGTGATATGCTTCCTAAATTCAGAATCATAGAAATCTAAAAAAGGAGAATTTAAGATAAGACCACTTATTTTACTTTTTTGTTCTCCAAAATTAGCATAGTTGGCAGCCGTAAGTCCACCTGTTGAATGGCCCAATAAATAAATATCAGATTTATTTTTTTTATAAATTAAATTTATGGCTGCTGTTATTTCCTCAAAATATTCTGTAATAGATTTACAATAATTTTCTTTTTGATGAGGAAGCCACGAACGCCCATATTTACGAAGGTCTAAAGCATAAAAATCAAAACCATTTTCGATAAATTTTTCAGCTACATGAGGATGAAAAAAATAATCGATATAACCATGAATATAAATTATACTTTTTCTATTTCCTGTATTTGCATTACAAGAAATGAGTGTTGCAATTACTTTTCCTTCGTAATCATCTTGTAGGTTTAGCGTTTGGCTGGTAAAATCTTTTTCTAAGTTCATTTTGAATTTATTTTATATAGAAACTACACATTCTTTATCTACAAATATAGAATTTTTAAAAATAAATAAACGTTATCACGGTTAATTTTGCAAAGTTCATTTTTCGGTTGTGTAGTAAAATTAGCTTCGCTTTTCTAACGAATGTGTTTCACACCAAAAAAGTCAATTTGATTTATCAAATTGACTTTTTAGTAGGAAATATATTTCTAATTTTACCACACAACCAAATTGTATAAAGGTGGAATTTCACTTACAGAAACAGAATACATAGAAAAAGAGGATAAAAAAGAAGAGCTAGACGATTAAAATTTACATTTTTTTCAGATAACCCCTATTTTTTAAAATCACTATTATCATTTAACTTTGTAATTAATTTTATAAGTAGCTGACAGTTTTCAACTGTCAGAAAAACTTTAACTAAAAGCTATGAATACTATATTTAGAGGAACAGGAATTGCCCTAGTTACTCCCTTTGATGAAAATAAAAATGTAGATTTTGATGCCCTCAAAAATCTACTCGTACATACACAAGACCACGTAGAGTTTTGGGTTATACATGGCACAACGGGCGAAGCTGCCACTACAACACGACAAGAAAAACGAGAAATTTTTGATTTTATAGCTGCAAATAATCCAAAAAAATTACCATTAGTTTATGGTTTGGCGTGGAATGATACCAGACAACTTATAGAATTGATTGGAAAATCAAATTTAGAAGGCGTTTCGGCTATTCTTTCGGCTTCTCCTTCTTACAACAAACCAACACAAGAAGGAATTTATAGACATTATATGGAAATGGCTGATGCAAGTCCCAAACCAATCATTTTGTATAATGTTCCGAGCCGAACAGCATCAAATATTGAAGCAAAAACAACACTCCGACTAGCAGAACATCCAAATATTATCGGAACAAAAGAGGCTTCTGGAGATATGACGCAATGCACAGAAATTTTGAGAAATAAACCAAACGATTTTATGGTCTTTTCAGGAGATGATGCCCTTACACTTCCTTTGATTTCTCTTGGTGCAGATGGCGTAATTGGTGTAATTCCGAATGCCTATCCAAAAGAATTTGGGAATCTTACTCGTGCAGCTTTGAAAGGAGATTATAAGACAGCAAACGAATATTTACATCAGCTTTTCCCTCTTTTCGAACACCTTTTTGTAGAGAGTAATCCTGTCGGAATCAAAGAAATTTTGTCTTTGATGGGAATTATGAAACCTGATGTAAGACTTCCACTCCTAAACGCATCAAAAGGACTAAGTGAAAAGTTTGATGAGAAGATGAAGGAAATGAAAAAACTTCAAATAGCTTAAAAGTATTTTTTAGTTGGCTGGTAGTTTTAAAAACTATCAGCTTTTTATTTTTATTTGATATGCTTTTTTGTGTTTTTAGTCAATGCAAAAATAGTATTAAAATCAGATAGAAAAGTACACATATACTTATTCCACAAAAAAAATAGCATCTTTGAGTTAGTTTTGTTAGCTTGAAGAAGTTGAGTAGTTAAATATTCAACTGAAAATAAATTGTTTATTATTTAAACAGAAATCCCATATGCAAAGAATTGTATTGAGTGCCTGCATTGTCGTATTCGTACTTCTCTTTTTCGGATTTTCTAAATTTTTTGCAACTGCTTCGACTACGAACAGTTTGTTAGAAAGCGCATCAAAAGTAGATGCTTTTCCGTCAAAAGAACTCAAAACTATTGAGAATACTTCTATCGCTTTTGAAAATCATATTAAAACCATGTATCAAAAGTTGAAATTGAAAAAGGCAGAATTAGAGTATGCCCCTTTCAAAATAGCTTACGTGGGTTATCTCAATCTACAAGCTAAAGGAGAACTCAAAAAAGAAATATTGACAATCCTTGACTTTACAAAGTCTTCACGTTTCAGACGTATGTGGATTATTGATATGAAAAACCAAAAATTAGTCCGTAGAGAATTAGTAGCTCACGGCAAAAACTCTGGACACGATATGGTAACATCATTTTCGAATAAACTGAACTCCAACCAGAGCAGCATGGGATTTTATACAACTGATGCGCCTTACATTGGAAAAAACGGCATTTCGATGCTCATCAATGGAATGGACAAAGGCTATAACGACCAAGCAAGAAACCGTGCTGTAGTTATGCATGGCGCAGATTACGTAAATCCAAAAACGATGAATCGCAATGGAAGGTTGGGAAGAAGTTTTGGCTGTCCAGCAGTAGAAGCACACAAGGCTCAAGAAATTATTGATTATGTCAAGAATGGTTCGTGTTTATTTATTTATTTCAAAGACGCAACGTATTTGTCTTCAAGTAAATGGATAAATTTAGACAAAGCAATAACTTTTTTTGCCAAAAATATACAGCATGATGCAGTAAATGCACCGAGTAGAGCAAGCGTAACAACAGAAAATACAAAAGGATAATTATTGATAATTCTTAATTGAATGTTGATTTAATCAATAATCCATTTTGTATCTGCTTCAAAGCAACAACGCTTGAAAGTCGCAACGCTATCCGTATTTTCAACTTCGAAAACTAGATAGGTAAACTGGTTTATCCATTCGCCTGTATTAAAATAATAGCTTTTATCATTAGATTCAGTTTCTGATTCGGTGCTAGAAACTGTTTTTTTTGTGTCCATTTCTATCATAAGAGGCAAATGACGATGCCCAAAAACATAATAATCTTGTGGATTTGTTTGATGAATCTCATTACAATAATTCCAAATCCATTCTTTTTCTTTGCCTCTGTATTTTTCTACTTGTTTAGGTTTTTTATTGCTTGCTTTTTTGGAAGGTTTACGGCTATTTGACCAAAAGTGAGCCAAACCAATGCCGATATTTGGGTGCAACCATTCAAAAAAGAAACGACAAAAAGGATTTTTGAATAATGCTTTTTTCATAAACTTATACGAATAATCGCCATTTCCCAATCCGTCGCCGTGTCCTAAATGAATTTTTTTATTATTCCAAATTACATTTTGAGGTTTGTGGTACACTTTTACACCTAATTCTTTCTCAAAATAGCCAAACATCCACAAATCGTGATTTCCTGTAAAGAATACCACATTAATTCCACTATCTGTAATTTCTGCTATTTTTCCTTGTAAACGTACAAAACCTTTTGGGATAGCTTTTTTATATTCATACCAAAAATCAAAAATATCTCCCAATAAAATAATCAGTTCGGCATCTTTACGAGCCATTTCCAAAAAGCGAAGTATTTTTTTTTCTCTTTCTAAAGAATCCAAATCTGCTTCATCTTTGGAATAACCCAAATGAAAATCAGAAGCAATATAAATTTTTTTGGAAGGAGAAAGATTTAGATTTTGCATAAATAGTAAAAGTAGTTCAGAGTCTGAACATAATTTTTGAACAGACTGAGAGGTCTGTTGTACATAAAAAAAAGAAAACCAACGCTAAATAGAATAGAGTTGGTTTTCAAAGATTTTTTAGAAATACTTTTTATAAAGCTAATTTTATTGTCTAAAACAATAAAAAATTAAGCCTGTGAAGCAGTATAGTTACCACGACGTTCTTTGATACGAGCAGCTTTACCCATACGACCACGCAAGTAGTACAATCTAGCTCTACGTACTTTGCCACGACGAACCATATCAACTCCTTCTACATTTGGAGAAAGAAGTGGAAAGATACGCTCCACACCAACACCGTTAGAAACTTTACGTACTGTAAAAGATTCTCCGTTTGTATTTGGGTTTTTGCGTTGAATAACTACGCCCTGATATTGCTGAATACGTTCTTTTTCGCCCTCTACGATACGAACTCTTACGTTTACTGTATCACCAGCACGAAATTGAGGAAATTTTTTGCGAGCTTCTGCATTAGAAGCCTCTACCATCTGAATTAATTCATTTCTCATGAGAAACTAAATAGGTAAGTTTGAAATAAAGAGTTTGACAGATAATTTAATTTAAATCAATAATTTAAAATCCTCAAAGTATATTTCACAACTTGGGTTTAAAATAATTTTGGTTTTGAATAATTTTAATATAATTTTAATATAATTTTAATATAATTTTAATAATCATTTAATAAAAAATGTCTTTGGTGCGACACCAAAAACGGCTTATTAAAGACAGTCCAAAACGAAAATTTATTAGCAGGTTTATTGTTGTTGATGGAAACACCAACAACTGCAAACAAGATAAGGGAAAATGTTGGAGGCTGTGCATTTCAAAACGAAGCACAAAGGTAGAATTTTTTATTTGTCTTTGCAAAAATGACTGATATTAAATTTATCAAATATCAATATTATTTTCGTCTTCTGTATTTTCTCTAATCACTTTCCAAGTTCGGTCTGCTAATAATAAAACCTCTGCCATAAAAGTAAGTTTTGAGCTTCTTCCCCATTGGTCTGGGGCAATCATAGAAAGGACTTTTTCGCCTGTTTTAGAGCGTTCATAAAGGAAGTAGGTATGATTTACAAGAGGCTCAAAACCCATATCAGCATTATAAATCTCTAATGAAATTTGGGTTCTTGATTGAATTTCTTTTGCTTGTTGTGCCAAAAGATTGATTTGTTCTTTGATTTGGTCAAGCTGCATTTCGGTTTGTTGTTCCATAGCAGCAAGAGCCTTACTCTTCATGATACCTTTTTCAGTCGGAACAATGATAGCACCTCCAACAGTATGAGCATAAGGCAATAATCCGGGATTGACTGCTATTTTATCGGCATCAATCGGATTAGCAAAGTTTTCGAATTGTTGTTTTTGTTTTTCGTCAAAAAAAGGATTTTCTTGTTTATTTTCAGCGTTGTTTGCTTTTTCTGACTTTTCTTTATTGCTTTTTTTGTCGCTCATAAGTATAGTATTCAAAATAAATAATTTTTTGAGAGTGGGAGGTTTTTATAAAAATGGATTTAAGCAATATAGTTTTGGTTGCTAGTTTTTTTGTTTAATCTTTTGCCGTTAAAAATCAAACAAATCTTAAGCGTTTAACTTTCTAAATCCTTTTTTTGTTTGGATTTTTTTAATCTATTACTCTTTATCTATCTGTATTGCATTTAGCCATTTTTCTATATCATCTATTTCTGTAAAGAATTTTACTTTAATTTTGGTTTTTCGGTTTGCCATAACGACAGCATCTTCAAAAACACTTGTTTCGAAACCCATATTTTCTACCAAAAAAGCGTGTTTTTGCATTCCATATTCTTCTGCATCAGGATACCACATGTGTTCAATGTACATGAGGGTTTCTTCAGGAGGAAGGTTTATTTTGGTAAAATCATCTACCCACATCAAAATATCATTTTTTCGCATAAATTTCAATCCTGTTTTGTAAGCAGATAGAGCTTCTTCCGTCAAGACTGTTCCACGCCAATGGCAGCGCAAATATTTTTTTTGTGCTTCAAAATGAATTTCTACGTGAGAATCAGTATAAATGATTGAGTTTTCCATAGTGGTAATTGATTTTACGCTAAGTAAATGGACACCTGCCAAAGCAGCGAAGCTAATTTAAAATGGATAATTGATAATTGCATAAAACATTGATTGTCAAGTTATTACATTAAAAAATAAGATACATTAATTTTGTACGATTACTTAGTTTGACTTTACTATTTTTTAATCAAAATCTTGTGGATTTAGCTATTTTAGAATATACTAACCCTCTAAAACATGCTACATTTACCCACAGGATTTGAAAATGTAATATCGTCATTTTCCTT
>Ga0100385_1002423_pt1 | contig 17587 bp, 12 predicted proteins | sample CryGeymeta201509_FD_81543 | JGI IMG/M metagenome (GOLD analysis project Ga0100385, IMG submission 81543) | Groundwater microbial communities from Crystal Geyser aquifers in Utah, USA - Crystal Geyser metaG 2015-09 | ecosystem: Environmental > Aquatic > Deep subsurface > Groundwater | place: USA... | reverse complement strand
ATCTAATAGAACAATGATAAGTTTTTAGCAAAGGTCTGGTAGTCTAAGAAATTATCCTACCAAGTGAAGCAATCACTTAGAGAGCTGGACGAATGTATGTGATTTGTATTGTTTACATTATGTTAACAAAAATATGGATGCACTACTTATAATTATTTGATGCCAGCCACACCTATTCTTTCTCTCTGAAGGTCGTTGAATATAATATTACTAAAGTAAATAATTATCTTTTTATGCAAATTCATCCTTAACGATATCACAGTTGAATTAGCACATCAGGAATGTTTGATTCGTCTTTGTTTTCTCAAAAATATAAAATAAGGTATGTTTGTTGAATCTGTTTAATGTTTTGTTAATAAACAAAATTTTATCCCTTGAAGAATCAATGTACCTTGTTATTAAGACTCATTCAGTCATTGAAAGATGTTATTTGAATTGAGGATATTTAGGTTCAATCAAGACCAGTATTGGCAAGTCATTTCCCATTGCTGGTTAATCTTTCCGTGTAGAGGAAAGGTGGTCAAAGCGCCGCTGGAAGCTCGATCCAATGCACGTCCTGTGGCCTTATTCGTGATGGTAACAATGTGTGTGCCAACTCCGAAGGAAGTTATTGGTGCCCTGCTGGTAGCGTCTCTGATGATCCATTTTTGATAGTCTCCCCCATTCAAGGCCGACAGATATGTGCTTCCTAAGTCAGAAAGAGGGTACCTCCATTGTTGGAATCAAGAACTCGGGTTGATTTGACCTGATCAAGAATATACTAGCCAGCATTAGCATTCAAGGCCACAGGAGCCCATCGTTGATAAAAGTAGCCATTGAACCCATGAAGGTACATGGCTCCACTGTTGGGATCACCATCAACGTAATTTGAATGAGAAAGTTTTTCTCTGGTTCTGATGAAGCATGAATACATCTTTAACTGGTCTGCTGGACGAGCTGGTTATTTTGTTGCTTCATTATAGATGTTGATTCCTATCACAGTGCCGTGATAAACTACTTTAGCAGCAAATAATGCCCATCCATTAACCATGGTTGCATTCAGAAGCAGTGTAGCTAATAGCAAGACAGAGAGGACCTTCATCTTTGCTTCTTTGCTTCAAAATAAGATATGTTAATCTTCATCAAGAGTTCGTATCTAAATTAGTTCGTATCCAAATTAGTCAAATGCAAAATACTCATCTCTGATTCTTTCAATGTACTGATCCCTTAAAATGGGAGCATGATGAAACAGGAATCAGTCAGTGCTCTGGAATGAATCAATCTTCCATAGAAAAAGGTTATAATTTTTTTTGATTCTTGATGATCTAATCATGTTCATTGGCACGTTATTTCCCACTGTTGGTTTGCCAATCCGTGATAAGGGAAAGTTGTCACTGTTCCAGAATGGGCCAAGTCCAACGCGCGACCGGTTTGATAATTTTTGATGGTTGCTTGACAGGTGCCAGCATTGACTGGACAAGCTTGACCATTAAGCCCCGTAAACTCCCATATTTGCCATGGTCCCTCATTGGGAGAAAGTGTATAGACACTCCCTGAATAGTCAAGAAATTACCTGCTGCGTCAGAGTCAAGATTTCTCATAGTGCCCATGTTGAACATAAAGTATCTGTTTACGGCTCCATATGAAAAAAGGCCAGATAAGTACCATTTTTGATTAAGACCACCGTTCCCAGAACGCAAATATACGTTTCCTGCAGTGTTGGAGTCCAGAACATTATTGGACTGAGAAATCAATGTTTTGATTACACAATTTGTTTGGTCATAGAAGAGTCCTCCAGCTGCTAAGTGGCTGACTTATTGTCGAGGCTCCCTGAGAGTTATACTCATACTTTGGTAGAGAAGCACAGATAGTAACAGTACAAAGCTGATCTTTGTCATTCCTTTTTCCTTAAATAAGATATGATAATTACCATTTAAGCAGAGGTCGTATCTAAATTACCTAATGCATTGTATACAGAGTTCGTATCTAAATTACTAAATTCAAAGTTACCTTTTCAGAAAATCAGAGCTTTGAACCCTTAAGTTGGACAGAACTAGCATGTTTAACAAATTCGTGATTTTATTGCAAAATATTATAAATCAATAGTCAACAATTATACATAGATAATCTACTATTCCAGGTTGGTGAGGTTTTTCCAGAGAACTTCAGAATTTTGAAACTATTATAACTTTCCAAAAATCTTAATTCACCAGTAGATTTCTGAACACATGAGATCCCAAAATAACGACAATCAGCAAAGCTCAAACTAGCTAAGTCAACGATAACCTTGACACAAATTTGTTTATTTTCAATTGTCGATACATTCAATATTTCTTATAACTGAAGGCTTAGTAAAACAGCTGTTCGGAACAATATTCATTCCTAATAATTTGATGAGGAGAATTTTTCATCTTACTTGAGCAAAATTTGAATAGTTGTTTTTGCTGGTACTAATATTATTGTCAAGATGAAGTTGCTCAGAAGAGAAATGCTTACAAGATCACTTCATGATTCTCCAAATCGATACCAGGCTTCTTCCACTAACTATTTCATTCCTTTCTAAAGAGAAAGAGACTCCATGAACCGCCTCATCTCAATAGAGGCACAAAGTAGGAGATACAACCCTTAAGGGCAGGTGAATTGTGAAAAGGGAAAATTGTTCAAAGATGAAAATAATCTGAGCCTCAAAAAATTCAATGAATTATTCAAAGAGCAAAACATATTTTTTGATCTCTAACCTAAGAAAAATAAACGACATAGAAAAACAATCATTCAATCCTTCACAGAAAAATCATAAATAAGAAGGCCTTCAACATCCCATGTACCAGGATCGAGAATCAGCAGACCTATCAGCCAACCTAGCTAGTAAAATATAATATACAAGACACAGTCAGCTCAACTGTGCAGAAATTCAGCACAAAAAAGTACAGTCCTCGATAAATCAAGCAGCACTATCATTCCTCGTCGTCACTCTGCTACACCTTCATCAACAAAACTAATCGCATCAGAACATTCATAGAAGAAGTCTTCTTACTACTAGCCAAAAGTAAGCATTGAAGAAAATATGCACAAGTACCCTGAGATGAATCGCTTCCGGCGCATGCAGTAGATGAATGTAAAGCTCCAACCTGATTTTGAGAAGAAGCACGATCTTTTCATGGAAAAGATGCTAAAATCCAAACAGTTAGCCTTTGAGGTGAAGACCAACCTTAACAAGATCGATAAAATATATTTCTGATATGTATGTTCATGGTGTGTTGAACTTGAGATTTGAATATAACTTATCAATCAAATCAGATTTCAAGCAACATTCTCTTGGGATTTTCGACCAAATTTTGAATTCTCTTCAGGAAAAGGACAGCATCCTTTCCGTCTAAAAGTCTGTGGTCGTAGGTGAGGGCCAAGTACATCATTGGTCTGGCAACAATTTCGTCTCCTCTCACCACTGGTCTGTTGATAATTGAATGCATTCCCAAAATAGCGCTCTGGGGAGGATTGATAATGGGAGTTCCCATCAAAGAGCCGAAAGTTCCACCGTTAGAGACTGTGAAGCTGCCACCTTGCATATCTTCAATTGTGATTTTGCCTTCTTTTCCTTTCTTGGCCAAATTACCGAGACCCTGTATCAACTAGACCATACCAGCTCGAAGTCGTGGAATTTCATGGCTTGGCAGTTTCTGAGAACTGGCACCAAGAGTCCAGTGGGAGTTGCAACTGCAACTGAGATATCTATAAAGTTTCTCTTGATGATTTCGTTTCCGTCGATGACAGAGTTGACGATGGGATACTCCTGAAGAGCAAGGGTGGCTGCTTTGAGGAAGAAAGACATAAATCCGAGCTTGACACCGTATTTTTTCAAGAAATCCTCTCCAAGTTCCTACTTCAACAGAAAAATACCTTTCTAGTGATGCTGGCCTCGTACATATCAACTTCTTGGAAAGTTGTCAATAGAGCATAGGTGTTTTGAGAATCTTTGAGTCTTTGTGAAACTCTTTGTCTCAATCTCGACATAGGCTCTCGGGTTTCCTTTCTTTCGCCAGTGAAAATTGAAGGTTGAGGGGGAGGAGGGCTCTGTTTGCCTTTGTCAGCAGGTTTAGGAGCCTACTTTTTGGTCTATTGAGGAGTCTATTTAGCTGGCTGTTGAGTTGATGATTATTGAGGCTTAGAAGTATTTGCAGATTTAGACTCTTCTTTTTTCTCAGCTGGCTTACTTCCAGCTCCCTCAGGTTTGCTGGCATCAACATCGACTCCGAAAAGTGGTTTACCGACGGGAACTGTATCTCCAGCCTGAGCATACAGTTTAGTCAGAAGACCTGCTGATGGACTCTTGACTTCGACAGTGACTTTATCAGTCTCAACGTTAGCAATAGTGTCATCTTGATCAACCCACTCGCCTTCTTTTTTTACAAACTCAGCAATAACACCCTCGGTGATAGAGTCAGCGATATTGGGTAAAGGGAAAACCTTTTCTGAGTTAGAAAGCTTTGGTACCTGCGAATGAATATTTGAGTTGAGTTGTGAATTTGATGCTATTGTGGGGAAGGAGAGAGCTACCCAATCTTGTGAGCTGTCGACTAAGATGGATCATTGTTAAATTAATCTATATTTAATTGAATTATTACGTCAAGCTGCATATATGTACAGATTAAAAATAGCACAAGGGCATGGTAGCTTTATTAAGATTAAAAAAGATATGCTTGATTAGTCTTTAGCGATTAAAATTTACACAAGAGTATTGATAGGCTAGGAGTTGATAAGGTAGGAAAAGACTGATGGGAAGTAAAAATGGCTGGAGAAAATCATTTGGTATTAAATATTATTTTAGTGTTATTTTGCAGTATTATATTATCACCACAATCGATAAATGGGAAGAGGTACTCCATCTTTCGGTAAACGCCACCAGAAGACCCACACTCTCTGCAGAAGATGTGGACGCATGTCATATCACAAGCAAAAGCACACCTGCTCTGCTTGCGGATATCCTGCTGCCAGACTTAGAAAATGTACATCTATCATCATTTAGACGGATGGTCCCTCAAAACCCAAGACCGCAAGGGAACCGGAAGCGGAAGAATGAGCTATCTCAAAAAAATCCCCCGCATTTACAAAAACCAAATCAAAGGCCGCAACTGATCTGTATCTTTGGACATTTGAACATTCAAAAATAGTAAATAAATCAACCTATTGTGTTCTTTCTCAGCTTCTTCCATTTCGCCTACATCGTATGAGAAGTATGAAGCTTGAACAGAGAAAATTCTAGTAGTTCATATATCTTCGGACGCTAGCTAGGATCTTTCTGAAGGATGGCTTCAATGAACTATATCGCCTCAGGAGCCAGACAACTGATGTAAGGAATGCTAGAAGTACCGACCTGAATAAATGAAAAAGTTACATTGATGATGTCCCGCATGACTGACACTCGATCATCATTCTCAAAAGGGGCTCTTCCGATGAGGAGCTCGTAAGTGAGGACACCGACACACCAAACATCAACACTTTAGTCGTATTATTTGTGTTAAATGATCTCAGGGGAAGCGTAGTCCAAAGTTCCACAAAAAGTTGTTCGATAAGTCTACACAACAGTTGACCATCCGAAATCACATATCTTTGCAACTCCAGTTGATGATATCACGATGTTTTAAGGTTTGAGATCTCGATGGATGATCGATTTTTGATGAAGGTAATCCAAGGCTTCAATAATTTCCCTAAGAAAAGATGTGGATTCCTTGAGGGAAAGACAGCCAACTGAGTTGAGATAATCGAAGAGCGTGCCTCCATTGAGATATTCAAGAACGATGCAGATCGAGTCTTAGTCTTCGTAGAAGCCATAGAATTTAACAATGTTAGGGTGATCTAATTTACTATGTAGTTTTATTTCCTCAATAAATCTACTCACCATATTATATTTCTTGATCGTTTACTTGAAAACTCGTTTTATCGCCACTATACAGCCAGTCTCAATGTGTTTGGCTAAGTAAACTTGACCGAATTTTCCTCGACCTAGCTTTTTTCCATAAATAAAGCCATTGGAAATCTAATTTTTGTTTTCAGGAGTGAAGTCTTCAGGAGCAAAACAAGCAAATTGTGGGATTGAAGTTGGTGATACACTTGTAATTTAGGATATTGAAGTTCCCTTGTCAGAGTTGCTACCCTTGTATTCCTCAGTATCAATTTATTCTAACACTTCTTCATGAGATTCAGCAATTTTTTTGGATTCTTCTTTACACTATTTAAAGGCGTTTAACACCTTCTCAATATTACCATGACCACTGCTAGGGGAACTAAATGTATCGCTTAAAGAATTTAAGGATGTTATTTTTTTGTAGGAATAAGGTCCTATATCTGAAGTCACATTCAGATCTCTTTGCTGTGTAAGTGGTTTATTTCCCAGCTGATGGCTTCGGTGAATAGAATTATTCGCCTTATTTAGCAAAGAGGCATATCCTGTGTCATAAACATCATTTGAGCATGTACGTTGAATTATTTATGCCTTTCTTGTACCGTTATTGTTATGATTTTGATCTACTTTCGCCTTCGTGTTGTTCTCTCTGTCGGAAATTCTTTTCTTTTGGATGTTGTTCTTCAGAGTCTCCATTTTAGACTTTAACTGATCAATTTTAGCTAACTTTTCTTTCAGCTATGAATTTTGAGACTTGTATAAAATCTTTGAGGTATGACTTGTAGTAGAAACTCCAGACATGCAGAAGCTATTGTTGCCTACTTCCGAATATTGCATACTATTCCTGAAAATTATATAAAACGACTGGCAATCAGACAACTTCAATCGTGTTTCAAAATAACCGGCAAATCATCATAAACCTGCTCTTAATTCAGTGAATTACGAGGCTTTTTATTTATATCCCCTCCTATATTCCTCTTTTCAAAAAACGACAATAATGGGAATGCTAAAGATAATTATAATTTATTGGAAGATACGGAATCCATCCCTTGAGTGAACCACAGTTAAAAGATATATTTAGTTAAGACGTTATTGCTAAAAATATCATCAATTGGCCGCAAAGGATCGAGAACGAAGCATCGATATTTATGGATGCCCTTTGAAGAGGGCAAATGAAGTCAGTTCATATATTTATGGTCTATCTTCAGGATCAGCTTGGAGAATGGCTTCGATAAATTATCTGGCTTACAAACTTACATCTCTTATGTTGGGAATTCCACTATTTCCGATCTATATTATCTGGCAAATACATTGATGATTCCCTCCATTACAGCCCTGCGATCAGGATTTTCGAACGGAGCTCTTCCAACGAGCATCTAGTAAGTCAATACTCCCACACACCACACATCAACAGAAGAGTCATAATTTTGTCGGCAGAGCATTTATGGCGAGGCATATTACAAAGTTCCACAAAAAGTGCTTCTAGGAACATCTGTTCTAGTTGACCAGCCGAAATCGCAAAGCTTAGCAATGCCTGTTGATGACAAGACAATGTTTTAGGGTTTGATATCTCTATGAATAATATTTTTTTCATGAAGATAGTCCAAAGCATCAATGACTTATCTTAAAACTTTGACAGCTCTAACCTCAGGAAAAGTATAAACCTAATTCAAACAGTCAAACAGAGTGCCCCCATTAAGATACTATAGAATAAGGCAGATATTCTCCTTTTCCTCAAAGAATCCATAGCACTTAACGATATTGGGATGATCAAGCAGCATATGTAGCTTTATTTCCCCAATGAAGCGATCTACCATTTTACTTTCAATAATTTTCTGCTTAGGAACTCGTTTAATTGCAACGATGAATCTTGTGTCAATATGTTCAGCTAAGTAAACCTATCCAAATTTTCCACGACCCAACATTTTTCCAAATACAAAGCCTCCTGAAGCACGATTTTAGTCGTACTAACGAGTCTTCAAGCATTTTTTGAGTAAGAGAGGAGATATATTTTAACTACTGCTATTAATGCTAAATTTTTTAGAGGGACGTTGCTTTGGAGAGTTTGAGTATTTTTTGATAAGCTATATGTTTAGACTTATTTGATTGTTAATGAAAGAACGTGATTTTCGAATGATGGGAGAGCCGTTATTACTTTTTATTGTATTTTTAGAGGCAAAATGGTCTTTCTGAAATATAGATTTGGGAACAGGGCTCTCACAAGTGGTTTAGTTTATTTTGTTTTTCGTTCTTTATCTCTCGGATTTTTCTGCCTTCGATTTTATGCCATACTTAGAACTTTTCAATATAGATTAGTTTACTCTATCGATCAATGATCGATATTTGAGCTAATTTTTATTTTTCTACTAATTGGCTTCCTCTTTGACAAGTCTGCCTTCACTTTCAAGACCTTTCGGCTGGCTAAAGTTTTCCTGTTATTGTGCAGTTGTTTAAACCTTTGAATTTTTAGCCCTGATCTCCCCTACAATTTGCGAAATATTCTTTATTCTTGTTTTAAGTTGCTCTATCGATGTTGTAGTGTGTCCTTCTAAAATTAGATGAGAGCTTTTTTTCATTTAGTTCGGAGGCTTCTCCTCTGAAACAAAGTCTAGCCGAGGAATTTTGCTATCAAGGCTCCCAGATGTTCTCATCTTCATTTTACCTGTGCAATAAATATTAACAAAATCATGGCTAGCTTTTCTCAATTTCATAAAATGTAGTAATATACGCAGTTATTTTTCTGATAAAATTCAAGCTATTGACAGTGTAGCTCATCTTATCAAAAATAGATTTTTTTGATACCTAATGTATATAGTAAAAGTTTGTTTTATTGTTGGCTTCAACCTTTAAAGTACAATTCAATAAAAATAAGCATAATATGCCTGATCTCAAAGTTTTGGAACGATCATAATTTGAGAGACTCAGTTGATCCGCTTTCCTCCTTTCGATCCGTATCTTAAAAATAATGAATGTCTGAGTAGCTACCTGATCTTAGGCCTCTTATTGGGATCCTTTTGAATTAACCATTAGATAAATTATCTGGCCTCCTCAGGAACGCTTTCGCTATAAACTAAAGAAGACTGGTTAGACTGTATTAAAGTATTTTTACATTGAGTATCATCTCTCGAATCTTTCCTCTGTCTTGATCTTAGAAAGGAGCATGCCCCATTAACATCTCATAGGTTAAAATTCCGATACCCCAGATATCTACTGCAAGATCATATTATTTCTTTTCTAAAATTTCAGGAGAGACATATTGCAAAGTACCACAATATGTCGTTCTTTGTCTATCAACCACCGAAGCCCAGCCAAAGTCACACAACTTCGCAACACCTGAGCTTGTCAAAACGATATTCTCTGGTTTCAAATCTCGATGGACTATAGACCTGCTATGAAGCTCTACCAGGGCTTCAACCACATCCTTAAGGTACTATACAGTTTTATGAATAGAGAGAGTTCTGTGAGTATTTTGGTATTCGAACAATGTGCCTCCATTGATATATTCCAGAATTAGATAGAACATGTCTCCTTCTTAGAAGAAACCGTAAAATTTAACTATTTTTGGATGATCAAATATATTCTGTAGTTTAAGCTATTTGATGAACTGATCTACCATCTTGTATTCTTTTATTTTCTGTTTTTATACTTTTTTCAATGCAAATAATGCGTTGGTTTCAACATGAAGAGCCAGGTAAACTTCTCCAAATTTACCCTTTCCGATTTATGACATTATTTTGAATCCATTGATAGTTTATTGCCTAATTTTCTTCTTTGCTATTTTCAACCTTTCCTTTTACTTCTGCTTTTGCTACTGGATTCTCAACATCTAGATCAACTCCATCGATTTTCTGATCCTATTTTTTATTTGAATGTTTTTTGTATCTTCCACTTTGACAGAACTTTCAATATTTATTTGAGGGTCATTAAATGTAAGAGATTTTTTTAGTCCCATTTTACCTCTGAAAAAATCAGCTTCTTTCATATTTTTTGTACTCTTTGAGTCCAGTCCTTATATTCTAGGAATTTCAATTCGATTATTTTTCTGAGATATTACTAACTTAGTGCTTCTTTTCCCAAATTCAGGGCCAACATCCAAACTCATTCGATATGAATCTGTCAGCGATATTTTATTAGTTTCACCGGTTTTATTCTCCACCTCATCCTTCTCTGCAAGCCATGCTCCGAAATTCCCTGAATCATCCAAGGACGATCGTAGCTGTTGAGTATTTAATTTGATTGGCTTGATGACATTATCATTAATTTTATTAACCTATGCCTGAGGATTTTTCCTAAATTTTAAGGCATCTCCACTTCTGCTGTTTTTCAATGCTGTTGAGAATGTCAAATGTTGTGTCTTAAGCCTCTTTTAGGCATCTTTGATTTTTACAGACATTTCGTTCAAGTTGATCTGCCTCATTTGATAAGTATTTTGATTTTCTAGCATAGGTCTGAATGAGCCCATCTCTCGGCCTGGACTCAACCTCTGCGAAAAATTTAATGGGCACCTTTTCCTGACTGGACTCTAGCTCATTTTGACTTACATTTATACTTCGCTATTAGATTATTTTTTACTTAGAAAGTAATAAAAAGTCACCGCCTCGCTTATTTCAATGACTGTCATTCAATAGATGGAATCAATAAATCGCCTGACTTTGCTGATAAATGTCAGTAATAAGAACCTGAAAAAAAATCAGTGATTTTTGTTTCGGCATCAACAACTCATCTCAATCATCAACCTCATGCAAAAATATATCTGCGCGAGCTAGAGTAGCTTTAGACATTAGATCCAAAGCACTATCATCACCATATTTCGATTTGTCCTCGAATCTCGAAGAGATACCTCTCAATATCCGACTTTTTTCGTGTTTATCTATATCATCTTGAGCAATCTTATCGATCTAATGCTTCTGGATGGATTGAATATTGGATCTTTTTCGATTTATTTTATCTCTCAGAAGTGAGTAGCTATCTTTTTTTAGGCTGAGCAACATCGATTGATTTGATCTTTTTCTGGGTAATCCAACTTCTTATATTATTCTGCTTGGTCTATCAATTGAAATCGGAGGGAGCTTGAATTTGGGCGATTTTAAAGCTTTTTGTTTTACTTGTTGGTGATGTTTGTATTATGCAACATCATCTGAACTTTAAGAAATCGTATCGAAAGGAAGACGAGATAACTGAGCTTTGATGTGTTTTTCAAAGTCAGACACATATCTTGCGTTGCTATGTTTCTATTCAGCTACAGTTTTGACTCTATTTCTGCAATTGTGTTTTATATAGCCCTTGCTATTCGCTGGGGTGAGATCATATTCCATGACTACTTTTTAATTTTAGAGGGTACTTTGTTATGTCTTTACATTAATGTTGTACCTTTCACCTTATTTGCCGTTGATTCCTTTTGGTCTAACTCTGGCTTTTCTGGACATTTGCAATTTACTTTTGACCTAGTCATACATATCGTTTCTGATATCGCTTTGAGTTATGACTCTTTCTGCAGCATCCCTCATAAGCAAATACTTCTATCTTTTGAATACGCTTTCACACTGCTTGATCCGATCATTCAAGCACTTAAATTATTCGTTGCCGTACATTCTTCGTTTCATTTTGACATGATGCTTTAGCTTTTCTAACTCTTTTTCTACTTTGTCGTAGTTGTGAATTTTGACTTGGAGATTAGATTGATAGGACTGCATAATTGAGGTGCTACTACACCAATATAATTATAAAAAAGTCGATCAATCGAAGATTTATAGATAGATAATCAGTGGCTAATTGAAAAGCCTTAAGATATTATCATTTAACTTTGAATCTCAGCTCAGGAGTCTGCAAGGTGGCAGGCATTGTCTCCTGCTGAGTAAAGTGATTCTCAAAATCGTTCTGCAATTCAATAAAGGAAGGTCTTTTCTCCTGGTCACGGTTCAGGCATTTGTTCATTATGTGTATCAAAAATTCGCTGCCTTCTTCAGGGTCGTCAAGGTGGTGGTTCTAATCATAGCCGACCAACCCAACAATCTGGTTTTATGAAAGCCCAGCATAAGGAACTCTTTCAGTGACAAGCTACCAGATGATAACTCCAAAGCTGTAAACATCTGCTTTTTCATCAATTTTATCTTCGTTTCTGATGACTTCAGGAGCCATCCATTGATATGTTCCCACTCTTTTGTGCTTCTTCTGCTTTTTCTTCTGGCTTGCAAGTCCAAAATCACATAATTTGACCACATTCCAGTCCTAGCCAATCAGCACATTCGAGCTCTTTAGATCTCGATGCAAAATGTTTTTCATGTTGTGAAGATAGACCATGCCCTTGACGACCTCATAGCCAATTTCTATCTTCTCCATTTCATTAAATTTCTTATGTTTTTTGTGAAGCTGATCAAACAAGCTACCGTTTTCAAGATACTCAGTCACCAGAATAAATTTATCGGCTGTGATACAAATTCCCATATACAGCACAATGTTGGGATGTTTCAAGTCACTGATGATCATCAGCTCCTTCATGAAGTCCTCTTTGTGTTTGTGCCTTTTGGTCTTCATGTAGTCCTTGATTGCGATCAGTTGACCGATGTACTTCCCCTTGTAAACTTTTCCATAGCCTCCCTCTCCGATCATCTCCAATTTTTCGATATCCTTTTCTTTAATAAGAAATTCTAATGATCTGTGCTACTTTAAAAACTCATAAAGTTCTCTGATTTAACTGGTTGAGTGCTGGTGGATTCTTGAGTCTGAAGTTTTTTTACGCGTCAGTTCCAATACATCACTACTCGAAGACGAAGAAGATGATTTTGATGCATTCTGATTCTTTTCACCATTTTCCCCATTTTGTTACTCATTTGGGCGTTCCTTGTCAGGATTTTCGAGCTTGCTCATTGACTATTTTTTGGGAATTATTGCATAAATTTCTTTTCCGTTAAGCTCAGAGCCATTTTATTTGCTATCTTTTCTATGATTATGGATTGGTTCTTTCTTTTTACTACTACTTCTTTCGCTCTCCTCTGACTTGAGTGAAAAACGATCTCCGTTGGTACTCTTTCGAGGTGAAAATGCTTCAACAACTGACCCATAGCGATCTCTTTCATTATCGCTATTCTCTTCACTCGATTTTTAATTCCGTTGTTGTCTATTGATTTTTTTGAAGCTTTTGCTTTTGCTGTCATGATCTGACTCAGAAGAGACGGACATTTATTATTGAATTGACTCCTCATAAATAGGCCTGCTCTGGAGGTTGTCAAGAACTCTTTTCATTGATTTTGATGATCCAAATTTCAAACTATTTTTACGTCTCGGATCTCTTTTTTATTTTTTCTTCTTATGGGGGCTTTATTAATCCTCACTGAGGAATACAATATAGTTCATGAAGCGCTTCCTGTCACCCATTTTCATTCCGAGATCTTCTTTGAGCTCTTTTTAGTTAAGAGATATCAGATCTTTTCCTTTTACCTTGTTTTTATAGAAAATCTATTTGTATTATCTTAGGCCAGCATGATCGAGGAAATCGATAACCTCCTTAACTGTCCATTCTTTGATATTTTTAAAAATAAATTCCAGTTTGATAACTTTGATTAGACTGAAATATTTGAGGAGAAATGCAAGCTAGAATTATTTTATTTGAGGGTTTTTCATTTCGAAATTGGTGAGATCGTCAGTGTTGAATCTTTATTTATCAAGAGCAAGAGTTGGAAAATCCTCTTCACGACTGCGCTGTGTCATGATCTCCTTATGTTACTTTTGCACTCCATTTTCATACTCTTCACTGTACATCTTTTTTTCTATAAAATCATAATACTGACCCTTTCCGTCTTTCTTTCCTCCCTTGAACTATCCCTGGTAGTAGGATCCTGAAGGTTAGGACAGTTTTCCATGGCCATGTTACTGATCGTCTTGCCACTAACCTTCGTACTGAGTACCTCCATCTTGATAGATCTGCAACCCTCTACCTTATTTTTTCCCCATGACCCATTATCCTCTGTAAAAATCCCCATTTGCGTACAACATTGATCCGTTTCCATGAGGTACTCCATCCATTTATTCTCCTTCATACCTGTCCTTTCGTGGAGGTGGTATGCTAGTTGATGAAATTTCCTGTTTTCCGCTGATGAGTTGGTTACTTTAAGGAGGTTTGCTTTATTTTTTGGGGAGGCTGGGTGGTGGCTAGATATTGTTGGACTGTTAGGGAGGAGTGCTTCTGACTTAAGTGATTCGGTTGGGAGGTTTTTATTTTTCTTTACTGCCGCAGCAGAATGAGAAGATGTTCCACATGCAATGTCTAAATGACTTGGTATTATTATGTTGTTTGAATATAATACTGCATAATAAATTAAACTCATGATATGTCCGACTATTTGACAAATCTATCGGAAATGACCATTTTTATTCAAGTATAACTATCAGCCTTGATGAGAGCCGATGTTCTTCTGGGCATTTATGTGTTGCATCTCTACATCTTCTGACCTTTCATCAACCTCCTATACCTTGCTCAGTCGCTCTTACATCTCCATCTTCAACCTGAAAAGGTCTTATCGGTGAATGCCCATTTGTTCAGGAGATTAAGTGCTCATTCGGATCAACTTTGATATCTATTAGTTGTCTTCAAAATCTTTACTGTTTTTGAGGACCTCCGTGAGGTAATTAATATCTCCCTTCAGCTTGGTCAATGGATTTTCCATTTCATAATTGTATCTGAAACCCACTTTAGCCCTGCTATATCCTCGCTTGACCTCAGGTTGTATTTTTTTACTGCAGAAGATAAAGTAACCGCAAAGACTGAGCAAAAGTATGAGAGTTGTGATTCCATAATGTAAGAAGTTAAAAAAGAAATCAAATAAGGTTTAACTATTTGAGACCTTATAATTAAACTGCAGAATTCCTAATATGTAGACCAGAGGAAGCAACTCCAAAGCGTTGAGGGTCGGCTTGGCAATATCTTCACTAATATTCTCAGGAATTTTGTAGTATCTGACCAGCATCCACTTGCTGATCCAGTAGTCAATAACCAATGCCACCAAAGTGATCAAGACTCCCATGGGAGCCACAGTGGCAAACCAGGTTGTAATGAAAAGCACTCTTGTTATATACTGATAATTATCAGGGTTGCTGATCTCATGGCCTTCCCATAATTTGTTGACATATTACTGAGTGTAAGGATTCTTCTCAGGTTTCATCTTGGAAATCCAATATCGTTTAGCGATATGAAACCACATGACAGGATCGAATAGCTTGAACAGAGGCTAGGAAAAGGCATTGGCTAGCATGATAAGATGGATGTCTGTTAAAAGTAATTATTTGGTGTCTTGAAGGTTGTTTTCGTGCACGAGATAGACCACACAGCAAGAGTTAATGACATAAAAAATGGAATAGTAGAGGGTGAAGGAACCTTCGTACTTAGTGTAGCTGTTGTATTTTTTAGCATATGTAAAAAATTGGATCTGTATACATGAAAAAGTACCACAAGACGCATAAGACAGTTGATGATGACTACGAGTAAGGACATGAAGATTCCTTTGATTATGATAAGAACCTGGCCGCTGGAAAAGCCTTAAATTCTAAAGCTCAAAGCATAGTTCATGAACCAGAGAATTACCCTCAATGCTCCTATCAGCATCATCACCATCACTAAAATGAAAACAAGTTAGAAAAAGATACTTCTAATGTAGGAGAAGGCAAGGTTCTACCAAATAATCTAGCGAGGTGCTGGAGCCTTGTTTACCATGATGACTCTAAGTATTATCATGCTTACTGTTTCTTGAAGAAAAGCTTTGAACGTTTGATGTAAGAAAATAGAGCCTTAAAAACAGAATTGAAGAAGCTGCACTCATAGTTTGCGATAATTTTATTAACAGTTTAAACTTTTTCGAAAGTGACAAATACAGTTCCGACTTTCTCGAACTCAGCCTTATTTGCATTGTATTTTTCCATTATTAAGTCTTGAAGCTTGATATCTGCCTACAATTTTTAGGCTTTGAATTTGAGGTCCTTTTCTGTCTTTTCACCTTTTTTTATTCGACCTATTGCACTATTGTCAGGAAATTACAAGTTGAGCGATTGAAGTTTAGCAATGCTAATTTTTACTTTGTTCAGCTCAATGACTGAATCTTGCTTTTTCTTGATGGCCTTTGACAGTTATCTGACATCATAAGCCCAATTGATTTCGACTGGGGCTGTATCGAACCTTTCAGTGAGCCATTATCTCAGTTCCTTATCACTAACAGCTGGCACATTTTGTAACATAACTGTATACATCGAGGGACAATTTTTCTTGGCAGTCAGAACTCTGACATCATCATTGATAATGGTCTTGAGGTACAGCACACTGATGAAGATGCCCAAAGCTGTAAGAGTGTTCACAAGTTGGGTTTTGTCAAGGTTATTTTCCTCCATGATTGAAATGTTGATGACAGGGATTCCAAATAAAGAAAGGCACTGAGATTGAGCATCGCATTGGAGAGTCATTAGGAAATACATAGCACTTCCTGAGATGAAAAAAATACCAAGAAGAATCAGCATGAAGTACTTGGCTATCTTATAGTATAGAGGGTATCCCACTCCGAAGATAAGCAAATCTTCATCCTTGAAATTAACTGGCAAAGGTTGTTTGTTGACGATATTGTCACAGCAGGGACAGAATTGTGGTCTCTCTTTACGTTTGACCACCCCCACCATGGTAGCTTGCCGATGGATTTGGGCCAATTCGAAATCAGGCGGGTTGCCGAATGGATCATATTATTTGCTATGCTCGTGGAGCTACTCCATGAGGTTTTATCTCATATCTGTATATTATAAGCAAAGCTATCAAAATTAGCAACTATCATAGATTTAAAATTACTTGTCAATGAGCCAAAATGTTAATGTCATGGTCAGACTAAGGCCTCTGCTCAAATTCGAGCAAGAAGCAGCTTGGATGATCAGAAATAATACAATGGTTGCCCTCAATAATCATAGTCGAGTCAAAATGAGCTCTGCATAGAAAACTTTCAAAGGATCACAGCAGAAGTAAATCAAAGAAATCGACCAGGAATTTCCATTTGAGTAAATTATCAGCTAAACCACAACCTCTGAACAGTTATACAAGAAACATGTTAGGCAAACTCTTGTAGATTGCTACTAGCATAGTCAAAATATGTCGATACTTGCCTACGGACAGACATGCTCAGGAAAGACCCATACCATTCTTGGAGTCAAATAGTTTCCTGGTATTATCCCTTGCGTATTGAGGGAAATTTTCAAGATAGCCACTTCAAAAGACAAAAATAGTCGATTCAAAGTCAGTTACCTTGAGTTGTATAATTAGAAGCTCACTGACTTACTTGGCAAGGGATAAAAATAATGTAAAATTGTCAAAGATAGTAAATGGGGCTATGATGTGAGCAATACTCTCAAGGAAAACATAAGTGGATTTTAGGAAGGTGTTCGAATCGTGGAAAGGGGTGAGAAAGAAAGAAGTTATGGAGTTGGGCAGCATCACTCTGGCTCATCTCGATCACACACAATTTTCAGAGTGGTACAATCCTTTTAATGTAGTTTGTTGAAGAATGGAATGCCAATTTTGATTCTTGCTCGTTTGTGATAACAATTGTTGATCTTGCAGGTTCATAAAGGCTAGAGTCTCTAAACAAAAACAATTATTAAACTGGCTTCATCAATAAGTCTTTGTTTCAACTGGCAAATGTTATATCAAAACTCTCATAAGATGCTCCACATATTCCTTTCAGGGAT
>Ga0100385_1002402_pt1 | contig 17660 bp, 35 predicted proteins | sample CryGeymeta201509_FD_81543 | JGI IMG/M metagenome (GOLD analysis project Ga0100385, IMG submission 81543) | Groundwater microbial communities from Crystal Geyser aquifers in Utah, USA - Crystal Geyser metaG 2015-09 | ecosystem: Environmental > Aquatic > Deep subsurface > Groundwater | place: USA... | reverse complement strand
TGTTGTAAATTAATATAATCTAAACTCGAATTTAGGAAGAGGAATGATAGTGTGTTTAAGAGAAGGGTCTGTCATTGTTATCCCCTAATCGGTACATCGAGTAAGATTAATTTCAACCTCAGATAGAGATATAGGCATTCAGGTATGAAAAGAAGTATTCATGTTCAATATTAGATATCACCTTTGCCTTTAAGTCATGCATTTAAGAAAAATTGTCTTTTCGATGATGTCCAAGTTCGCTCAAAAAAGGGGACTATTATAAATCATATATTTAAATTCATAGTCTGATAACCGTCATGAGTAGCGTACGCAAATCCAACAGAGCACTACTTCCCCTCCACTAAAATCAACTCTCACCTGACCTCCTTCCCAAATGTACGATCTCTTTCACTTAGATCATCCCAAAGGATATCCGGAGTGTGCCTCAGAGCCTCATGGAAATGCTCACCGAGACTTCATCTAAACTCATAATTACTCGAATCGAAAATTTAATGGGGATTAGCAGCTGAGTCAGTATTCCATACCGGAGCTCAACATTTAGCTTGACAAGAATCGTAAAAAAGGGTCTATTTAGTTGACGAGATTATTGCTCTGATTGGCAAAAGAAAAATTTTGATCGCTGCTAAGAAAAATCGATTGTTTGAGGATGCCGCTGAGAAGCTTAATCAGGCTCGATGCAGTCCTGAGCACAACTGGTCAGACATAGTAAAAGATGAGGATTTCCTAAAGATCACAGGTTTCTGCCAAAACCCTCAGACTGCGGTCAGGATGCTCGGAAAGATCATTCAAACCGTCCCTTAAATCAAAGGCCCCAGAATAGATGAAGACTAAAGGTCTGAACAATTTTGGGCAAGGAACCGCAAGCTTGAAAACGATATTGACACAATCCTCTAGAAGCTCAAAACTATTGACAAGCAGGTACTCTGTAGTTTACTCAGTTGGAGAAAGAAAATGGGTAGGTCGTCGAAATATGCAGAGATTTGGATAGAATCGAGGATACTTTGAAATCCTTTGTGGGGGCCAAATCACCTGAACACGTCGCAAAGGTTGAGCCTCTTTTCAACTCAAAGAAGAAAAACTACGACATACTTAATCGCAAAGTCAAGGAGCGATAAATATCAAAGGACAAGAAAATAGAGTTTATCAAAAGAATCAAGAACATTCTTGACGAACTCAAGAGGACAAGAGAGGAGAGATTGATGGAAATTGCTTCTTTCTTCGGAATCGACAATACTTGGGAATTTGATCAAATGAACATCAAGGACCAAGGAGACTTTGCCAACTCCCTTGAAGAGCTGCTCAAGGTCAGGGAAAGATAGGTTCAGCTTTAGATTTCTGAGAAGGAAGTTTTGAGTGAAATGGAAGGTATTGAAAAAGAGCAAGACAAGGTTTATAACTAACTTCTGAAGAGGTTGTCTGACGAAGCAAGAACTTTCCACAACTATAATAGTGTCCAGACCCAGCGATACAGAAATGCATCAATTTTGGCTTTGTTCGAAAATTAAACAACCAACTTCTCTTTCAGATCTATCGATCCTAAGGAATATCTTAAAAAATTCAAAGACGTCAAAAGCTACTTCAAAAGATTCCTTGAAGAGGATACTCTCCTCAAACAAGGACTGGTCAAGACCTCGGATACTACCAAAACATTTGTCTCTTTGCTGAAGTCAACCTAAACTGAGAAGGAGAGAAGACACGAACTGTTGACTCTACTTTAGACCTGCATCAGAAAGAGGGCATAATATGAAACTAAAAGAGATTAAATGAGGAACATTCAGTTTGACGAGAGCAGAAACGAACAAGAGATGACCCAGTTCGAGGAGGACCTGGAGGCTGTCCTAACCGATGGGGACCTTGATGGTTACAAAAAGATAGGCAATGCTCTTGGCAGATGCGAGTAGGAGAAGGAAAGATTGAATCAGTTGAAGGAGTTGATCGAGAAGCAGATGGACTCCATGGATCGTGAGGTTGTCAGCATTGCAAACCGCATTCAAGAGTAATACGAGGACATTCTTTCAGACATTTTGCCCTCTGATTACGAGTACAGTTTAAGGAGTGGTGAGGATGTAAAAAAATTGAGGAATCAGTTGCGCAGAATGTACAAACGTTTAGGTTTGCTGTCGAATTAATGATTTTGATATCCTTATGGTTGAAAGATGAAATAATATCTATAATCACTGGATTTAAAGTCTGAACAAGTTGACCTCCTGCTGGGTCTGACTTTGACTCAACATGGCCAAAGTGCGACCAGAACTGATGAAAAATGATTTGGGACCGATTCCGCAACCGAACTAGATCATACCTCGAACTTGCTGGTTGATGATACGACCGCTTTACGTGTTGACAACTTTGATGCATTACTATCCGCAGGGCCAGCAGAGGGCAATTGGGTATTCTAGGCATAAGAGTAGAGGTACCTGGCTTGGTTTGTCGTTCGATGATGGTCATTTCGATGACAGCATTGGAGCAGACGTTGTAGATCTTATAGGCTTATCCACGGTCGATGTTGATCAGTTTGACTTTTCCATCTTTTGTTCCCAAAAATACAAGTTCAGGGTTCAGGACTGAAGCTACGATGCTGCAGATCATGGTATTATTCTGAATTTATCTCTCCAAAAACATGGTGTCGACTTGACCGTTGGTGCTCCTCATGATCTGGTGCACACTGATTGTATCATCCAATCCGCAAGTGATGAGCTTGTTGCCTTTACAGTTCATCAGCACTGCGGTAACTGAGGCTCGGTTGGCGGGCAAGTTGAACAGCATTTTACCCTCATCGTTGAGGTTATATACGTTGATACTTTTGTCGTAACTGCCGGAGACGAGAGAGCGGTTGTCTTGGAGATCGACGATGGCAGTCACTGCAGCTTTGTGGTACTACATTTTCATACGAATGTTCCAGGTGTTGATGTCCCATAGCACTATGGAGCTGCAGCCGTGATCGCTGCCGGAAGCAAGATATCTTCTGCCATTATTGTTGACGAGAGCGAGCTTGCAGATGCTCTTCTTGTGGCCTCTAAGATTTGCCATTTTTTGACCAGACATTGAGTCATAAATGGTGATGACTCCATCTCTGCTTCCCACAGCTATCATGTTGCGGGATACTTCCAGAGCACAAAGAATGATATCACTTGCTGTATTTTTGATGACTTGTGAAGGGACGAGGCCTACGTTCTCAGCCATCTAGTATGTGATATTTTGTTGTTCAGGAGCGATGCTGATGAACTTGGTTTACTAGAGTCGACCCATCGTCACTCGGCTTTGATTTTGATTTTGGTACATGTTGCTGACGGGAACAGCTCTGGGGCTTGGAGGGGCATTCATTTGTGGCATGCTTATGCTGGGAATGAAATTATTCATGGCCATGTTGGTGACAGGGACTGTTAGTCCTCGATCGGGCACAGATCTATAGTTATTTCCCAACGAAGGGGTCATTTGAGTCGGTTAATTGAGTTCATCGAGAATAGGTTTATTATCTTTCTGGCATATTTATTCAGGTTCTCTGATGAACTCATACTTTTTTTCATAAATATTTCTGAGGGTGCATTTCAGTTGTTCCAGCATATCTTCTGCAATAGCCTGGAACTCCTTGTTCTGGTAGTATCCGTTTTCATACTTGGTTAGAATGACCAATTACTGTCCTAGTTCACCCAGAGGAAGGATTTTTTATCTCTGCAGTTCTGCAATGTAGTTGGTCATTTGATACTTTTTGGCATCGATTGTGTTCTTTTCCATGGCTTTGATGATGAGAGCGTTGTTGCTGCTAATCGAATTGTACTTTGCCATTCCGCTGTTATTGTTCCTGTCTTCGTTGTTCATCTTCGGGACGTAGTTTATGTTTCTGCTTTCAATGTTTATTTATATTTCGTCCTTGAGACGCTTGATCTCCATTATTTATCCTTTGAGGGTGGCATACTTCTACATGTAATTTCGGTAGATCCTGTCCAGCTACGCGTATATTGATATCTTGAGGTCATCGAGGTTGTGCTCCATTTCCTTCTTTAGACTGTCGAACACCTGCCCCACCTTGTACTTTTCGCGCTCTATATTCTTCTTATAGCTTGATAAATTCCGTTCCTCGTACCTGAGCAGCTGGTAAATTTCATCTGGAAATAGCTCGACATCCTCCATCATGTTCCACAGATGCTCGGAATGCACAGAAAGGTTGGGATTTCCCCTTTGTGCGAAGCTATTGGGGGAAAGCCCTCTACCTCCTCCCATCATGCTTCTCCTTTCGGCGTTGGATATCCGCATTGCTCAAATAAAATATATGGTGTTGTTAAGAGTGACGATATCAAACAGGGAACTCCACAAATTTTGTATTCTGGTCGGCCTTGAAGAAGTAGTACATGAAATCTGCGTACAAGGCAGTCTGAATCATGCCGGCTATAAAGGAGGTCCACACAACGTACTACCATTTGAATATCCTAAAAATTGAAAGATAAGTACCAGTGGAAGATGTAGAAGCCACGGTAGAGGCCTAAGAATAGTACGTAGTGGGCTGTGATATTCTCAATGTCTCGCAGTTTGTTGATCATGTACAGTTGAGGCAAGATTGCGAGTGCTTATAGCCAAACACTAAAAGACCAGAGGAAGTCGATTGGGTTAAGGGATTTATGAACAATTATTGCTAAAAGGAGAGCACCTCCATAAAGGTAGTAATGAGGGAAGGCGTCAGCTTCGCGATCGAGACTTAGGCAAAAGGGCTTTTTAAACTAGATATGGCGAGGGGTACTTTCATGAGGTAGATGGTGTAGCCTGTGAGGGAAATGAAGACAATTTTCATAACGAAGAGGTAGAGTGTTTTCCAACCGAAGAACATGTCGATGTAGCGAGTGAGGAAGACTGCGAAGTAGAGTTATTGGGTGCGGTAGGAGAGTCCTGGGTGTGAGGAGCTGTACCGATGACATTTTTGTTAGCGATGATTTTGAGGAGCAGCATCAAGACTGCGATGAGGTGGAGGAAGTCTCCAATGAACTGGAAAATGTCCATCCGATACGTGTAGACCCTGTATTATAAATTGAAACTATCAAGCAGGTCCACATAGGTTACTGCCTTACAACTACTTATATAAACTATGCATCATCAGATATTGTTTGCACGCTCAACATCATCCTACTTCTTCTGCTCAATGGCCTCCTGACGAGTAGCACGATCTTCCTTCTCCTATCGAGCCTTGGCCTTGGCTCCTTTCTTTCTTCCTCCTTCCTTATGTCCCTTAAGTTTGTCCTCAGGGATGCCTTCGCCTCCATTGAACTCGTCTACCATCAGTTCCATGATCATGTCTTTCTTGAAGAAGTTGAAGGAAGCTCCCTCGTATACTGTACTTTGAACTGTTTTTTTCTGCTGGGCTCTCTTGACGATTCTCTCCTCAATGGTACCTTTGGTAACCAGTTGATAGACGTTAACATCTCTGCTCTGTCCGATACGATGGGCTCTATCTGTGGCTTGAGCATCCATGGTGGGATTCCAATCGTTATCGTAGAAGATGACGGTGTTTGCTGCAGTGAGAGTAACTCCCAATCCACCTGAATAATATAATGTTTACCTGCTCTAGTTGATAGCAAAAAGACAAAGACCTTGGAGGAGGGTTTTTGGAAGTCGTTGACCATATCTCTTCTGTCGGCGATGTTGGAGGCTCCATCCAATCTGAAGAAGGTGTATTTTCTAAGGTTCATGAAGTCCTCAAGAATGTCTATCATTTTGGTCATCTGACAAAAGATCAGCACTTTGTCACCATTTTTCTTCTTCTCCTTCAGAATAAGATCTAGTTCTCTAAGCTTGGAGGAGTCACCAATCAAGCTGCCAAAGTTGATGACCTGTATGTTAGTCAAAGAAGGACTGTTTTGAAGGATGCCTCTCCAATGCTCCATTTCGACCCACTCTCTGAAGTTTTATTTGTATTTTCCTTCGAAAATAAACTTTTGGAATTTGTTATTATTGAGACTCTCCCTATTTTCGTAAAAGCTAGACGAGCTGACGAAGGGTTGGACCATGGGAGCTGTGACATGGGGAATGTAAGCCATATGAGTGCTTGGCACCTCGCATATTTTGCTGATTTGGAATCGATAGTCGATGCTTTATGTAAGCTCAGGATTTATTCTGAGTTTTTCATGAGTTGAAAAGGTGGCTGAATAATTATTTCTTTTCCACCAGTGGAGCATCAAAATTCCAGTCAGAAGCTGATCCTCTCTGAAACACATATCGATCTCGCTTCTGGTGAGTTGGGTCATCCACAAAGATGAAAATGTCTTGTTGTCTTTCTGGTTGTTGACTGCGTAAATGTTGACAAGTCTCTTGCTGGTTCTTTCCCTGTTTTCGGAGAATCTCATCAACTAGTCATAGACCAAGAGAGGTAGACCGAAGTAGATGGGATTTCTGGCGTTAAAGGCCAGTAATTTTATCTATCCTGATCTGATGGGGGTATAGCCCGTATAGTAATACTGTTCCTGGAAAAGGAAAGGAGACCTGGCAGGTCTTCTCTCAAAAAGTTCAGGATGATTGCAGACTTTTCTCAGCTGCATGACCAAGTTCATCAAATTCTCCACTTTTGATTTTGATTCGAACATTTTGAAAAGCTCCTTGATGTTGAGCTTGTCTTTGATGGACTCATACAACAATCTTTGCCTCTTTGTCATCTCACACATAATTTGATGCTCATATTTTTTACCGATCTAGTGCTCGACATCTTTCTTGATTCGACGCAACATGAAAGGTTTCAAGATCGCATGAAGACGTTGAATTTTGATCTGGTCGAGCTAACCTTGGTCCTGACTGTGGGCCTCGATATCTTTAGAGAACCATTCATTGAAAAGTTCATGAGAGTCGAAAAGATCAGGCATTACAAAATTGAGAAGGGCCCATAGTTCAGCCATGTTGTTCTGGATGGGAGTACCTGTTAGCAGAAGCCTGTTCCTGGACTGAAATTATTTGAGGATGTTCCATCTCTGTGAGAGAACGTTTTTGATGGCTTGAGCCTCATCAAGAATCATGAATTGCCATTTCAAGCGCTTGAAGGTTTTCTCGTCAGCAACTGTCAGTTGATAAGAAGTGATGACAACATGGAAGGGAGAGTCAGCTCTCTCGCTGAATTTTTTACTTGAGAAAAATTTTCTGATGGTCTTGCGTTGCTTGATGTTTCCCCAATAAGGTAAAACTCTGAGGCTTGGGCAGAATTTTTTGAACTCTTGCTGCCAGTTGAAAAGTGTGCTGTTAGGGGCAACAATAAGGAAGGGTCCCCAAATGTTTTTCCTTTCAGATATGTGTGCAAGTAAAGCGATAGCTTGAATAGTCTTTCCGAGACCCATTTCGTCAGCTAGAATACCATTGATACCTTGCTCAAAAAGATTGTTAAGCCATCTGAGACCCTTGATCTGATACTCTTTGAGAGTTCCGTGAAAGGCTGCTGGAGCTCCCACGAGCTCGAGCCTTCCTTGATCGACTGAGGACAAATCAAGTTTTCCTTCTTTTTTCTTTTAATATTTTTCCATATTTTCCATTTTGTTGGTGATGATTTGGTTGACACTCAGTCTTGCAGCTTCTTCATCTATATCAGCATTGCTTTCGTTGATGGGCTGAAGTTTATCTAGATCTTTCTTGTGGTCGCCTTCAACCCCTAACTTGGTAGCCATGAAATGGGAGTATAGTCCAGATTGATACATGATATATTGAAGCCTCTTTTATTGCTTCTTGGCCTACTGCTCTTCTTCATCTTTTTTCTTGAGTTAGGCTTCCAGCTTCTCCTTCTTCTTCCTCAACTCGACAAGCTCTTTGTCTCTTTTTCGCCAGTAGACCAAGCATTCTCTGTGCAATTTTTTGGCCCTGTTAACATAGTCGTTTTGGTTCCTGACACACCTGGTATATCTTTTTTCGACCTCTCTGACACAGTGATAGGCCATTCTTTTCAAGGTAGACTATTTTTACAGTTTCATCCGAGCCATATTTCTGGACATCTTGAAAATTTAGCGTTTGTTTTGTCCGAGTGTGAAGGGAACGTCGTTTTAGGGAAGGACATAGGTTTATGGTGTGGGTCGTTCATCAAAGCAGTCTTTGTCGTCTATCAAGATGTCGGCCATGTTGAGGGGTTTTCTGAGTTCGATGTCATCATCGTCAGGCTGCTACTTGTTTTCATTGTCAAAGGTGGTGCCCATGGGTGGAAGGCAGTTGTTGTTGACGACGTACTTTCGGATTTTTCGGATGTCAGCTTCCTTCTGAGTAAAATTCAATGCTACGTAGCCAGTCTGGAGCTTAGGAGCTTTGGAGATGATTTTCATGGGGATTTTATGCTTGTTGGAAATAAATTGGAGGAAAGAGATGCTGGGAGGCTCCTCAAACCCGCGGGTGATGAAGGAGCTCAGAAACTTGCGCAGTTTGATGGAGTTTTTGGTCTGGGGCTTTTTACGATTTATGAAATGGTCCAATATAATGCACCTGTTCGATGCCTCTTCCTCCTCGCCTCTCTTCTGGCCCTGAAATAGGTTGCTGAGTTAGGTGATGAGTACCTGCGACGCTTCTGAAGAACGAAGGCTTCTGCCTCCAAGCACTGCTTGCTCTAGGGCTGCTCATAGGTTTTCAAAGATTAGATTTGGCGCCTGAGAGGGTCGAGATGCTGCTCGATGATGGGGGATGGGTGGGTGCCGTCCTATCGTTCTGAGCCAGCAGAGACCCCCTGAAGGTCAGGCCTGTGTCCGTTTTTGTGATTCTAGGACCTTTAGTTCTTTTTGTCGTTGTTTTTTTTGGGATCGTGGCGGGTGTGCATATCTATGGTCGGATTGTTCTTTTTCTAGAAAAGATGAGGATTTGTGGAGCTGCGAGCGGGCGGGAACTCCGACATGTGTGGTAATTAATTAATTTATATTTATTATCCTCTATTATTTTCGTGTCTATCAGTTAGTTCTTCCCATCTTACCTTATACAAATCATTCTTTTCTATAAGTACTCCTCAAAAACGACCAAGCTCCGACCTCAATCCCAGCCTCTTCTACTCCTCCCGCAACTGTCCCATGAAGCCTTCATTCGGACGAACCCATGGCCGACATTCCCGCAGTCGACATAAACTCACCTCCATACTCCATCTGTGCTTCCTCATCAGGTAGTACACACATACAGCTGCCGACCTCGACACCCCTCCTACGCAATGAACCAGAACGTTGCTTCTTTTTATGTTTTATTCGATGAATTGAAAAGCGGGTTCAAGATGCTGCCGGATGTTTGCTTGCGGGTGGTCGGGAACCTCAAGGTGGAGGTGTTGAATATGCTACGGCAGGGTGAAAGGGTCTTAGCTAAGGGAGCAGACAGCACCTATCTTCAATTTTTCGAGCTCATGAGGGTGGTTGGTGATATGTTCTCCGCTGATGTAGAGAGTGTGGTGGGAGGGCGAGCCACCAGGAAGGGCTTGAGCTCGTTTAGGGTGCTTAGGCCCGAGGTTTTCCATGTCGGAATGTGCAGAATAACGGGAATTAATAAGTCCTCAGGCTGGGATGCTTAATTAATTGAGATATTATGTCGGTCAATAAAATAACATATACCTCCATCACTATAACTCCCTCCAAATCAAACCAACCCTCGACCCCCCTCCACATCACCCTCTATTAATCATTAATAAGGTGCAAAAGAAGGCCAATTACTATATTTATATAGGGTAGCATAATTATGATTATTGCAATAATATTGTTTTCCTTTTATTACAATCATATCTTTGGGATATATAGGTATTTGTCACAGATTAAATCAAATCTATCATCATAAAGTTTAGAGTTGGGCCATCTGGAAACTGTAGCTACCTGATTGATCTTTGATGTTGAAGGGACTCTGGTAGCTCCATTTTTGCTAGCCTTCCACCACAGTTATTGACTCGATTGATATAGAACCAATCACTAACGGGCTACCTGTGTAGTTCCAAGAGAGGCTGAAGTTGTTGGAATCTACCTTCTTTATGGTGAATTTCATGAAGCATCCTTCAGATAGGCAAAGAGCCACATTAGGTTCGTAATCGTAGTCATCAATGGCCATGATTTTTGTTGTGGATTCTCCATTTTTCAAGGGAGCGAAAACATTAAATCTGTTTTTAAGATACTTGGATCTGTTGGCAGGCTGGACTGTCATGAGAGCATGTCCCCCTCTAAGGAAAGTAGGAGCAGCAGAAGGCATCTAATTTCTGATAGAAGTATACTCTTTTCCATGGTAATTTTTGATAGATTAGGGCCTAGGACCTCCAGTAGAGCTGTCAATAGTGAAGGAATACCACTCTTAGCCTTCACCTGGAAAATATACTTTTCTCTCTTGCTGTTTTTCGTATACTATGGGTGTCACCATCAGGGCATCTCCGATCAAAAATTGTGTTTCGATAACTTCCTCATTGTAGAGTGACTCATCAAGAGGGAACTAGAAGTTGAGTGGTCTGAAGAAGCCTCCTCTGCCTTTTTTGTCCACCATGACAGTGTACATATGTTTCAGAAGAGCATATCTAGTTTTGAGACTGGCTCTGCTGGTTTATAATAGCATTGCTCCGAAGGTGTAAGGCTCCTGATCTCGAGCATCATCTACGTTGTGATTTCTGCTGAAGGGATAAAAGGAGCCCAGTTGGTACCATCTAGCGCATAGTTCTTCGGTTGTGTGTTTTGCGAACCCGCATATGTCGGCTCCTACCATCTGAATGCCGAAAATTTGATAAATGAAATTATGATTGATTGATTCTCTGAGGAATTCCCAGTTTGCTACGTTGTCACCTGTCCAGTGAGCTGCAAAGTGTCCACTGCCTACGCTGTTGCTTCTGCTGATGATGAAGGGGCGTTTTCCGACCTAGCGGAGAAACTCGTTTATGGGAATTGTGGAGAGATGACCGTAGTAAGTGTGAACTTCTCTGTGATAAAGGCTATCATTGAGGTCGGTGTAGTGCGGCAGGTCAACATTGATGGTCATTGTGTTGATACCTTAAGTCTGTTGAATTCTGAAGGTCTACTTCGTGTTCTATCCTCCTCTGAAGTTGGTTGGCTCGTTCATGTCAATCCAGATACCAGAAAATTCGACTTGATTGTAGAGTCTTTTCATTTGTATTTTCCAGAAGGTGTTGGCATTGGGATGCAGAAAATCAACGAAATGTACTCTACCTGGCCACACTTATGCTTAATAATACTTACTAGGATTTTTTGGATCCTTAAAGAATACATCCATGCTTTTTCCCATGTCCATAGCGTTCTTATCGTTGATGGAGACTCCTGCGTCCAGCAAAGGAACAAAATGTATCTCATGCTCTTTCATCATTTTGTTGAGTTTATCACCATGGGTGTAGGAGTTGACTGTGAATATCATCTTTTTGTCCATGTAGTCAAGGTCTGACCAAATAGTGTCTATCGGTAAATCATTTTCTTTGAATTTTGTTAAAACTTATATGAGTTTATCAGCAGTTTTGTAGCCCCATCGACACTGATGATAGCCTAGTGACCAGAAAGGTGGAACGAGAGCAGGTCCTATGTAGTCATGAAACTGCTCAATTACTCTCTCTGGATTTTATTGTCCAACGATGACCAGGAAGTGAATGGGTCCACCGAGAGAGTGATACTGGAGTTGATTTCCATTGTTGGTGGCATCTACAAGTAATCCGTATGTATTTTTAAAGTATACAAGATGGTGTTTTTTGCTGTCTTGGTTCCTGGCAAGGTAAATAGGTTGGAATCCGTATGTCTGATCGCTTGTTCCCGGAATTCCCTTGTCTATTTTCCAAGGCTTATCTCTGTTCCAAAGGGTCCATTTACCATCGGTGATTCTAAACTTATTCTGGAAGCGTTCACCAAGTCCCCATTTGGTCGAATGATCAACGATTTTGAACGAGTTATGCAGATACTAAAAGGAAACGTTATCCAATGCAAAGAAGGCTTCCTAGTCTTTTGCTCGTTTCAATTAGAGAAGATGCTAGCTTTCCACGTCAACGATGACCTGACACTAGCGAAGGAATGTGTAGGTATTTCTACCCATTTTTGGTTTATTTTCAGAATTGCCATAAATATTGAAGCGAGGTTGCTACATGAAGTTGAGAGTGGGAGTGAGACTAATGCTGAGCATATTGGCCTCTCTACATCCAATGTTGAGGTAGTAGTCTTGATTGTTGAGGGTCAATAAATAGATCTTTTCGAAGTAGTCATCTGCCAAAGGATAGGCTCTAAGGTTGTTGTTGTTGGCCTGGGCAAGAATACTCAGAAGCAAAAGCAACAAGAGTATTGTTGGCCGTTGAGCACCTAGAACTCTCGTTATCTCAGTAATTTTCTTCATATATTTAAAGGTAAAAAAATATGAGTCAGCTCATCAGTAACGTGTTTATCATTGCTTATCCCAGTTTATACCCTAATATTAACGGCATTTGCTTAGTGCCCCCTATAAAATAATAATAAAATTAACGGTTAGAGACTAAATGCTTTCAGAACGCAAGAGGTTCAACTATATGGCCAATCACAACACCAACAGAAAGACTTACATGCATAACTCATCTCTCAAGAGCAGCGGGGTTACCTTCCAAGAAGAGCCAGTTTATGGTAGAATGGTGAGAGGTCGGGGGGATAAAGAAAATCAGAGAAAAGTGTAAAAATTGAGCTTATGTAGATAAGAACTGGAAGGAGTGAACCGCAAAGTTATGGAAGAAACAGCAAGGCAGTTCAAGAAGCTAGAAGAAGATGTACAAAGAGTGGAAAAAATATTGGAGGAAAAAGAGCAAATCATTGAAAGCAACAGGAAAGAGACAGATGAGCTCAAAGAGGAAGTCAGCAAAACAAACGAAGAAAAGAAGATTCTCATTTAAGCCATCTAAGAAAAAGACATGGTCATCAGAGAATACGAAGCTAAGCTCAAAGAGCTGATATAACAAACTACTCGCACTGTCACAACTCCTCGGAAGGTGCAGTAAGTGGAACTTGACTAATGCTCAGTTCAAACAGATCCACTTCCCTAAAGCTGCCCAGCTTAGAAAATGACCACCCTCCAACAGCAAAATTTCGACCTCGAAGATCAAGTCTTCACTCTGAAAGAAGAGCTGTTTGATGCCAGCAACAAGGTAAAGTTGTTGACCCAGGAATTTGAGGCTTTCAAAATATTGAGGCAGATCGAGAGCATCCAGTAAAATTGATATTTTGTGATAATAAACAGTTAGATAGAAGGGTCAGTCATCGACATTGGACTATGTATTTTAGACTTTCATCTCGTACTCTATCTCTTGGTTTTCTTTGTCCTCCTCGTTCAATTTTTGACGGACACACCAAATCAATATGCCTGCATAGTTTCATCACTACCCAGAAGGAATAAGAACAGCAGAATCCCGAAAATTATGAGGAACCACTTCCACCACAAAAATTCGCAGGCCTGGAAGCCACTCGTATCAGTATAGGTATCATACCCTGGAGTGCAGGTTGTACAGACATAGGGAGTGGAGCAATCAAGACAATTGCTGGGGCACTCAGAGCAAGTACTGGTTGCTGAATCGAGATAATATCCTGTGGTGCATGTATCACAGGTTGTGATGCTCGTGTCACATACATCGCAACCCGTGATGCAAGATTGGCAGTTATAGCCTGTTGTTCCTGTGGGACATTGTCCAAAGGCTGAGTATATCAAGCATCCAAGGATAAGAAAAGTGTAATTTGTTAAATTTCTGTTCCTGATTTTTCCTTTTTTCATTATTTGATTTAACTTATCGCTTTATAAAGTGAGTGTTCATACATCATTTTCTGAGACTTTCCTTGGTCTTGATGTACTCCTCGACATACCAGTTCAGCTCGTTCTTTCTCTGATGATACTGTTTGTCCTTTTGCTCACGAATGCTCTTCATCTTCTCGTCATCGTTGAAATGGTTCCTATAGTCTGTCGACTTCTTCTATCCTAAGTCAATACCGAAGTTCTAGCTGACGTGGTCCTTCTGAATACGTTCTATTATCTTCTTGTGTTCGTTTATTTCCTAAGGAGTCTTGGTGAGTTTGAAGTTCGAGGCTGTGCCTGTCTTTTGTGCCTCGATGGCTCCAGAAATGGGAGCGTAGAGGGTCTGTGTTTCTGTCATAGTTTTATGGGTCTGTGTGTAGCCCATGTGCACTGCTCCTCCGATCTGATTGATTTTGCTGCTGGTCTAACTCATTTGATGCTTACCTTGTAAGGTTCATCGGGGAAGAGTCCTGCGTGTCGTCTTTAATATTCTTCTTTTTGGAGAATACTGGCAACTTATTGAGGATCGAGTCCCTGGGCGATGAGCTAGTCGTATTTTTGATTGTAGGTTTTTGCCTTTTCAGAGAGGAGTTTGATTTTAGTGTACTTTTCTTGTCTGTGTCCGATGCCCAGCATTTTATTGAGGTTAAGTTATATTATTATGATAGATAGTATTGTCGTATTGACCAAGAAGTGATGATAGATGATTTTGATAGTTGTTGTTAATATTTTATGGATCAGACGAAACTGTCCTCCGGAGAGTTGTCAGCAGCTCCGTTGAAAATGTCAATACGCCAGTACTTAAATATGCCCAATTTTTCGGCCAAAAGAATAGAAACGAACCATCTGCATAAAATATAATCTACTGAGGAGCGATGTGCCAAAAGTATCTCTTGAAGAAACCTGGGTAGTAGTTCAGGATTGCCTGACTGAACCAAATGTAAACTGCGGCTTTACGGTAGTTGCCACCAAAAGGATCGACTCCGTTCTTCTTGGGCCAAATGTCAACCATCTATCGAGCAGTCACAGCGAAGGGATAGGTGAAGGCTGCACCCAAGTAAACACCGAAACTAGCGCAGAAAAGAACGATGGGCAACACAGGCATGTTAGCAACTCTCCACAGGATGGAGAATTTGTCAATGAGGAAGTCATAGCAGAAGAAAGCGGTGAAGGGACCAACTGAATGCTTGATGAAAAGAGGGAAGGTGTTCTTGAAAAGATAGTAGGGACCCTATTCGAAGGGGATGCGTTTGAAGGCGTCCAATGCTGACTTGTATCCTTTTTGGAGCTCCTTGGGGAAAGTCTTGTCAGAGTAGTAGGCTCTCTGCACCATATCCATCATGGCACCAAGAGGAGCAGTCAAAACGGCTGCTGCACCGAAAGTGGGTATTTTTCTGTAGTAGCTGTACTCGACACCACCGAAGTTGGAAGACCAGCCTGAGTTGAACTGTCTGAGGAGTGCCAGCTGAGGGGCGATAGAGAAAAGACCTGTGAGGGCGCCGAGCTGCATTCTGCTCTTGAATCCCTCCCTAAAGGACTCGAGATTTCTGGTATGTTTGATGAAGCTAGTCCATTCGGTGTAATTTGTGGGTGGCTCGTAGTGCTGTAGCATTGCTCGTGAATGGTGGATGAAGTGATTAAGGTATTGTTGCATGGTTCCTGCGATGAGTCCGATGGCGAGACCTGGATGTTGGTAGGGTTACCTCTTTGGAAGTTCCAGGAGGGAGTGGAGTCTACTGCGGTATGCCAGGCGGTGACGTTGTTGGTCCACCAGGTGGGGTTGTGCCTTCTCTGCACGTCGTCAAGCTCAAAAAACATTCCTGAACTTATCGCTTATTAATATAATATCAACACAGATATATCAAGCCATCCTACAGATCCCCCTCTCAAACAGATACAGCCATAGAGTGTATCAGAAAGACAAATAAAAACCGAAGAATTTGCAGAAGAGGAAGTAGGACTAATAAATAGAGATTGAAAGGGATCAGAAGTCAAATTTAGAGGCAAAGAAGCAAGCCGGATCCTCGAATAGGTACACCGGCTCTTCCTTGTGACTGTCCTCCAGCTCGTCTTCGATGCTGACACAGTCGTCCTCCTCAGGAATTAGATTCACGATATCGGACAACTAATTGCAGGACACCTTAACTAGAGATAAGTTGATCATTTTGGTGGTTTGCAAAAATTACTGAGAGAAATCCTTCCACTTTTAATGGCACATGGTAGGTTCATCCTGCTTGATGGAGCTGGCAGGTTTTTCAGTCTTAACAACAGGTGTTGAGATTCTGATCTCTTATGAATCTTAGTTTTATTTATCGTTGAATTTGGGCTTTCTTTTGATGAGGGGGAGCAAATCTGGTCGATCCTTTTGGAACATTTCATGCCTGAAAGTGCTTTTGAAATTGTTGTGTTTCATTTTGTGGAAGCCATACATGTTGAGTTGTCTCACAAAGCTGTTTATTTTTTTGTGTCTGAAGTACCTGGGCAGGACGATCTCTTCGAACTTCACAATATCCTTGATGATGAACTAAAGGCCATTGTGCGACCAATACACTATCTTTTGGTATTACTCCACCTGAATAAGAGCAGACTTACTCCCAGAATCTCAAAGGTTTTATAGACGAAGCCAGCGACATCTGGATCTTCGTTAGTTTTGTACGCTGAGGGGAGGCTAAGCTAGGAGATGTTGACCTCACTCATCTGGTTGTTATAACTTTTAATTATATATTTTATCTAAGACTGGAGCAAAATATATTTCCAGCTAGAACACATGCTACTGTATTGTCTCAGCTCTTCCTAACTGTGAGGTGAAAGGGTGAATATGAATAAAAAAGAGCCTGATCAGCAGTAGTATATGACTGTTGTGAGAATATTGACATAATTGATATTTACTTATACAATGCAGGCATCGTTCAAGGGGGTGTTTACTATCGACTCCAAATCAGCTGGAGGAAAGTGTCTGACGCTCTGGGGAAAAGATATCCTCACCATCAACGACAATCGAAGACAGCCCAATCAGCTGTTCGAGATCATCGGTACTGAGAATGGACAAGTATACTTCAGATGTCAGGAACTCAAGACTTGCATAGCTCTAAAATAGTAAATCGAAAAAGAAGGGATTGGTTTCATAGATACTCCTTTCGATGGAAAACCGACTCAGAAGTTCAGATTGGCCGAGACATCTCCCAATAGCAACTAGTACATAATATACACATACTGCGCTATGGTATTTGACATAAAGGAAAGTGGCAAAAAGAACAACACGGTGGTTCATCAGTGGCCCTTTCATGGTGAGGACAACCAGAAATGGATTATCAGGAAGGCATGATTTTGTTAATTTGAGTATCAGTGAAAATCAAGTGCAAAGTTGATTCAATTCCCACGCTTAGCTACCAGAACCTTGCTGTAGCTTTATTGCTTCTTCTTCTCGGTGTAGTCATTCCAGTTGGAAATGATCTGGCTGTTGCTGAGAAGTGGGCTGCTGAGGCACTGCTGAGGAGTCCAGCGAGTTGAAGGATCTGAGTCAAGAGTGCCTTTCAGGAATTTGACAATTTAAGGATCCAATTAGTTACAGTCCTCTTTGGTGATACCTTTCCAGGTGATCTTGACATCGTACATATTTTCCATCTCAACCTTGAATGGCAAATGACCCAGGATAAGCTAGTAGCACATGACGCCAAAAGAATAAATGTCACATGCCTCATTGTAAGGCTTAGCAGGCTAAGTTTCTTCAATAACTTCAGGAGCCATGTATCCTCTGGTACCACATTGATAGTAAAGCAGTTCCTCTTTGCTGTGGGCAGCAATACCGAAGTCGACAAGCACCCAGCTGTCATCTTACGGCCTGTAGACGATGTTTTCGGGTTTGATGTCACGATGCATTATTCCTTGCTCCTTGAGGTAGGATAGAGCCTTGAGTACATCAGTCAGGATCTTAGGGATTTACTTGCCGATATTCATGCTGTTTTTTCTTCTGTATTATG
>Ga0100385_1002371_pt1 | contig 17787 bp, 19 predicted proteins | sample CryGeymeta201509_FD_81543 | JGI IMG/M metagenome (GOLD analysis project Ga0100385, IMG submission 81543) | Groundwater microbial communities from Crystal Geyser aquifers in Utah, USA - Crystal Geyser metaG 2015-09 | ecosystem: Environmental > Aquatic > Deep subsurface > Groundwater | place: USA... | reverse complement strand
TTGAAGGAAATCGAAAAACTCTGCAAACTGGCTATCGGAAAGAGAATCCTCAACATTGAACTCAAGAAGAAGAAAGATTAGCACAACACTGTATTTTTTGTAGTTATGCAGAAACTCAAGAAGAAGGAAAAAATTGAACTGTTTTTTAGGGAAAACAGAATAAAGCGATACAACTATGACCTCCTAATTTAGAGTAAACTCAAATAGTCCACTCTCATCGCCAAGGCATACTAAAATGGCAAAGGGTTCACTGAATCGACTGCAATGTACGAGAAAGACTACGAGACTGCCCTTCATGATTGCAACTACCTCAAAACAATCAAGGAAGTCAATCGGTTGTTCTACGGGAACTATAGCAACATGCACAAGCACACAACTAATCTCTCAGACATTCTTCTAAAAGGATTATGGATTCCCATTGTCATATTTGCCTGCCTAGCTGTTTCTTTTCCCTTCAGGTCATTCCCTTACGAGGAGCTTGTGTTGATGGTTCTGCTGGCCATCATAGTGTCTGTGCTATTATTTGTGTCAGTAAAAACATTTTGCGATCGACCCAACAACAATAACCAAATAGAACAGACGATAGAGTAGGTGCAGGCTTATTTTTAGAAGCTGAATCAGCAGTTTCAGGCCAATAATATGAACATAGAATGGAATTGTTCCAAGGATTTCATGTACTTGGAGGTAATCTTCCACAACGGTTTTCCCTTAGAAGAAACACCTTCATGATTGTCACTTTGCATCCTCTGTAATCCTTACTGTTCTATCCTTTCTTTATCTACTAATACCGGCATTTTATTGATTATTGATTGCTCTTATTGAAGTTTTGGATCATCAAATTTCGAAAGACTTATGTCCCTTGTAGAAACCCTTCAAAAATTTGGAGGGGCTGGAAAGGCTTTCTTTTTATCCCCTTCGGTTCTGATAGTGGTCAATGCCCTGGTCTCTGAGGACCTTGGTGGGTGGCATCAGGAATTTGTAGAGGTAGCCTGTCTGGGCGTAGTGCCACTCGGCCTCGTGAAGGTACTCATAGCCCACATCAACCTTATAGTCAATGTCTGCGAGGTCCTGGAGATGTGCATTGGCTCTGAAGTGGTTACCCACAAATATTTTAGCTTGTTCGGGAGTGGTCCTGTGGGTGCTTGGTGAGAAAGAAGTACATTTAGTGAATCTTAATGAGGTAAGGGATCATTCTGCATATATTTCTGTAGAGTCTGAGAGATTTAAGTCCAGCTGAAGCGAGGGAAGTACTGGGTTGTCTAGCCTTCAAGTCTGCATTCCCTTAAAGATACTTTAGGCGATCTATCTGTTGCGCTGGGTGATCGAGTTACGATGCCTTTGGTAAGGGTCCTTGACGTTGTGCTTCCAAACTGCATTTTCATCATGGTATTTTCCGTATCGCCCGTTCATTATCAATATTACAATATAAGTTGACACCTGACTCAAAATCACCTTAAACTTCTCTTCTATCACTCTGATCAACCGCATCACAAAAGACTCAAATCATTGTCTCCTCGTCTCTCTAACCGTCTTGATCTTGGAAGGCAGTCCCTGTATTTCTTGCGTCTATGATCCAAAAACAGCATAGAAGGGGCTGTGTTATTATTAGATCTGGCAGGTGAGCATTCGGCTGAATGAGAGACTCTTTCTGTTGCTGGCGATACTGGAGTTTTTGCAGACAGGGCAAAGTCTATCCGCCTCCCAATCACATGCACATTATGCACAGACATAGTGATTTTTGTTAGTGCACCTGTAGCTGGAACAATCGGGTGAGCAAAGGAGGCACAGGCAACACTGGTGGAGGGTGTTTTTGGTTTTTTGGCAAGAATTTAGATAGATCTCTTGGAAGGTGTTTCCTCTTCTTTGCCAGCTTCTATCCTTGGGTGTGGTCAGTCCTTACTTTTGGCTGTCTGTCATATACTATTTATGCACAAGACAGTCACAATATTAATTATTTCAAGACACAAGCTTTCAGAGCTATGTATCTCTGCAATTTAAATGATATCATTAGACTGATAGGTTTTGGTCGGGCTTTGCTGATTGGCTGTGTTTATAATCCGATATTTAAATGTTCTCGGACAGGTTGAGGAATCTTTTCAAAAGAAGCACAGATGCCAACGACTAATAATCTCTCTTCGATAAGGCAGCCAGCATAATAAACTCTAACAGACGCACCACTATCTAGCAGCCACTCGCATAGTTCGACTCCTATCTCACAACTATGCCCTGGGATGAACTCAAAAGCATCCTAAATAAAAAACCCAAATCCAAAAAGACAGCCACCCTTAGACCATAACTGGTTGTTAGATGTTACAAAAATGTCCCGAAGGTATACTTCGACCCTACCTACCATATCAACGAAGAGACCTTTACCCGCAGCCGCAAACAAATGACAGAAGATACTCTGGTCATGCACTAACATCTTGATTAAGTAGAGCTCTGTCTCTTCAACCAGATCTCCAGTAGATTTGACTAAATCTTGGCAGTACTCAGGACCATCGAAAGTCTATAGTGCGTTGTCGATAGCAACGCTTAAAGGCTTAGGGAGGTGAGGGGGAACAGTGTGAAGGTGGCTAAAACTGCATCTCTTAAAAACATAAAAATCGTGGCTCTTCTGAGAAAGCAATAAAGGCTGAAAAAGGCCCTTGGTACCCTGGCTGAGATGAAGTACAAGTCCTAGAATGCAGACTATACACCAGTTTCGTGAGGGAAGATACAGATGAGCTTGAGGGCTCACATCTGCACTCTCAGAAGTACGAGCAGATAAATTAAATACGGTTAAGGAGGGAGCTGTTTTTCAAGCTGTCTGCCACCAAAAATTTCTAAGAGAGGATTGAACAGCTAGAGAATAACCTCAAGAAAAGTTATTCAGATAGTATTAATGATGCCCTTTTCAAATATGTAGTGTAAACTGTTCCCTACGATACTAAATTTTGGGAAAAAAAATTTACAGGAAGGATTATTTTTGAGGAAGACTAGAACTAGCAAGAAGGCACTGTAATTCTGGACGAGAGTGTTTTGCTGTAGGACGACACTGGAGGTCTAACAATCAGGACCCTTGACTAGAGGGAGAAACAAATCGTGAACAACGTGGTCAGTGGGTGGCGAGATGGGTCGTACGCTACTGGTTCAGTAAAGGCAGCTCTGGATAAATTCATAAAGTAGAGACATTATGTGTTCCTTTCTGATTGTAGAAACTTCTGCTTTGAGGCCTATCTTAGGGAGGAAAGATAAAAGCTAGAAAATCCCAACCTAGCCAATCTAATATAAAAGACCAATACTCTTTTCTGCTCTAAGATGTTCCTTTACTATGGAGACATGTACCGCACTCTTCTCACTCGTTGCTATTCGCTAATTTCCAAAATCCTGAAGCAAATGTTCAGAATGTGCAAGCAAGAGCAGCTAAATTTGTAGGAAAAGGAAAAGGTCAGTCTGATGGTCGATGGATTGTTCTCGGTCCTGTCTTTTGTCCTTAGGGCAGTCTACGATAGAGTTTTGTAAATTTTTGATCTAAAAGAAATATACTAATCAATGGAGCTGCAAGACTTTAAGCAGCTAATCAATGTGCTTGAAACCTAGGAAGATTTTATCAACAAGCACCTCAGAAAATTCTTGTAAGATATTAAAGCCTAAAAGACTTATCTATAAGACACGATAACTTAGCTAATCTAAAAAATAGATTTCGAAGTTGTAACCCGCTACAAAGAAGAAAAAGTGAGATCCTTCCTCAACCACACTCACAGCTACATTATACAAAACTAGCTTAGGGAAAGTTTTGAGAATGAAGTATGGAAGCCGACTGACATTCCTACTTTCTACTACGATTCTTTGCACTACCTCATCACAGGCGAATCCCTCAACCTGAGAAGTACCTATTGCTCCATAAAGGAAACAAGAACCACTCGATTCGGCATAACGTTTCTACCAACTTCTAGTCCAGCGTGTTCATAGACAGGCTTGGAAATTAGGCCTCCGTTCTTTGGGAGAATAAATCAATTAGCAAGTTCAGAATTATTCGAAACTAGATAATTGTGGAGGGTAAAGTCTATAAAGTAGTAGGGACCCTCCTATTGCTTTTGTAACTCATAGAGGACTACCTGCATTTGATCCAGTTCTATCCCTTTGTGAAGGAGGAGGCCGGAATAAAAGTGTACGAGCTTATAAGGACCTACAATACCACCAGTCATCAACTGATCTTCTTGGCAGGAGCAGTAAAGCTGCAGAAGATAAAGACCAAGACAATCACAGCCCGACACTTGGCTCTAAACTCTCTTTGTCTTTCTTTTCTAGTGTATATAATGGACTGCATCAAGGATCGGGTCCCAATCAACAAGTAAGAATAAATAAGGCAAGACCTTCGAGACCACTAGAGGAATATCATAAAGAGGTTATCCAGCATCCTGACTGGGAAGTATAGTCAGGGCATCAACGACATTACGTTAGGAAGCATTCCATCCAAGGGAACAGAATTCATCGTCAATAACACTAAGAACCTTCACGATATTCTAGTGGACTACTACCAGAAGGATGTGTTGAGGGATATATTTGTGAGGGCGAATGTGGAGGTTTATCTGAAGAAAGTGAGGTCGATTGAGGTGAATAGCAAGATGGAAGCATAGTCCCTTAAGGATGACATGGGATTTTACTTTCAGGAGGTAAAATTTATGGAGTAGTTGGTAGATGGCTTTCAGGAGCTGAGATTAGAGGGGGAGGACATAATTCGCATGAAGTTTTAACAGTTATGATATATTTATCATTATTGAGTTTCCTTTGTTAGTATTTGTTTGACAAGTAAATACAACAAAATCAGAGAAAGCAATATTTTTTTTTTAGCATCTAGCCTCGTACTCTTATCCATTTTTGCATTATCTGGAAGGATCTGATATAGTTCTTCAAGATGCAAATAGATGATTATTCAGCGATCAATACAGTACAATACATTATAGTAGCTATAATAGCATGCAGAGGGCAAGTAGCTCCACCAGCAACATCAACATCAGCATGTCGCACGAGTAAAAAAGATAGTTCAAGGAACTCTACCAGCTCTTCGCATAGTTCGACACTGATGGTAATGGCACCATTTCAATTCAAGTAGGTTCAATATAATGCAGGAATGGGAGGAAGCAATGCGTCGCTTCGGACATGAGGCCTCTCCACAATAAATTGAGGAAATGTTGGTCACCAACAACATCCCCAGAAAGAGCTACATCACCTTCTACGAATTTGTCACCCTCATAACCAAGTACCCCTGCCTTTATGCAGTAAAAAGAAATAAATCATGGGATAGTAACACGCATAACTCGCAAAAGCATTCAGACTGTTCGATAAAGACCTTGATGGCAGTCTCAGCGCCATTTAGCTGAAAGCAGGATTGGAGCGGTTTGGAGAGACAATGAAGTTGGAGGACTTGCAACTGCTGGTGAGTCTGGCAGATCGAGACCACGATGGATCTATCAATTTCCAGTAGTTTTCTAGAATTATGCAACTCAAGTGATCATTTGTTCTTGACCTATAAAAAATGCTCTAGGCGGGGATCGAACCCGCGACCGTTGGCTCATAAGACCAACGCTCTAACCAGCTGAGCTACCAGGGCTTTCTGCCTCACTTCTCCTCTGCTATCTTAACTCTCACCCCGTCCTTCCCTCTACTTAATTGCCTCGATAGGATGCTCTCCCTTATATGGCTATTCATGCTATCATTTTGGTGGCTATATGACTCAGGAAGGAAACTGTTAGGGATAGGTGCATTTGACCTTTCAGTTTTTAGGATGGCTCTCCTGATTATAAACTAACTTAAAGGATAATAAATTTAAGCAAAATGTGCCTCTTTTTTGGATCCATGAGCGAGGAATGTCAGCATGCAGAGTGTCAAATTGTTTCCACCATCAGGGGGCTTAATCAAACCAGCATCTTCAAACAGGTGGTCATCCAGAACACCACGCATCAACTGCCACCTCCTGATTCGATGGTTTCACTCTCACAGCCATAAGAGCACATCAGCCACCATTCCTTTAAGGTAGAGGAGATATAAGGAGGAGAAGGAAGATAGGGAAAGTGTACAGGACAAAATTAGTAGGCACTTGTTGGCCGAGTGTAGCAGCTAGAGAGAGAGGTTTACGAGCTCAAATCGATGGTATTTTGGATGAAGGGTAAGTTGGAGATGCAAGGTATTATTAAATGAACACAATGATCTTTATTTAATCGCTTGATTCTTTGTGATACCTTCACCTTATCACAATAACATGTCATGATTAGTATTGAAAGATTAAAAAACTTTATTTTATTGATAGTCGTATTGTAGCTGTTTAATAAGAAAACTTAATTTTGGATTTTCTTCTCTTCTGGATGTGTTTTATAGGTATTACATATTGATTGAGTATTATAGTTATTATTAGACTAACGGATGGCAGCGCCAAGACGGCTCAACGATTTCGACAACTTCATTAGCCACAACCCCAACCCCATGATCTCTCCTCGACAGCAGCCTCTCCTCAACATCAACAACTACCACTCTAATGCCAGCCCCTACCGACCCTCTCAAGATTCACATCGACACATGTACTGCCCTTGTTATATAGGTCTCCCAACAAAATCAACATGACTCGTAAACCCATGATCAGCCCCTCCAGATCTCCCAGAAAACAGCCAGTCAACAAGGCGAGAGGTCAGGTGCCTCTTAGATCCCAGCAGTCAAATTGGGAGTCAGGTCAAGAGAGATTTTGTTCAAACGAGAACCATCCTCACAAGAAGGCTTAATACTTCATAAACATAGAGGATGAGGACATGTATTACTGTGGTGTATGTGCAACACAAGCAGCCAGTCAGGGATTTGCAGTCAACAGAATCAACAGCAGTAGAGGATCAAAGAAAATCAGCAATAGGAAAACAAGAATCCTGCCCAACTACCCTCAATATTCCAACAACGCCAGGTACCATCAGATTGTCGATTTCCTGAAGAATATAATAGCTGTTGAGGAAGAATGCAACTCCATTGATCCTGAGCATATTAACAGGCATTACCAGGAGCAGGAGAGCCTTCTCAACAATTTTTACGGATAGATAAGCACAATTGTAGACAAAATGAGGGAGGACCATCTAGCTGATCTGAGAGAGGAGCACAAAAAGAGCAGTCAGGAGGCACTTCTCAAACAAGGAGATCTCAAAAGCAACCTCTAAGAGGTGGGATAAACTTGGGAAGACATTTGTGGAAATATTCAGGACATCGTTGAAAATGTTGATCAGGCCAGCTATGCCACCTGCATGAATCAGTATCAGAACAGCATCCAAATGTTCAGTCATCAACTAGAATAATATTCCGAACTTGCCAACAATTTCACTACCTATCATCCTGCCTCACTCAACAACAAAGTTGACGCATTTGTCAAGAAACTTGATGACCTTTTCTAAGAAGAGTAACATCAGCAGCAGAGCAGAATACCTGAAAGCAGGAAGCCACAGGGGATGATACCCTACTCTGACAGGAATAAGACTGTTAAAGTGGTTCATGAGATGCTGCCCCGAAACAATCATCAGAATGGTGAGGGTCAAGGAGCCTTCCGCAATCTTTTTCCTTAAGAAGAGGGAGAAGAAAGACTTCCTGAGGCGTCTCCGCAGTTCAAGGCCTTCTGATGTGCATTCATATTATCATTAGATGATTAAGTAACAAGGTGATTGATAATGAACAGATACACAATGATCATTGGGCCTTGCCGAAGACTCCAAACATGCTGGCCTTCTTGTTAATCCTTTCCTGCACCTCCTTGGCCCTTTGATAGTAGGTATCTACTGGATTGTCTCCCAAAGTTTTCAGGTACTTCCTCACGTCAGGGACGTCCACCATTTCTATGTAAATATAACAGTACTGTCCAAAAGAACGGCCAACTTAGTCAGCTAGTTGTCGGTCTCACTGCCATCATATTCAGGCAAAACGATTGTATTTTCAGGATGATTTTTGACATTGTCCAGAGACCTATCAACCACTATAACCTTTTTGAGGTCTCTGTTGAGGTATCTGAGGTCCTTGATGAACTATCCATTCTTCCAGACCATGGCTTATCTGCCTAAAATCCCTCGAATGTGCATCTGCTTAGGGTCTATTTTCATGATCTTGTTCATGATTGTGTACTCGTCTTCCTATGCAAAAATAACAATTTCGTATTTCTGAGACAGCCTCCTCAACATTTGCTCCAGTCCCGGCCTGAGAGTTGTTTTGATGCCCTTTCCGAATATGTACTCGCTCTTTATGATGGTACCAGTCAAATTCAGAACGAGGGTTTTAGGGTGTAGGTCAGGGTGAACTGGGTCATAAAGCAACTTCTTGGAAGTTGGCTGGGTAATGAACTAACTATAAAGATGCATACTTCGATAGAGTCATTGAAACTTCTGACTAAACTCTTTGCTACATCGATGAACCCTGGTACTGCTCCTGGGATATCCTCTACTCTTGTTTTTTGTTTGTGGTTATAGACGAGGTAGATGTTGTATGAGAGGAGGGAGAAGGTCCCCCAAAAGAAGAAGCGGTAAATCCACCAGCCGACAGTATTTCTGTTTTCCTCTGAATCAATGCATTTCTACTGTGAAGTTCAGGTTACTCCTATTATCCAAACTAGTCTCTGTTAGACCTATGCAAAGAGGATTCTTCTTGCTTAGGCTGTTGAGGTTGTTGAGGCTACTTTTGTTGCTATTCTTGAGATGAAGAAGTTGATGGCTGTTCTTTTGGTGCTTGTGAGAAGGGGAAACGGGGAGTAGTGAGTGCAGGTCGAGCGTAGCTGAGCAGAACACGAGTGAACATAGTCCCAATTAATATTAATAATGATTCACATTAATTAAGAAAACTGTTCATACCTTTATCCTGCTACCAGGTAATAACACGAGAACACCCACTTGTATCCTTATTACTAACTTTGCTATGATTTACTTTGAATTATATCATTAGAAATTGTTATTGCTGGTGGCATTTAGATATGTATGTTGAAAGCTTTCTCTTTGGCGGGCGATATCATATACTGTTATTGGGAGGATCATATTATCAAATATGATAGCTGGAGGGTCACAGGTGCAAGTTACAGGAGGGTAGAATTGCATAGTTGTCTAGCTCTAAAGTAGCTAGCCCTTCCACAGACTTAAAGGGGTCTTCTCCTACGATCAACTGCCAATATAATTCAGAGTTCTCTTCTAAAACATCCAGGATTTCCACAATTACCTCCTCTAAATAGCTTCTTAAGGCCTTAGAGTACAAGACAAGCAATTGCACGTGCAGGTCAGCGTTGCTGGAAAAATTAGATAGTATGTCTTACCTCTCGAGGTACTCGAGCTGACACCCGAGCAGCAATTAAAGGAAAGGATATGGATCCTACAGGAGATGGTGGAGAATAAAGAAAAAAAAATAGAAAAAGATAGAATTTACATCGAATCTCTTAAGAAAAAATTATAAGGTCAATAGAGTAAGATTACCTAGCTTGAGAAAAAAGTGAGGGAGAGAGATGGAGCTGTACTTTAATTAAAAGGAGAACTGACTCATATTAAAAATATCCTTCACGGGCAGACATCATAGACCCTCAAGCTCAAAGGGTATTGCAGACAACTCTAAAACAGAGAAGATGATTAGTTTCAATGTGAAGAGGAGGAAAAACAAAGAGAATAAGCCCCTCCTCAGTCAAAAAAAAAAGGAGGAGCGACTCAAACAAAGAAAAAACCTAGATCTGTTAAACAAAGTGAACAGTCATTAGAGAAGGAGCAAAATGCTCAGGCTAACGTAAAGGTAGACCAACAGAAGGTATAAAAGTTGAAAGAAAAGCCCTAAAAGTAAAAAGAAAGGGTAGACAAATAAGATGGGAAAGTGCTTAAAGAATAGGACTTTGGAACTCCTTTTCTTTTGTGGCCATCTAGGGAAAGCAAATATTTATCGAAGTTTCAGATAGAGGGAAATGGCGTGGTGGAGAAACTTCACGGTCCCACTTATCAGCTCTACAATGGAGAGTCTCTTCCCTTCGAAGGCAGGTACTACTTTGACATCCGGATAATTCTTATCAAAAACAATAACATTGTAGTTGGAGTCATCACGGAAAAATGTAAGGATGAGCAATTTAGTTTCAAAAAGATGAACTGTGTATGCTACAATGGCTACGATGGTTCTATTTGTGAGGAGGATAGGCAGAAATACGTCACTTTCAAGCCGAAGGAAGGTAACAGGATAAGGACAATGGTCGATCTGGGTTGTGCTAGGGTGGATTGGTTCATCATGGAAGGTTCGCACAGCAAGGTACATATTGGAACTGCTTCAATTCCTGCCTCAATGCTGAAACAGCCACTTTTTCCCTATTTTGAGCTTTATTGGGAGGGAAACAAAGTCAGGCTCAACTGATTGTTAGGATAAGTGTATTTTATGTATTGTACAGTAATAAGATTGTATAGGTAATAAACATTAATAAAATGAAGCATAGGACACCTCTCACCATTGTCTGCCTTAAGAACTAAAAACCACATCAGCCTCTTAATCAAAGGTCAGGAGTCATTCTTCCCATGCTTTCTTCCAGCTAGTTATCTTCAGATACACATAAATAATCCATTGTCCCTAGCTTGGCATATTTGTCAGCAAGGTTACAATTTGATCAACATGAACCACTGTAACAACAGAGTAGACTTTCATCTGATAAAACATTATTGATGACTGAGACCCGATCTTTAAGGATGAGGGAAGATATTCAGCCCAGCATTGAGAAATATGTGGAGGGCCAAAAACGGCTAGTTGACAACAAAAAGAACACAATCAGGAACATGATGGGGTCTATCGATTTCTCCCTAGATAGAAAGAAATAAAATAAAATAGCCAAAACTATCTAGCAAACTGTTGGAAGGTTTATTGGAACTTAAAGAATCAGAACCAGCAAAAAGAAACCCCATAAAAGCATTCTTGAAAATAGTGATCTCAATGAAGCACTTCGTATCTAGAATAAGCAAAAGGAAAAGAGAAAATAAAGACAAAGGCAGAGATAGCTGAGCCAATTAGTGACCCGTCAGCCCTGCAGTCCCTAAAACAGAACTGTCCTTGCTGAGGACTTCAATGTATTCCTGAACAATCAAAAAAGACGCCCTTAATCTCTCAATAGACCCGATCAAACTGATGTTATTAAGCTTAGGAAGTTAGCAATAGTGAATCCCTAGGATAACATATCTCCAGGAACGGAGTGTTCACGATTGGACCTCTTTAGATTTCAGCTGAAAGATAAATGCAAGCACAGACAACAGATGTTCTCGATCTCAAGCAACTTGGGCAATTCACATGTTGCCATGGCTCGAGCTCGTCTTTAGAAAAAAATGTTTAAAATGGCTCTACACATGGGAGACCGATAGTTCGACTGGACTAGTGTACCTTCTGATCAAGCTTTCCAGCTCTCTACTACAAGCTGATTTTAATAACTGCATTTAATTGACTATTGCTCCAAAATGTTATGAATGACAGTTTCTGTTTATTCCAAGCTCTATGTTCTGACCGTGTAATATAATAGTTGGAAGTAGTTGGAAGCAAATGTCTTCACCACGCAAAAACGATAAATACGATTTCATGGCAAAGGTCATAATTATTGGAGATAGTGGAATTGGCAAGACTGTCCTCATCACTCGCTTCTGTGAGGCAACCTTCAAAGAATCCTATGTGGCCACCATCGGAGTTGATTTCAAGATAAAAACCATGACCATGGGAAACAGAAGATATAAAATGCAAATATGGGATACTGCAGGTCAGGAAAGGTTCAAAAATATCACACAGACCTATTATAAAGGAGCAGCAGGTATCATCCTCACCTACTCTATCGTCGATAGAACCTCCTTCTAGAGCATTGATAGATGGATGACACAAATCGACGGTAATGCCCCCCAAAACGTCAGCAAAATCTTGCTAGCTACTAAATCGGATCTCAACTACGAACGACAAGTTTCTACCGAGGAAGGATAACAACTGGCACAGAAACATAACATGAGGTTTATGGAGGTCAGCGCAAAGTCAGGCAATAACGTATCAGCAGGATTCTAGATGCTGGTGTAAGAAATACATAAGAAATTTGAGAGCAAGGAGAAGCCAGTGGGAACAGGCAAGGGACAGGTAACATTGGGGAAAGGAGAAGATAAGGACAGAAAGAGCTGTCAGTGTTGATTGCTGGTTTTACTTTTTATAGCTATAAGTAATAAGATGATCAAACAGATAGAGAGTAATTTAGCAATTTTCATCCTTTGCTGAGGATCCACTTGACTAGCTTTTTGACCTCCAGCCACCTTTAGTTCATTGATTTGCTGTTGAGAACAACAATTATGATATCTTTGTAAGAGGCTGCTAAGCAGGGACCAGCTGTCTCAGTGATACCTGTCTTTATGCCATCAAACCCATCCTCTAACAATTTGTTTGTGTTCTAGTATGGTCCCCATTTGCTTGTGGCAGCTACTCCTTTTAGAAAAGGGTGCAACATGAACTCAGAAGCTATCCTGGCTATTTAGTGGCATGTTGAAACATTCTTGTAATAGTCGAAGGGGTCATTTCCATGGCTATTGTTGCATTTGGTGTCTAAAGTACCAGCTCGGTGGCACCTCTCGTTCATCATTCCAATGAAAATATAGGCATAGTTTTTAGTATATGACGAATCCCAACCATCCTCCTCAGGTTTGACTTGCCTACCCTTGCCCTTCAGATAGGAAAGCAACCCTACAGCTTCACTGATAGCTATTGCTGCATCATTTCCACTAGGCAGCATCATGCCATAGAACAGTTCTTGGAGAGTGCACAACTGACCTTCTTGTAAGTTAGCTGTAGTTCCACCAATTAGAGTAGATGTTTTCCTGACTCTATAGGTCACTTTCTCAGGATCTAAGTTATTCTTTTCCAGAAATTAGATGGCTGTAAGGGCAGTGACCATTTTGGTGAGACTAGCTATTTCCCTTACTTTATGGATTCTTTTGCCGTAGTAATGAGCATATTTTCCTCTTTTCTTCTTCCATACACACCAACTTTTGGCCGACACATCAGGTAAATGTTGGTTGTCGCTAAACAACCTCAAGAAATAAGGAAAATCCTTTAGACATTAGCTGCAATCTCCACAAATGCATCGCTTCCCCTTCATGGAACTATAGTGTTCTCTTCCTCTTCGCAAGGGAGAAATCGATTCCTCCTGACAAAATATTTTTGTTTCTGAGACATGAAGTGACTAATGTTGTGTCTTGATGGGTAGTTGTGGACACAAAGGTGAATGCTGTTCTGGGTTTTATGTCTCTGAATGATTATTTTGGTGATGTATGCTTTGAGATATTGGTTTTCTGATTGGTAGTGTTTATTTGATTCTGATCATGAGTTGGACGTCATTAGACTGTTGGATGGTGGGATCAGGTAGATGAGTGAATACTTTGTTATGCTTGGTGACCTTTAGAGGCGAAGTCATGCCGATATTATTGCCTTTGAGAGTAAATAATGCTCGATGGGTCTGCATAACTCTTGTTTGTTTTATTGATGTTATTATAGAATACTGTCTTGTAAAATCCGGCCTCTTTCATCCTGACAATCAAAACAAGCTAGTCATATCAAGCAATGGAATAACAACAGTAAAGTATCATAGAATGAGGTCGTATGTAGGAGAGTATACCTATTTATATTTCCCCAAAAAGAAATGATTGCGAAGGTATCGAATACTTGCCCTTTCATCAGGGTTGGGTTTAAGGACACTACGCATAAAACTTTAGGCCAGGCTGCTGAGAGAAGGAGGGTAGAGTAAATGCCAGTCCCATTGCTGCTATCTCTTGCTACCTTTCCTTTTCCACTGAGCTATCTCTTCTTTAAAGGGCGCATGGCCAGCCAAAAGTTAAAAGGTAAGGACTCCGATGCTCCAAATGTCAACTTGCTGGTTATACTCACCTTTATCCTTCATCTACGGTGAAACATAGTCGAGAGTGCCACAGAAAGTTGTCTTCATCCTGTCAGCTTGTAGCAGCCCTGCCCAGCCAAAATCACATAATTTTACTGTTTTCTAAATAGAAGGTCGAGTACCTCGAAAGAAAGCACGATGTTCTCGGGCTTAATGTCTCTATGAACCACTCCTTCTCGATGCATGTACTAAACTGCATTGACTACCTGAGCCATGACAGGAGATACGTAGCTCTAGTGACTCCCCAATTTTGCAAGCAACTCTCCTCCCTCCAAAAATTCCATCAACAAAAAAACATGGTATTAGTCGTCAAAGTGAGCATATAGCTTGACAACATTGGGATGATCTAAGCGATAAAGAATTTTGAGTTCAAGGGCAAACTGAGCTTCCATTCTGTTCTCCTTGATAACTGACTTGAACACCTTCTTAAGAGCAAACATAGCTCCAGTCTGTTTATGCCTGCATTGATACACATCCCCGAACTTTCCTGAGCCCAATTACTTACCTAGCTAAAAATCAGCCAATTTTATCCTCGTAGCATCCTGAACAGCACCCACTCCTGGTTCTTCAACAATAGTGCTGGTTACCATTCCTTCAGCTATTTTCTTAGTTGATATAAGATGGAGGCATTCCTCATTGTTGATGGTGAATATTTGGGATTCTGCTATCTGCTTGACTGATCTGTTGTCAAAGAGAGAGTGAATCTTGGTCATTTTTGGAGGGGAGTCATCAATAGCTTTGAGACTCACTGGACTCCCAGTAGGAGGGTATTTGACACCATTAAAGCTTACCGTTTTCGGCAAATGCCATTGCTAAAGAGATTAATCTTCGAACTGAGAGAAGTTCTCCTTGGAATTCGAGCTGTAGGAGGGTGTAGTAGGTTATCGAAAGGTGGCAAATGTGTACTCCTTCTGAGGAAGGGATTGTAGTTTCTTAAGGGGAAAATGCTTCTTGTAAGTAGGGGCCTCTTGAGTTACAGAAGGAGCTTGTGATTGAGGAGAAGAGGATTAAGGGGCGGGTTCGTAGTTGTTAGTTACCATGGATATTTTGTTGAGGAGATCTTCGATGTTGGTGTTGAGACTGTTGATAAGTTGTGACTAGGTCAAACTTTTCTCTTGCTGATGGTCGCAGGTGCTGGATGGTGTTGTGGTGCTAAGGGTCTTCATTCGAATTTAATGTTATTTTTATTGTTTCGAAATAATTCAAACTGCCGCAAGTCTTAAATACTCCTACCTACAGCATAAAATTGCATTACAGTTCAATCAGATCCACCCAATTTCAATAATCATGTAGAAGAAAAGAATACAAATTAAAGATGAGAGGTCAATCGTCATCGACCTGGAACTCAAATCTGTTGAGCAGCTCTCTTAACTGGCACAAAGAAACATCATTGGTGAGCTATAGGTAGTATACACTCCATCGAGTGATCATATCTGAAGCTCCCTCAACTCGACATCCTTTCTCAAATATCCTAAATAAGAATTATCATACTTGATCAGAAGCTAGCGAATGCTGTTCAGAGTCTCATCTTCAATCTATGAACACTCCATACTTTCAATGAAATTATCTATCTAAGAACGATAAATATATCCATTTTTCTGCATGTCCAAAATGGAGCATAGGAAGTATGAAAAATATCCGTCCTCTTCTCTGAATACTCCACCACAACTGTAGAAATACTTGAGCACTGCTACGAAGTCCATTCTGAAAAAAGTAGAGTTGACTGTCTCCTTCTCCAGTATTTCGCAGTATTTTTGGAGTAATCTTTACGTCTACACGTTGCATCTGGTCATCAGTTGACCCAATTGGAAACGATCCATACTTGTTTGATGCCAGTCTCCGAATAGATCAAGCAAAAGATCCTCAGGGGTTCTAAGGAGATCGCCCTTCAAGTTAGAAACTACCTTACTTTCTTCCTTTTGCGTACTCAGGCCAGCAGATACATTCTCTGAAACTACTTCATTGATATTGACATTGTCAAAGTGAAAAGGCATAGAATGAAACTTCTGTTCATTTTTCTCTCTAGAATTGCTTAACAAATCGCTGAAGGTCATCTGTGACTCGTATGCAACACCTGATACAGTTGGTTTATCAGTTTATTCCTCTTTCTGCTCTTTTTGGAGCTTTTTATTTGAAGATTCAATGATTTTTCTGCATTACGCCAGAAAGTCAGGAGGAGTAAATATCTCATCATAGCTGGACTTGCTTGGAGGGTTCAGTGCTCTAATTTACAACTATTGATTTATTTTAGGGATACTCTGGGGTTGATAGCTCACCTATGCTGAAAGCATAAATGTTCCAGTCGGCTGGGTTGCAGGCTATACTTCATTCTCCTATGCATACTATCTTCTGGAGCTTATTTGATTCAGAAGAGCTTTGCTTCCTTAAAGCATCTCTTGTATTTTTTTGGTGGATTCTTCATAACGGTTAAGACTGTCGTATTTGCTGCTCTGAGGTTATTCTCTATGAGTGGTTGCCTTAGATGTCATCTCGTTAGGATGGCTCCTCATCTATTGATCTAGCATACTGAATTGTTGATTAAACTGTGGGTAGGAGGCAGGTTCACGGTGGGTCTCAGAATTAAGTTGCTAGCTAAATAATTTAGTCAGCCTGCTAATCTCCTGCTGTGATATTTATTGTTCTTTGTTGTCTCTTTGCATCGGTTTTATCTGATTTGTTTGACTTTGTTGAGGTTGTTTGGTTTGCTTTTAATTTTTATATTTCTGAGGTTGGGGCTTGGTCCATTTATTCCAAACAGGTCTGGACTGACGCTCTGTTGTTTTTCCCTTTGAAGTGTTGACAGATCGATTGACCTTGCCAAAAGCGTCAAGAGATCTGTTTAAATTAGATGCCCTTTTATTTGAAATGTGTTATTTCTGAAGAGAAGTGTTATTCTGTTGGTTGTTCTTCTTGAGGAAAGAGAAGTTTTTATGGTAACTGTAATTTGCATAGCTTTGATGATGTTCTTTTTTTCTGCTCGACAGAAGAGGTTCTTTTTATCTACTCCTGCTTAGTGAAGATGGCATCCATAGCTTAGACTTTGAGTACACATTGCTTCCCCTTGAAGCCCCTAGAATTTATCTGGCTTCTTTCTAGTTTTGCGACCTTTTTGACTTCATTCCTTCTCTCGACATCATCTATTTGCTAGGAGGCTCCTTGCTATGCTTGTAGTCAACAAATTTGCCCTTTCTGAAATTCTAAAGCTATCTCCGATGTTTTTCTTTCTTGTTGAAATCCATGAATTTTCTTAACTTGATTTGTAGCCAATCCATGGCTTTATCGCCTTTCTGAATCTTCGACAATGGTTTCTTTTTGTTAGCCTCGATGAAAATCTGTATAAGTTGATTGTAGTAGTCCATCTACTCTTAATTTTCAGTTAATCTGTTTTATCTGATTCCTCTTAGGTATTCTTTCATTTTGTTACGAAGGATTATTCTGTCGTCCTTTGGAAGCTCTACATTAGGGCATCGATACTGCTACATTCGTCAATGAGGCTGACCGTCTCTCGAAAGAATGGGGATTCCTCGTAATAGGTGGTCTCTCCTGCTCTTGATTCGTTGTGGTGGGGCCTGTACATCGTTAACAGTTATATTGTATCGAATAAATTTACTTTTCAATCAATCTATCTATGTTCAAGGAAATCAATCTGTATTCACAAAAGACACAAACATCAGCCATCACTGAACTGGAGTCTTGTTGAGCTCTTTTTTGAATTATTCACTACTAATAGCATGCTGTTGCGCGTATAGTTGCCCTAAAGACTTGTATGTCTATAGCTCCTTCAGCCTGATCAAATTTGCAGCATCGCAATTCAGAGGAGAGTCCTCATTTGGGTTTTGCATCAAATACAGAAGAGCTCTGCAAAGAGATTAGAGGGTCCAAGT
>Ga0100385_1002360_pt1 | contig 17814 bp, 17 predicted proteins | sample CryGeymeta201509_FD_81543 | JGI IMG/M metagenome (GOLD analysis project Ga0100385, IMG submission 81543) | Groundwater microbial communities from Crystal Geyser aquifers in Utah, USA - Crystal Geyser metaG 2015-09 | ecosystem: Environmental > Aquatic > Deep subsurface > Groundwater | place: USA... | reverse complement strand
GGCACCATCCCGGCAGGCGTAACGGATGATGCAGATGACGGGGGCGGCATTTCAGAGCCAAGTAGCCGGCAAAAAAACCGCTACGGACCCCACGAGCCACACCCCCGTCAGCTCCCCATGCCACCCTCCCAACTGCCCACCGTCATCTACACAATTCAGAAGATAGACCCCGCTGTGGCGCCAGTGCGGCTCCTACGGCCGGATGTAGGTCCAGCCCTCGCGCTGCTTCATCATCAGTTCCACCACGCCGGCCCGCACATGGGCGACGCCGCCGATGAGATCGCCATTGGTGAGCTTCATCGCGTGCATCGTGTTGTCGCAGGCGACCACTGCCACGCCGCCGTCCATCGCGCCGTTGATGCGGTCGGCGGCGACCGACTCGGTCTTGAGCATGTTCAGGCCCGGGCCGTAGGCGACGATCTCGATCTCGACGTTTTCCTTGCCGAGATCCTTCTGCACGTTGCGCGCGTTGTTGAGCGCCAGGTTCCACTTCGCCGGGTCGTTGTCGCTCACCTGGAACACGACGCGGTATTTCCCGGCGGCCGGCGCCGCGGCGGTCGTGGTCGTGTTCTGCGCCAGGGCCGCGGGCGTTGCCGCGAAGGCTGCACCGGCGGCCAGCAGGGCTGCGATGATCGTTCGCTTCATCTCGTCTCCTCCTCGGATCGGGCCGCGTGGCGGATTGCCGCGCGTCGCCTCGAACATCAAGACGGATCGGAGGCGGGAAATATTTCATGTTTCGCGCACCCGCGGCGCTGGTGGAATAATCCGGGCCGGCGATCCGTCTACTCGCAGCGATGGACTATTTCCACGAATTGCACAAACGCACCGCAGTGCGCCGCGAGGTGCAGCGGCTGCGGCCGGCGATGTACCGCGTGGCCTGCGGATGGTGTCACGATCCGAGCCTCGCCGACGATCTGGTGCAGGAGGCGGTCGAGAAGGCGCTTCGCAACGCCGGCCAGGCGCGCGACCCGGAGCGGCTCCAGGGCTGGCTGTACAGCATCCTCGCGAACTGCCTGCGCGATCACTATCGGGCGGTGCATGTGCATGAGGACGTGGATGCTCTCGGCGAATCGCTCGAGGATGGGGGCGCGGGCCCCGAGGAACTGTGCAGCCGCGGGCAGACGGGCCGGCAGGTCCGGCGGGCGGTGTCCCGTCTGCCCCTGGGTCAGCGCCAGGTGCTGATCCTGGTCGACCTGGAAGAGTGCAGCTACGCCGAGGTCGGCGAGGCCCTCCGGATCCCGCTCGGCACGGTGATGAGCCGGCTGTGCCGAGCGCGGGCTACGCTGCGCGCGGCCCTCGCGGCCGGGCTGCTTGCGGAACGGACAACGAGACTCCGGAGCGTGAAATGAGCGATCACGAGAACATTTCGGGCGAAATGCTGAACGCATTCGTCGACGGGGAGCTGGATGCGGGCGAATGGGAAAGCCTGGCGCAGCGCATCGAAGCCGATCCGCTGCTCGGCGGCGAGGTGGCGGCGCTGCGCATCGCGAAGGACCGGGTGCGGAACGCCTACGCGGGTCTGCCGGCGCCCGCCGCCGCTCCCCGGGGGCGGGCTCGCCCGGGCCGGTGGGCCGCGGCCGCAGCGGTGTTCGCGGCGGCGGGCTGGTTCGCCCACGCCTGGTTGTTCGCCGTGCCCGAGCTCGATCCGGCTTCGGCCTATGTTCTCGCCAACGCACCGGCCTCCATCGACAGCGGGCATGTCCTGGTGCATGTGAGCACGGGCGGGCAGGAGGCGCTCGGGCGCGCGCTGGACGAGGTCGAGGACCTGCTGCGTGCGGCCCGCAGGGAGGGGCGCGCGCTGGAGGTGGAGATCGTCGCCAACCGCAGCGGGATCGACCTGCTGGAAGCGCGCGGCGCGCCCGTGGCGAAGCGCATCGCGGCGCTTCGCGCCCGCTACGCGAACCTTAGCCTCGTCGCCTGCGGGCAGACCCTGCGCCGGCTTGCCGCGGGCGGCCGGAAGGTCGACCTGCTGCCTGGCACCCGGGTCGCCCCCTCCGCGCTCGACGAGGTCGTCGATCGCCTGCGCAGCGGCTGGGTCTATGTGCGCGTGTGATGACGGTGGGGTCAGTTCTTTACTTTATAGTTTTTGCCGGTTTCGTTGCACCGGCACGAGTATTTTCAGCGGCCGAGCGCTCGATCGGGACCGCGGCGGGTCAAAAACTATAAAGTAAAGAACTGACCCCGTTGTTTTGACCCCGTTGTTTCGGCGGTGGCGGCGATCGCCTCGCGCACGAGCCGGGGGCCGCGGTAGATGAGCCCGGTGTAGATCTGGACCAGTTGCGCGCCTGCGGCGAGCTTGGCGGCGGCCTGCTCCCCGGTGAGGATGCCGCCGACGGCGATCAGCGCCACCTCGCCCGCGAGCGCCGCGGCCAGCCGCCGCGTCACCTCGGTCGAGCGCTCGAACAGCGGCGCACCCGACAGTCCGCCGGCCTCCTGCGCGTGCGGCAGGTGCTCCACGCCTGTGCGCGAGACGGTGGTGTTGGTCGCGATGATCGCATCCACCCCGTGCCTGCGCGCGCAGTCGGCGAGCGGCGCGATGCCGGCCTCCTCGAGGTCGGGGCCGATCTTGAGCGCCAGCGGCACCCGCCGGCCGTGTTCCTGCGCCAGCCGCTCGCGCTCGGCGCCCAGCGTGGCGAGCAGGGCGTCGAGTTCGTCCGGCCCCTGCAGGCGGCGTAGGTCGCGCGTGTTGGGCGAGGAGACGTTGATCGCGACGTAGCCCGCATGCGGATACACGCCCCTCAGGCAGGCGACATAGTCCTCGGAGGCACGCTCGATCGGAGTGTCGAAGTTCTTGCCGATGTTGATGCCGAGGATGCCTTCGCGCGGGAAGCGCGCGCGCCTGACGTTCGCGATCAGTGCATCGAGCCCGCGGTTGTTGAAGCCCATGCGGTTGATGAGGGCATGGGCCTGCGGCAGGCGGAACAGGCGCGGGCGCGGGTTGCCCGGCTGCGGCCGCGGAGTCACCGTGCCGACTTCGATGAAACCGAAGCCGAGCGCGGCCAGTCCGTCGATCGCCTCGCCGTTCTTGTCCAGGCCGGCCGCGCAGCCGACGCGGTTGGGGAACTCCAGACCCATGACGCGTACCGGCTGCGACGGCTGCGTGAAGGTGCAGGGCAGCCGCGGCAGCGCGCGCAGGCCGGCGATCGCGAGGTCGTGGGCCAGCTCAGGGTCGAGGCCGAAGAGCAGCGGGCGGGCGAGCGAATACAGCATGCCGCGATTCTAACCGCGGCCGCCGTGCTTCGCGGCGCACGCGCCCCGGCCCGGAGAATCGGTGTGCGGTCCGACATGCTGCCGCTCCGGCAGATGAAAGGCGCCACCAGACACGGCATGGCTTCACCGGATTCATCGCGTAACATGGGCGTTCCATCGTAGCGGGGAGCAGACCATGATCGTCCCGGTCGAGGTGCACCGTGCGCGCGCAGTCGAGAGGCTCGTCGAAGGGATTGCCACCTCGGATGGCGCGGGCGTGAAACTCACGCGCGTGCTCTCCGGCGCCCTGCAGCGCCGGCTCGATCCCTTCCTGATGCTGGATGTATTCGGCAGCGACGACCCGCAGGACTACCTCGCGGGCTTTCCCGATCATCCGCATCGCGGCTTCGAGACGGTGACCTACCTGCTGACGGGGCGCATGCGCCATCGCGACAGCGCCGGCCACGAGGGCCTCATCGAGAATGGCGGGGTGCAGTGGATGACGGCCGGGCGCGGCGTGATCCATTCCGAGCTGCCGGAGCAGGAGCACGGCGTGATGGAGGGCTTCCAGCTCTGGCTGAATCTGCCCGCGCGCAACAAGATGACGGCGCCGTGGTACCGCGATTTCGGGAGCGCCGAGATTCCCGAGTACGTTCTGGACGGCGGTACCCGCGCGCGCGTGATCGCGGGCACGAGCAACGGCGTCGCCGGCGCCGTGACGCGCAGTATCACCGAGCCGCTGTTCCTCGACGTCCTCCTGCCCGCGGGCGGTTCGTTCTCGAGCGACCTGCCGGCCGCGCACAACGCCTTCGTGTATGTGGTTCGCGGCGCGGTTAGCGTCGCCGGCATGACTGTGCCGGCGCGCCGCATGGCCATCCTCGAAAATGCCCCGGATGCCGATGGCGTGGCGCTCGCGGCGGCGGAGGACTCGCGCGCCATCCTGGTCGCCGGCCGGCCGCTCGCCGAGCCGATCGTGCAGCACGGCCCGTTCGTGATGAACACGCAGGAAGAGATCCGCCAGGCGCTGGAGGATTATCGCGACGGGCGCCTCGCATGACGCGCCCGGGAACCCGCAACCTGAAACCTGAAACTCGAAACTCGAAACCCGAAACCCACGACCCGAAACCCGCCTACCCCGCCTCCCGGAAGTCGGCTTCGCCGAGTTCGCGCCAGATCCCGCGCACACGGCCTTCGATGGGAAGGAAGCGTGCCTTGTAGGCCATCTTGCGACTGTCGCGGATCCAGTAGCCGAGATAGAGATAAGGCAGTTGCAGCGTGCGGCACAGCTCGATCTGCCACAGGATGCAATAGGTGCCGAGGCTCGCGTGCGTCGCGTCGGGGTCGTAGAACGTGTAGACCGACGACAGTCCGTCGGTGAGCACGTCGAGGATGCTGACGATGCTCAGCCGATCGCCGTCGCGGAATTCGAGCAGCCGGCTGTCGACATGGCTCTGGAGCAGGAAATGCGCGTACTGCTCGCGGCTGTCCTGGTCCATGCCTCCGCCGCTGTGGCGCGCGGCCTGGTAGCGCTGGTACAGGAGATAGTGTTCCTCGTTCAGGGCGAGCGGAAGCTGGCGTACGGCGAGCCGCATGCTGCGCTTCATGATCCGGCGCTGGGTGCGGTCCGGTGTGAAGCGCGCGACCGGAATGCGCACCGGCACGCAGGCGCGGCAGGCGTCGCACCAGGGCCGATAGGTGAATACGCCGCTGCGGCGGAAACCGGAGCGCACCAGATCGCTGTAGATCGCGCCGTCGATCATGTGGCTGGGCGTGGCGACCTGCGAGCGCGCCACTCGCCCCGGCAGATACGAGCACGGGTAGGGCGCCGTCGCGTAGAACTGCAACAGCGGGTAGGGCAGATCCTTGAGCAGGCTCATCGGTTCGAATCGAAAATGCCGGCGGCATCCACCGCCGGCCAGGTTCCGGGACCCTCGCCTTCGCGCGTCCATGTTCGCACTCCGGCGACGAACTGGCTGCGAGCAATTTCACGCGCACCCAGCGAGGCGAGGTGCGCGGTGCTCATCTGGCAATCTATCACGGCAAAGCCGCGCCGCTCAAGAATGCGCGCGAGATGGGCGGCCGCGATCTTGGACGCGTCGGCCGCGCGCGAGAACATCGATTCGCCGAAGAACACCCGCCCGATCGCCACTCCGTAGAGGCCGCCCGCGAGCTCTCCGTCGATCCAGGTCTCGACGCTGTGGGCGTGGCCCATCCGGTGCAGCCGCAGGTAGGCGCTCTGCATTTCGGCGCTGATCCAGGTGCCGTTCTGCCCGCGGCGTGGCGCATTCGCGCAGCCGGCGATCACCTCCGCGAAGGCCGTGTCCAGGAGCACCCGGTAGCGGCCTCGCGCGAGCGTCCTGCGCAGCGAGCGCGAGATCCTGAATTCCGCCGGGAACAGCACCATGCGCGGATCCGGGCTCCACCACAGGATCGGTTCGCCCGGCGCATACCACGGGAAGATGCCCTGCGCATAGGCCGCGAGCAGCCGCGCGGCCGACAGATCCCCGCCCGCGGCGAGCAGCCCGTTGGGGTCGCGAAGCGCGCGCTTTGGCGGCGGAAACGCCTGGTTCTTGCCCAGCCAGGGGATGCTCATGCGCGCCCGATTATAGACGGGCGGCGCCGTTCAAGTCCCGGCGAAGCGCGCCGTAAACGTTGCCTGGATGACCGAAGGAAGCGGATGGCGCTCGCAGGAATCGAGGATCGGGCGGACGGGGCAGACGGAAACGAGCCAGTCGGGCAGGGCGATGCGGTCGTGCTCGCCGAATGCCGCGACATCGTGCTCGACCGGCTGTGCGCCACGATTGCCGGGGCGCTCGAAGGCATCCGGGCCGATCTGGACAGCCGTTTCGAGCAGGCGATCAGCAGCGAGCAGGTCAAGCTCTACACCGAGGCGCAGCGCCAACTCACGCTGATCGGCGCGGACATCGACCAGCAGTTCCGCAGCACCTTCCAGCGCAGCTTCCGGCAAAAGACCGAATCTTCCGGAGCCGCCGAGGACGTGTATGCGGTCGACAGCGGCACGGTACTGGAGATGTCGCTGGTCGCGCGCGAGGAGGTCGCCGACGAGGTGGCCATACAGAACCTGGCGAACCGGATCGGCGGCACCTGTGAGGCGGAACTCGCCGAACTCAAGCCGCGCATGGCCCGGCTGATCGGCATCGACGAAGTGCGCGCGGAGCGCGACCCGTTCGGGCCGGAGGCGATCTGCCAGGTGCTCAAGGACGTGTGCTGGAAGATCGACAGCTCCCGCTCGGTCAAGGTGCTGTTGCTCGAACAGCTCGCGAACAAGCTGGCCGCCGAAGTCTCTTCGCTCTACCGGGACATCAACCGCCATCTGGTGTCGCGCAACGTGCTGCCGCGCGTGCGCCATACGGTCCGCCGCAGCCGGGCGACCGGAATGGCCGGCAGCCGGGTTTCGACCGCAGGCGCGGCCGTCGGAAGCCGCGACGAGTCCGGCGAAGAGGGCGACCTGCTCGCCGTGCTTCGCGACCTGCTCGCGGCCCGCGAGTCGTCGGGGTCGGCTGCGGCGGCCTGCGCCGGAGCGGATGCGGCCCTGGAAGCGACCGGCAGCGAATTCCTCGGTCTGCTCGACCGCCTGCAGCGCGGCGAATCCGACCTGACGCTGGGCGGCGAGCGCCTCGATCTGCCGAGCGGCGGGGGCGACACCGGGAATCTGCTGCGCGCGCTCTCGCGCAGCGCTGCCAGCAGGCGCATCGGCGCCTTCGATGCGGCCCTCATCGACGTCGTCGCGACCCTGTTCGACTACATCTTCGACGACCCGAGGGTGCCGGCGCTGATGAAGGGTCTGATCGGGCGGCTGCAGATTCCGCTGCTCAAGCTCGCCCTCGCCGATCGCGAATTCTTTTCCAACCGTCATCACCCGGCACGCCGGCTGGTCAATGCGCTGGCCCAGTCCGCCACCGACTGGGAAGGCGCGTTCGGGACCGGAACCGGCCTCTACCGGATCGCGGAAGAACTCGTGGTGCGCATCCAGTCCGACTTCTCGGACGGGACCGGACTGTTCGCGGTCTGTCTGAAGGAACTCGAAGACTTTCTCGCGCGGAAAGAGCACGAAGCCGACGGGCGCACCGCGCCGATCGTCGCCCAGCTCGAAAATCGCGAGCGGCTCGAGATCGCCTCGGCGATGGCCACGGAGAGCGTCGCCGCGCACGCCGCGAACGGCAGCCTGCCCGAGTCGGTTCGGCAGTTTCTCGCCGGCGCCTGGGTCGAGGTGCTGACGCGCGCGGCGCTCGACGGGGGACAGGACGGAGCGCTGTGGCGCTGTGCGCTGGCTACGATGGAAGACCTGGTGTGGAGCGTCGCGCCGAAGGCCGGGGCCGGAGAGCGCCAGCGGCTGGTGCGCATCATCCCGACGCTGCTGCGCAGTCTGCGCGAAGGGCTGGACCGGAGCGGGATGGAAACCGCGGATCAGGAAACGTTCTTCGCCGGGCTCGTCCGGCTGCATGCCGCGGCGGTCAAGGCGGGGATGGTGGCAGGCACGGTTCGGCCCGAGGCGGCCCCGGCGCCTGCAGCGACGACGCAGCCCCGGAAACAGGAAGCGGCGGTACCGCGCTTCGCCGTAGCGGCGGAGGACGCCGGGGAATCCGGGCCGCTGGCCGGCCTCGCGCGCGGCTGCTGGCTCAACGTGCGGGACGCTTCGGGCGTGGTGCGGCGCGTGCGCCTGTCGTGGGTCAGTCCGGCCCGCACCATGTACCTGTTCACCAACCACCAGGGCGAACGCGCTCTGGCGCTCAGCCGGCCCCAGCTCGAGCGCAGGCTCGCCGAGGGCAGTGCGGCGCTCGCACAGGAGCGCCCGCTCTTCGACCGCGTCGTCGAGGGCGTGCTGGCGCGCCTGCAAAGCCAGGAGGAGAGCGAGGCATGATCCGTATGGAGTCGGCCGTCCGCGCCTGCGAGGGGTCGCTGCGCGATGCGCGCACTTTCATCCTGGCGAGCGAGAATCTCCCGAGTCCGCGTGGTGTCGCCTTGCAACTGATGGATCTCGCACGCGATCCCGAGGCCGGGATCGCGGACGCGGTGCGGCTGGTGAAATCCGATCCGGCCCTGAGCGCCTTCATCCTGCGCGCCGCCAACGCCGCGCGCTTCGCGGGAGCCGCCCCGCTCGCCGACGTGCATCGCGCGGTGGCGCGGCTGGGCATGAACATGGTGCGCGTGTATGCCATTGCGCTATCGATGATGAATCAGCACCGGCGCGGGCGCTGCGCGGGTTTCGATTACGCGCGCTACTGGGCGCGCTCGCTGTTCTCCGCAATCGCCATGCAGAAGCTGGCCTGGCACTGCGACGGGTTCGCGGGAGACGAGGCGTTCGTGCTCGGGCTGCTCGCCCGTATCGGAGAGCTCGCCTTCGCCACCGGCGCACCGGACGAGTACGCGACTCTCCTGCGCCGCTGCAAGGCTTCCGGCGCAGAACGCGAAATGGTTCAGCGCAGCGTATTCGGGTTCGACCAGAACGAACTCGCGGCCGTCCTGCTCGCTCAGTGGGGTGTGGCGACGACACTCGCCGAAGTCGTGTATTGGCAGCAGGATCCCGAGGCGGGCGGCTTCGGGCCGGATTCCACGCCCTACCGGCTCGCGGGCGCGCTGCGACTGGCCGGCGATCTCGCGGACGGCAGCCTCGCTCCTGAGGATGCGCCGCAGGCTGCTTCCTCCGCTTACCTGCGCGCGCAACTGCTGGATCTCGATCCCGCAGAGGTGCGCCGCGTCGCGCAGGAAACGCTCGAGGAATGGGGCGACTGGGCCGCGACGATCGGCCTGCCGCGCGTCGCGGCGGTCGCGTTTCCCGAGACTGCGGCGCAATAGGCGGGGCCGCGCGGGTGCGTGCGCAACGCTGGGCTCTCCATCACGGGCGTCCGCTGTGTGCCACCACCTGAAAAAGCCGGTCGCGGCGATCCGCTACGAAGTCAGACGCACGCTCTCACACTGCGGCCTGGCCTGAAACGGATTGCGGCCCTCCCATTCAAAACCACTACGCTCTGCAGCCGCGCGCCGGATCCGCCAGCGCCTTCCAGGCGATCCCCATGACCTTGTTCTGCTTGCCGACCGCCTTGCGCAGGTAGATGTCGAGCACCGGATTGTGTGCTCTGGATAGCGTCCATGCGCCACGCGGGCTGTCGATCCTGGCCGTTTCCATCGCCTTGATCATGGGCGCCTTGCTGCCGATGTCTCCCTTCACGGCCTCCAGACCGACGGCCAGCAACTGGCCCGCGTCGTAGCCCTGCACGGCGTAGACGTCGGGCTGCATCCTGTAGGCCTTGGCATAGGCGAGGCGAAAGGCGTTGTCCTTCCTGGTATCGAGACCGTCACCGTAATGGAGCGTCGTCTCCACGCCTTCGGCGGCATCTCCCACCGCCTCCAGCACGCCCTCCGTGAGAAAGCCGGAGCCATAGAGCGGAATCTTGCCCTTGAGACCCGCCGCCTGATAGTCCTTCAGGAATTTGGCCGCGCCAGCGCCGGCAAAGAAAGCCACGACGGCGTCGGGTTTAATGCTGGCGATCTCGGTCAGCAGGGCTTGGAACTCGACCTGCGGGAACGGCAGGAAGAGCTCCCTGATCAGCGTACCGCCTTCCTTCTTCAGCCCCTCGTTGAAGGCGGCCAGCACCTGCTCGCCGGCGGCATACTTCCAGGTGATGAATACGGGATTCCTGTGACCCCTGGCCTTCAGCACCTTGCCGAGGGCGTAAGTGGTCTGCCAGTTGGAGAAGGAACTGCGGAAGATGTTCGGCGCGCAGAGCGGGCCCGTGATCTCGTCGGCGCCGGCGTTGGGATTGATCCACAGCGTGCCCGCTTCGCGGATCACCTTCGCCATGCCCATCGCGACGCCGGAATGCACGGTGCCGATCACCACGTCCACCTTGTCGCGCTGCACCAGCCTGTTGGCGTTCTCTGGCGCTTTGGCCGGACTGGATTCATCGTCCACCGTGAAGTACTCGATCTCGCGGCCGCCCGGCTTGCCGCCGCGCTCTTCGATCGCCAGCCTGAAGCCGTTTGTGATGGCGACGCCAAGCGCGGCAAACGTACCCGTATAGGGCAGCATCACGCCGACTTTCACCTTCGCCTGTTGGGCCAGCGCGGCAGGCGCCCGCAGCAGCACGCCCGCGGCCGCCGTCGCGGCGATCGCGGTGCCGCCCTTCAGGAATTCGCGACGTTCGTGCTCCACTCGATCTTCCATCGGTCCTCCTCGCTCTGATGTCGAACCGCGAGAACATTCCGGCTTCGCATGCTTGAAGTGTCAATTACACCACGGCCGCCGGACCGGGTCAAGCCAGTTCCGGGACAGGGGTCAGTTCTTTACTTTATAGTTTTCGCGGAGCGGGCGTTTCCTGGCGTACGTTGTCGAAATGCCTTCGTCATCAGGCACTATAAAGTAAAGAACTGACCCCAATCCCTCCCGCGTCCTCGTCCCGGGTTGCGCTATCCTGTCCGGGACACTACACGCCGAGGAGACCGACACGATGAGTCCTGCCGAACTCGATCGGCAATACAACCCACGCATGACCGTGCCCGACCACACGGATTTCCTGCTGCGCTGGGCACGGCGCTCGGCAGAGGTGCGCGCCCGGTTGCAGTGCGAAACGGATCTGCGCTACGGCGTCACGCCTGCCGAGACGATCGACGTTTTTCCTGCGGCGCATGTTGGCGCTCCCCTGTTCGCGTTTCTCCACGGGGGTTACTGGCGTGCACTCGACAAGAGCGATTTCTCCTTCCTCGCGCCGGCCTTCGTCGATGCCGGCGTGACGCTGGCCGTGGTGAATTACGGGTTGGCGCCGGCGGTCGGCATCGAGGAGATCGTGCGCCAGACGTTGCGTGCGTGCGCGTGGCTGTGGCGTAACGCGGCAGGTCTCGGCGCCGATCCGAAGCGGCTTTACGTCGGCGGTCATTCGGCCGGCGGCCACCTCACGGCCATGATGGTCGCTGCGAAGTGGTCGTGCTACGCGCGTGACCTGCCGGACGACCTGTTTCGCGGCGGTGTCTGCATCAGCGGTTTGTACGATCTGACGCTGCTCGCGCAGGCGCCCTTCCTGCGCGAGGTTCTGAATCTCGACGAGTCCGGCGCGCGTCATGTCAGTCCGGTCAGTTACCGGCCGGCGCGCAATGTACCGTTGCTCACGGCCGTCGGCGCTCTGGAGAGCGGGGAGTTCCGGCGCCAGAACTCCCTGATCGCGCGCACCTGGCCACATTGTCCGGTACGCGACGTGGCGATGCCCGGCAAGCACCACTTCAGCATCGTCGAGGCGCTGGGCGATGCGGACAGCGCGCTGTTCGGGGAAACGCGCAGATTCATGGATGGTCCGGGTCTCACGTAGGCCCGCCAGTGTGCGGGGCGTCCGGATCGCCAGTGCGGCGAGCGAAGCGTCCGGCGAACGGCCATGGCGGCTTGCCACCCCGACGCGTGAACGCCGCCAGTCCGTTCCCCCAGCCTCTCCCCCGCAAGCGGGAGCGCGGAGCATCGTGAGTCGCTGACGCGATGTTTACGTCAAATACGGCTCGTTCCTGTTGCACCCGTTCGCGGAGAGCCCCGCCGGATGTCTTCGTCCCTGCGATCCTGGTTCCTGGATAGGGCTTGCGGTCTTCACGACAGAAACCCGCGCAGCGCATCCAGCACGCGATCGGGCTGCTCGGCCATCATGTCGTGGCCGGCGCCCTCGATCGTGGCGAGGCTCGCCCGGGGCAGCAGTGCGGCGAGCGCGCGCGCCGCGCGCGGGGCGGTCATCTGGTCGCGGGCACCGCACAGGATCAGCAGCGGGCAGCGCACGCGGGCGGCGTCCCCGGCGCCGAACGAGAACGCGTTGCAGGCGGAAAGATCGTTGTGCAGAACGCCGGGCGGCGAGCGCTCCATCAGGCGCTGCGCGGTCCCGTACAGCCACATCCCGGGCGCGGTGTTTCCGCCCACGTGCGCGCGCGGGCTGTGTGACCACGCATTGATCATCGAGATCGCGCGTGGCTCGTCGAGTCGCGCCGCATCGAGCAATGCTCTCGAGACCGGCATCGGCACCGCCGTTCCCAGCAGGGCGATGCGGGCGACGCGTTCCGGGTGGCGGGAAGCCGCGACGAGCGCGGCGAGCGAGCCCATGCTGTGGCCGACGAGCGCGGCGCGCGCCAGCCCGGCCGCATCGAGCAGGGCGGCGATCCAGTCGGCGATCGCCGCGATCGAGGCGAGCGGCGCGCCTCCGGAGCGGCCGTGGCCGGGAAGGTCGACGGCCAGCACGCCATGGCCGTGATGAGCGAAATAGCGGCTCTGCAGCGCCCACACGCTGTGATCGAGCTGAGCGCCGTGGAGGAAGACCACGGCAGGAAGGTTCGCATCGAGGGGCTTGCCGCCGGTGTACGCATAGACCGGCTCGCCCTGCACCTGGAGTTGCATCCCGGGGTCCTCAGCCCTTCGCAGCCGCTGCGAGCCCGCGGTCGAGATCCTCGATCAGATCGCCGGGATCTTCGAGGCCGACCGACAACCGGATCGTGCCCTCGGCGATGCCGGCCTCCCGCAACGCCTGCTCCGACATGCGGAAATGGGTGGTGCTCGCCGGATGGATCACCAGCGACTTGGCGTCGCCGACATTGGCGAGATGCGAGAACACGCGCAGCGCCTCGATGAAGCGGCGCCCGGCCGCGCGGTCGCCCTTCAACGCGAAGCTGAACACCGCGCCGGCCCCGCGCGGCAGGATGCGCCGCGCCAGTTCGTGATCGGGATGGCCGGGCAGCTCGGGATAGGCGACCGACTCCACCGCCGGATGTGCGGCGAGATGCGAGACGATGCGGCGGGTGTTCTCGACGTGGCGCTGCATGCGCAGCGGCAGGGTCTCGATGCCCTGCAGGATCTGGAACGCGGCGGCCGGCGACATGCAGGCGCCGAAGTCGCGCAGTCCCTCGCGGCGCGCGCGCAGCAGGAAGGCCGCGACCGTCGACTCCTCGGTGAAGTCCATGCCGTGGAAGCCCGCATAGGGCTCGGTGAGCGTCGGAAATTTCCCGCTCGCCTCCCAGTCGAAGGTGCCGCCATCGACGAGCACGCCGCCGATCGCGACACCATGCCCGCCGAGGAACTTGGTGGCCGAGTGGAAGACGAGGTCGGCGCCGAGATCGACCGGGCGCATCAGCCAGGGCGTGGTGAAGGTCGAGTCGACCAGCAACGGCAGAGCGTGCGCGTGGGCGAGTTCCGAGACCCGCGCCACGTCGAGCACGTCGAGGCCGGGGTTTCCCAGGGTCTCGGCGAACAGCAGCCGGGTCTCGGGGCGGATCGCCGCGCGCCAGGCGTCGAGATCGCGCGGAGCGACGAAGGTGGTCGTGATGCCGAAGCGTGGCAGCGTGTAGTCGAGCAGGTTGTGGGACCCGCCGTAGAGCGAGCGCGAGGCGACGATGTGCGCGCCCGCGCCCATCAGCGTGACGATCGCCAGATGCAGCGCGGCCTGTCCGCTCGCGGTGGCGATCGCACCGACGCCGTTCTCGAGCGCGGCGACGCGCTCCTCCAGCACCGCATTGGTCGGGTTCGAGATGCGCGAATAGACGTGTCCCGCGCGCTCCATGTTGAAGAGCGACGCGGCCTGGCCGGCGTCCTTGAAGACGAAGCTGGTGGTGAGATAGATCGGGGTCGCGCGGGCGCCGAACTGCGGGTCCGGAACCTGGCCGGCATGCAGCGCCAGTGTGTCGAAACCCAACGTGCGCGGATCGGCCATCGCCGGGCGCTCAGGCCGGCAGGTCGGGGTCGAGCATCCGCTCCAGCAGCGCCATGCGATCCTTGAGCAGCAGCTTGCGCTTCTTCAGCCGGCGCAGCAGCAGTTCGTCCTGCGCGGGAGTGGCAATCAGCCGGGAGATGACTTCGTCGAGATCGCGGTGTTCGATCTCGATGGCACTGAGCTTGGCGCGCACTTCGGCTGCGTTCGGGCTGGTGTGCATCGGCTTCGTTCGGGGGAACTTCCGGCGCTATGGTAAGCCCGGCCGCGGGGAAACTCAACCGCCGTGCCGTCAACGCCCGGTGCGCAGCCGCGCGAGGCATCCGGCGCAATGCGCTTCGCTTTTTGCGCCCCGGCTCCGGCGGTCGATTCAGCGCAATGCGCTTCGGCGCCGTGCATCCGTTTTCCATGGACCCGCTCGTCGAGTTCACGGCCCGTGTGCAGATTCGGCGGCGCCCGGCAGCTCGCAATGACGATGGGGTGTGCGCGCGGCGGCGTCCCACGAAAGAGGCCGAAGACCCCATAATCGCGGCCTTTCGGCAAGGGCGCGATTGCGCCGCGGATGCGATGGCCCAATACGTCTATACGATGGAAAGGGTGGGCAAGACGGTCCCGCCCAGGCGCGTGATCCTCAAGGACATCTCGCTGTCGTTCTTTCCCGGCGCGAAGATCGGCGTGCTCGGACTCAACGGCTCGGGCAAGTCCAGCCTGCTGCGTATCCTGGCCGGCGAGGACAGGGAGTACGAGGGCGAGGCGAGGCCGATGCCGGGTCTGCGGGTCGGCTTCCTGCCCCAGGAACCCAGACTCGATCCCGACAAAGACGTGCGCGGCAACGTCGAGGAGGGGGTGGCCGACACGCTTGCCATGCTCGCGCGCTTCAACGCGATCAGTGAGCGCTTCGCCGAGCCGATGGAGGGCGACGAGATGGATCGGCTGCTCGCGGAGCAGGGCGAGCTGCAGGGCCGCATCGAGGCGGCGGGCGGCTGGGAGATCGAGCGCAGCCTGGAGGTCGCCGCCGACGCGCTGGAGCTGCCGCCCTGGGACGCCGACGTGACCCGGCTCTCGGGCGGGGAGCGCAGGCGGGTGGCGCTGTGCCGGCTGCTGCTGTCGCGGCCCGACATGCTGCTGCTCGACGAGCCGACCAATCACCTGGATGCGGCGTCCGTCCAGTGGCTGGAGCGTTTCCTCGAGAGCTACCCCGGCACCGTGATCGCGGTCACCCACGACCGCTATTTCCTGGACAACGTCGCCGGCTGGATCCTGGAACTGGACCGCGGCCACGGCATCCCCTGGCAGGGCAACTACTCCTCCTGGCTCGAGCAGAAGGAGCGGCGGCTCGAGCTGGAAGCGCGCCAGGAAGCCGGGCGCATCAAGGCGATGAAGGCGGAGCTGGAATGGGTGCGCTCCAGTCCGCAGGGGCGGCATGCCAAGAGCAAGGCGCGGCTCGCGCGCTTCGAGGATCTGGCCTCGAAGGAAGTCCAGGCCCGCAACGAGACCAACGAGATCTACATCCCGCCCGGCCCGCGGCTCGGCGATCTCGTCGTCGAGGCGGAATCCCTCGGCAAGGCCTACGGCGACAAGCTCCTGTTCGAGGATCTCTCCTTCAGCCTGCCGCCGGGCGGCATCGTCGGCGTGATCGGTCCGAACGGCGCCGGCAAGACCACCCTGTTCCGGATCCTGGCCGCCCAGGAGCAGGCGGACCGCGGCAGCCTGCGCCTGGGGGAGAGCGTGAAGCTCGCCTATGTCGACCAGAGCCGCGCATCGCTCGATCCGGCGAAGACGGTGTGGGAGGAGATCTCGGGCGGCCACGACGACATCGTTGTGGGCGACTACCAGTGCCCGAGCCGGGGCTATGTCGCGCGCTTCAACTTCCGCGGCGCCGACCAGCAGAAGCGGGTGGGCGAGCTGTCGGGCGGCGAGCGCAACCGGGTGCATCTGGCCAAGGTGCTGCGCAGCGGCGGCAACCTGCTGCTGCTCGACGAGCCGACCAACGACCTGGACGTGGAGACGCTGCGCGCGCTCGAACAGGCGCTGCTCGAGTTTCCCGGCTGTGCGGTGGTGATCTCGCACGACCGCTGGTTCCTCGACCGCATCGCCACCCACATCCTGGCCTTCGAGGGCGACAGCCGGGTGGTCTGGTTCGCCGGCAACTACTCCGAGTACCTGGAGGACGAGCGCCGGCGCCTGGGCGAGGCGGCCAGCCAGCCTCATCGCCTGCGTTTCAAGCCATTCGTGCGTTGAGGACGTAGACGCGGCGCCGGGCTTTCGCGATACACTCGCGATGGCGCCGCGGATCAGTGCGCCGCGCAGACGCGCCGAGGCGGCGGCCGTGGGTGGTGCAGGTTTCTCCGGGGGAAGAATGCAGCAGGAAACCAGCATCGCGATCCTGTTCGCGGACGTGTCCGAGAGCATGGCGCTGTACGAGCAGCTCGGAGACGCGGCGGCGCGCGCCGCGATCGGGCGCTGCATCGAGCTCATGAGCGATGCCACGCGCGGCCAGGGCGGAACCGTGGTCAAGACCATGGGCGACGAGGTCATGAGCGTGTTCTCCAGCGTGGATGCCGCCGCGGCCGCCGCCGTCGACATGCAGGAACACATCTCGGGGGCGATGGAGGTCGAGGGGCGGCGCATCACGGTGCGCATCGGCTTCCACCACGGGCCGGCGCTGGTCGAGGGGGGCGACGTGTTCGGCGATGCGGTCAATCTGGCCGCGCGCATGGCGAAGCAGGCGAAGTCCGAGCAGATCGTGACCACCGAGCAGGCGGTGGAGCGGATGTCGGACGCCTGGCGTCTGGTCACGCGCAAGATCGACCGCGCAGCCGTGCGGGGACGCCGCGAGCATCTCGATCTGTACGAGGTCGTCTGGCGCTTCGAAGCCGCGACCTGGGTGGGTCAGGGCGAATGGGAGTCGGACGCCCCGGCGTGCCGCGGATGCCTGGTGCTGAGCCATGAAGGCCGGCGGATCGAGCTCGGCGAGGCGAGCGGGCCGGTCGTGGTGGGGCGCGCGCCGCAGGCCGACCTCGTGGTGGATGACGGCATGGTGTCGCGGCTGCACGCGACGATCGAGTTGCGCAACGGGCGCTTCGTGCTGACCGACCGCAGCATCAACGGAACCTACCTGGTCGGCGCCGACGGGGCCTCCGCCTTCATCCGCCGCGACAGCCGCGAGCTGCACGGCTCGGGCATCCTCAGCTTCGGCCGCATGCCCGCCGCGAGCGAGGCCAGGCCGGTGCGTTTCGAGGTTCTGGAATAGACGCAGCCGGGATGGGGCCGGGCGAGGCCGCGGGTGCGCTGGCGGTGCTGTTCGGCGCCTACTTCGTGCGCGCCCTGAGCGGCTTCGGATCGGGCCTGATCGCGGTTCCGCTGCTCGCACAGTTGCACCCGCTCACCCGGGTGGTCCCGGTGGTGATGGCGCTGGATTTCATCGCCTCCCTGCTGATCGGGCGGATCGGCGGGAAGCCGGGGAAAAAAATTACCTGTCTTTGCGCGGCGTCGCACTGCATGTCCTGCGCGCAAAGTCGCGTGTAATCGGCGCACAACGGACGCATGGTCATCTGCGCGCCGTAGCGTTCGAGGATGGCGGTCTCGGTGCGTGTCGGGTAATACTCCGGCGTGGTGCAGACCAGGTCGAACAGGTGCGAACCGCGCGCGTCGTAAAAGAACTTGGGCGGGATGGATTTGGGTTGGCGGCGCATACCGGCCAGCACACAGGACAGAAAGTCGTCCCCATCCTGTGCGGTTTTCGGCGCGGGCGATTCGCGGCGCATCACACATCCTCCGCGGGGCGCAGGCCGGAAAACATCCAGCGCTCGGCGGCCCGGAAAAAATTGCGGTAAGTGGCGCGCAGGTGATCTTGCGCCGTGACGCAGCATCCGCCGCGCAGCACCATCTGGTCGCACATGAACTTGCCGTTGTATTCGCCCAGGGTGCCGGGCAGCGGCTT
>Ga0100385_1002359_pt1 | contig 17815 bp, 14 predicted proteins | sample CryGeymeta201509_FD_81543 | JGI IMG/M metagenome (GOLD analysis project Ga0100385, IMG submission 81543) | Groundwater microbial communities from Crystal Geyser aquifers in Utah, USA - Crystal Geyser metaG 2015-09 | ecosystem: Environmental > Aquatic > Deep subsurface > Groundwater | place: USA... | reverse complement strand
ATTGTAGCCGGGTGGTTTATCAATATGATTTGTTTGCGACATAATCATACTTGAAAATATTATGCTGACAAAGTAAAAATATAATAGCTGCAAAATCTTAATGTTCATATCCGCCTCGTATTAGAAATTTTTCTTGCACAACTTGTTTATTAGATAAACTGCATTTCCGATTGGTGAGATATTAAGGAATATATTTTAATTATTCAAGTTAAGTTTATGGTGTTGGGAATAATATCCGTTAGCTAACGGACCGAAGAGCTTCCTTTCTCCCGTTAGTTCTTTTCTCAAGCAGAGTCTTGAGAAAAATATAGAACCATTTTAGACTAAACTCAAAAAAAAAACCTATATTGACATGTGTTCGTATATTTTTTAATATTACGTATGATCTTCTAATATAATTTATAAAAACGAATTATGAACGAAATTGACGCCAAAATATTGAATATCCTTCAGGAGAACTCCAGATTATCGAACGCAGAAATAGCCCGTCAAATTAACATGGCGCCGTCTGCGGTTTTCGAAAGAATCAGAAAACTTGAAGAACGTAAAATAATAAAAGCTTTTACAACGCAAATTAATCCAGTTGAAGTGGGGAGAGGGCTGCTGGCGTTTATTCAGGTTAAAGCAAACGGACCGGTTGTTGATCTGAAAGTTGCGAAAGAGATTGCGAAAATTCAGGAGGTGCAGGAAGTTCATATAGTTGCCGGCGAAGATAGTTATCTTGTTAAAGTGAGGGTTGAAAATCCGGAAGCATTGACTCAGCTTCTAAGAACAAAATTTGCGTCAATAAAATCAATAAGAACCACTAATACTACAATAGTTCTTGAAACTATAAAAGAAACAAATGAACTTGTTTTCTAAATATTACAATTATTAATCGGAGATATTATGGCAAAGAAAATAATAAAAAGATCCTGGGCGGAACCATTCAAAATTAAAGTTGTCGAGCCTATAAGTATGACCACAAAGGAATACCGGGAAAAAACCGCTAAGCAAGCAGGTTATAATACTTTCCTTCTAAAGTCGCAAGATATATATATAGATCTGCTGACTGACAGTGGCACTAATGCAATGAGTGATTATCAATGGGCTGGAATGATGTTAGGCGATGAAGCCTATGCAGGCAGCAAGAATTTTTATTACTTGTGGGACAATGTCAAAAAATATTATGGTTATCCTTATTTCGTACCTACGCATCAAGGGCGCGCGGCTGAACATTTGGTATCTAAAATACTAATCAAACCGGGCGATTACATACCGGGGAATATGTACTTTACAACAACAAGACTTCATCAAGAAATTGCCGGCGGAACATTTGTAGATGTTATAATCGATGAAGCTCACGATCCCCAAAGCCTTCATCCATTTAAGGGCAATGTAGATATCAGTAAACTTGATAAGTTAGTTAAAGAAGTTGGAGCGAAAAAAATTCCTTATATAAGCGTTGCAGGTCCGGTTAATATGGCTGGCGGTCAGCCGATCTCGATGGCGAACATTGTTGAACTTAAAAGTTATGCAAAAAAGAATGGCATTAAAATGTGGTTAGATGCTACACGTTTAGTAGAGAATGCATATTTCATTAAGCAGCGCGAAAAAGGTTATGAAAATAAAACCATTGCCCAAATTTTAAAAGAGATTTGTTCTCATTTCGAAGGTATTTGGGTTAGCGCCAAAAAAGATTTGCTTGTTAATATCGGCGGTTTTATAGCTACCAAAAACAAAAATGTGTATGAAGAAGCAAGAAACCTTGTGGTGGTTTACGAAGGGCTGCATACGTACGGCGGGCTTGCCGGAAGAGATATGGAAGCTATGGCACGCGGCATTGAGGAAATGGTGAATTATGATTATATAAGATCACGAATTGGTCAGGTTGAATATTTTGGCAATAAGCTGCTCGAATATAAAATCCCGATAGTACAGCCGATTGGAGGGCATGCTATATTCCTTGATGCAAAAAGGTTTTTGCCGCATTTAAAACAAATAGAATTTCCTGCCCAGACATTAGCTAATGAAATCTACATTGATTCGGGTGTACGGGCTATGGAAAGAGGAATCGTATCTGCCGGTAGAAATCAAAAAACAGGCGATCATAATTATCCTAAACTTGAATTAGTGCGTTTAACATTGCCAAGGAGGGTTTACACCCAAGCACACATTGATGTTACTTATGAATCAATTGCTTCAGTTTATGATAAAAGGAAATCAATCAAGGGATTGAAAATGATTTATGAACCTAAATATCTTAGATTTTTCCAGGCGCGTTTTGAAAAGTTAAAATAATAGCAACTACATTCTAAATTATTTTAGGATCAAGTGTTTTAAAGCCGGAAAATATTCCGGCTTTTTAATATTCCGATAGTTTTTAGCGGAAGGAGATTTGAAATTACCTTAACAAAAACTTTTATCGGCAAAGGTTTGAGAACAAAGATGTTCTCGACAATCCCGTATCAGTGACGCATTACCGCAAAATTAATTTACTTTGGTTAAATAGTCTTAATCATCATTTTGATATTCAAAGAAATATTCACCAGTATCTCCCATCACAATTTAATTTCTAATACAAATTATTTTTAAAATACTGTAGTTTCATTAAAATAAAAGTTCTATTTTTGCCGTTAGTTTTTTTAAGTTTGACTTTAAAGGAACCAATTACTCATTTTAAGGATCAAGCACTAATTAAAACTATGATTAAAATTTTTACCTAAATTTTCGATAATATAATTAAGTTTTGTACAAAAACATTTTAAGGATATATTAATGCCAATTGAAGAATTAACATACGACGATGTTACGGTTAAACTTATTAAGCTTGAACGGGCAACATTTAAAGAAGCGGAAGAGTTTAAACGCAAATTAATTCATGATATTGAAAATGGAAAATTAAAAATTGTAGTTGATCTAAGCTCATGTTTGTTTATGGATTCTACATTTTTAAGCGCATTAGTTACAACTTTAAAGAGGATCTCAACAGCAGGCGGAGATTTGAAATTAGTTGCCGTTCAGACAGAAACTCTTGCTCTTTTAGAATTAACAGGCACTTATAAAATTTTTGAAATCTACAAGACAAGAGAAGCTGCAGTTCATAGTTTCAAAGAAATTGTAATTGAAGGGGTAAAAGAGTAAATCTGCGAAAAAATTTTCTAATTTTAATTTTATCAAAGTTTTTGCTCTACAAAATTTAAAATAACCTGCAATTTTTGTTGTGCTTGTTTTTTCAATTTGTTGCACTCGTGTTTCATTTGTTCAATAAAAGTTTTATCCTCAATATCTTTCAAATTTACCAGAACGTTATAAATGCCACCAATTACTCCGGTATACGCTGATAGAGCGCCAACTCCTACGTCTGTTATAGAATTTGTATTTCCATATTTTACAACTGTTTCGGCAATAACTATTGCTTCATAACTTTGCATTGCAGTATTAAGCGGTACACGAACGGCTGTTTTTAATTCTGCCTGCATTGCCTGTTTGCGCACCTCTTTTTCTTCGGTAGTTTTATTCGGAAGACGACGCGCTTCCATATATGCATTAAAGGCATTTGTATCTTCATCAATTGCTTTTATAAGATTAAATTTAATTCCCTGACATTTGTCCGCAGCTTCATTTAATAAATCGTCAATATTTTCACTGCCCCGTTTGTTTGCTGTTAGATTACTTACCATCGAAGAAAGACTTGCGCCAAGTGCACCGGCTAAAGCAGCTATTGAACCGCCGCCGGGCGCAGGAGATTCTCTCGATACTTCATCAACAAAATCGGTTAGTTTCATTTCGACAAGTGCATTGTCCAAATGTTTTGGAAGACCAAGCACACGATTTTCTATTTTAAAATCGGCAACATCTCTTAACCCGAGTGACTGTACTGCAGTTTCTAAAATATCTTCTATAGGCACTCCTGTGGAACGACCTTGAATCTTTAAATAATATTTGCCGGTTTCGAGGAGAGCAAGGTAGGGAACCATGCCGACAATTTCACTTCCAGTTACAATCAATCCTCGCTTCGCAGCAAGTTTTCTTGTTTCTTCAACCACATCGTGCATCGAAGTTATTTTATAATTAGTAAGGTTGATGGAAATTTGAGCACGGTTATATTTATCTACCATCCAGCCGATAGCTTTGCAGTTAGTAAATTTGCCCGGAAGTTTAACCGAATGTCCTTCCGGTTTTGCCGCATCAATTCCATTAAGTTTCAATAGTTCTATCAAATCAAAATTGTGAACGGTTTGAGTGTGCAATGCTGTTTGTTCAATTGTATTACCAATGTAATCACACTCACCGCATGGGTAAGACCCTTTATCATATTTCAGTATTTCTTTTCCTTTAAAATAGAAAGGCGAAGAATTTTGTGTTCGTGCGCTTCTACCTTTTTCGCGCAGTTCAAAAGCAATATCAGTAGCATATTTTTCTTCACGTGTATTTAGGTTGATGTTGTAAGCTATTAGAAATTCTCTTACGCCGATAACCGTCGCGCCTGCTCTCGCATTAAATTGTTGCGGACCAAAATCCGGTTTCCATTCAGATTTTTTCAACTTCTCGCTCAAACCTTCATATTCACCCTGACGGATAACTGCAAGATTTTGCCGTTCCAATTTCGAAGCGGATTTCTCATAAAGATAAACTGGAATCCCGAGTTCATCTCCAATACGTTTTGCTACTGCTTTTGAGATTTCAATGCACTCTTCGACCGTTACGCCGGAAACAGGAATAAATGGGCACACATCGGTAGCGCCCATTCGCGGATGCGAACCTTTATGTTTGCTCATGTCAATAAGTTCAGAGGCTTTTTTAATTGCATTAAACGCCGCTTCTTTTACTCCTTTTGGCGAACCTACGAAGGTTACAACCGTGCGGTTCATGTCGTAGCCGGGGTCAACATCTAAAAGACGAACTCCATCAACTTTTTCAATTTCGCTTGTTATTTGTTTAATTACTTCTGGATTTTGTCCTTCGGAAAAATTGGGGACACATTCGATAAGTTTGTCGTTCATAAAATATCTTCTGTTAATTTTATTGTTAGAGTATGTAAAAAATCTAATTGAAAAATTAAAGGAGATAGAACTCTAAAGCAAATAAGGCAGATTCATGGCTTGACACAAATTCCTAACCTGGACAAGCCAGAACCAAATTATCACATTAGAATGATTGAATGGTTGTATGTTTGAATGAAAAACATTCATCCACTAATCTTCATTCAGACATTCTCTCGTTTTATTTGTCTCATTAATATTCTGCCAATCCGTTAGCTAACGGATTACACGAACTTTAGTGTTAAGGTACCAAGTATTTTGTCGGATACAAATTAAAAAAAATAACTGCATGAGTGATCGAAAATGCACGACTAAATGTCGATTAATTAAAAATTTGATCGGTCAACTCATCGACAATAATGCATTGATATCCAATATACTTCCACTTTGGCGGGGAAAAATGATAATAATTATTTAATATAGAATGGAAAAATAATGACTTAATTTGCTTAGAATTTAAAACAGAAATAAAAAAAATTGCATGATAAATTTGCCTCGTTGCAAAGTTATTACCATATTTTACACCCATGAATAAAATATTATTTGTCTAAAATTCTCTACAAAATAAAGTCTTTTTAAATCATTTTATCACTAATAATGAAATAAAATTATGCCTTCGTTTTTTAATACATGGCTTCCATTTATTTATCTATATGGAGTAGGGGGGATTTTCTTTTTTACCGGGATGTATATCATCATAAAAAGCGGAGCCTTAAACCTGAAAAAGAAAAACCATAGCAGATGGTTTAAAATTCTTTTAGGTGGATTTTTATTTTTCATTTTAATTCACGCCACTTTAATAATTGCAGCATTGTATTGGTGATCCATGGAAAAATTTCATAGTATAGGAACTTCTACAGACTGGATAGTAATGGTTATTTACTTCCTATTTGTAATGCTATTTGGAAGCTATTTTGGGCGCTATAATCGGAGTACGCACGACTTTTTCTTCGGCGGCAGGCGCTTTAAATGGTGGCTTATCGCATTTTCAATTGTTGCTACCGGCGTTGGCAGCCACAGTTTTATTAAATATTCCGCTAAAGGTTTTGAAAACGGTTTGTCGTCAACGATGACTTACATTAACGATTGGTTTTTCGTTCCGTTTTTTTTGTTCGGCTGGCTTCCGATAATTGTTTACACAAAAATTCGCTCAATTCCGGAATACTTCGAAAAAAGATTCAGTCCTTCAGCACGGTTTTTAGCGACAGTTTTGTTACTGTTTTATATGATCGGTTACATTGGCATTGGCTTTTTAACTATGGGTAAGGCAATGCTACCTATGCTGCCCGAAAGTTTTTCATTCATCGGGATGAATTTCGAAATAACGTTAATGGGAACTATAATAGTGATTGCCTTAATAACGGGAATTTATATCACATTCGGTGGGCAAACCGCAGTTATTTTTACAGATCTTTTGCAGGGGGCAATTTTATTATTTGCCGGTTTTCTACTTTTCTTTCTCGGGTTAGAATATGTAGGTGGTTTTCACGTTTTCTGGAATCTACTTCCTGTAGAATGGAAATTGCCGCTCGCTCATTTTAACAAGCCTTCAAGTTTTAATTTTGTAGGAATATTTTGGCAGGACGGAGTTGCAGGTTCTATTGGTTTCCTTTTTATGAACATGGGGCTTGTGATGCGTTTTATGGCTACCAAAAGTGTTGATGAGGGGAGAAAAGCCGCAGTTTTTAATATTCTTTTTATGCTTCCGCTTTCTGCCATTGTTGTGGGTAATGCAGGTTGGATTGGTAAAGCAATTTCAATTACAAATCCAGAGTTAGTTCCGCCCAACACGCTTCCCGATCAAATTTTTGTTGTTGTTGCTAATCTTGTTTCACTCCCCGGTGTTTTTGGATTTATAATGGCGGCGCTTACGGCAGCACTTATGTCAACGGTAGATACATTAATAAATGCAACTGCCGCTATCTATATTAACGATGTTCATCGACCGTTAAAAAAGTATTTTAAAGATAAATTCCCGCTCACGTTAAAACAGACAGAAAAAAAAGAACTTTTTTCAGCTCGTGTTTCCTCCGTCGCAATAACAGTTTTGGGTGTTATATCGGTATTAGCTTTTAAAAATTTTCCTACTGTTTATGAAGCTCATGGATTTTTCCACTCAACATTAACCCCGCCGCTTGTTGTTGCTATCTTCCTTGGAATATTTTGGCGTAAGTTTACACCTGCCGCGGTAATTGCTACATTTGTAGGCGGAGTTGCTTTGATGCTGCTTGGTAATGCATACCCCGGTGTCTTAATTGCGCCTTTCGATCACGGTATTCCGATGGACCCGAATCATCCTTATTCTTACATAAGAGCTTTGTATAATACATTTGTTTGTCTTGCCATCGCAGTTGTAGTTACATGGACGACACAATACCAGAGGAGTTTTATAGCAGCTTTAAGAGAAAGAAATAACGACAGACAGATTATGTCCACATTTGTTATTATCTCGATAATTATCTTTTTGATTATATTTTTCAATATCGGTCCATTGCTGATGCTATTTATTTCAGCGCTGATTCTTTCTATTCTCATCTCTTTAATTGTTACTTACTATGTAAAATATGATGAGAAAATAAATACTGATGGATTAACCGCATGGTCTATTCCGAGAGCAAAAGAATTATTTAAAGGGAGTAAATTAAATGAAACAGAAGGAGAGAAAGTAAAAGTTAACTGGAAAATTAAAGAGGGAGAAGACGGAGTGATTAATTTTTCATTTAATGATATGAAAAAAATGTCCGCAAATACCGGTGACCTCGTTTATCTTTGTGATCCACGCTGGTGGTTCGGCGGGCTTAAATCCATTCACTCAAAAATTGGCGAACCGCACAGCGAAGACGGTGTTGTTTACATTAATCAAGAGCAGCGTTTGACGGGTATATTCGTAGAAAGTAAAATTCTTACTGCTGAAAAAGAAATGTAATTGCAGGTAAGAATTAAAATTAATTATGGGAATTGGAGTTCGCTATTCCTTAATTTAATTGAAATCTAAACGAGAAATTATTGAGATCGCCCGCTATCTAAAAGAAAATAAAAATGAGAAAGAACCATCATAAAATTAATAATTCAATTTTGGGAACTCCATAATTCATAGCGCGGCAAGCCGCAATCGATTTGAAATGAAAACTATTTCCCATAACAAAACCTTATCTATCCCGCAGGACGGGATTTCACTTCGTTCAATTTTATTAACCTTAGTAACCACACTTGTCGTAGTAAATACAACCTTATTCCCTTATTTAGGGAATAATAAGCTAATAAGGTTGTCCGAAGGACTCTATGGAGAAAATGTTTACCTCTGCCTATGTTACTAAGGTTAATAAGGTAATTTATCGTTTTACATTTTTCTACAGATTTTGATTATTCCAATTTTTGAAAATAGCTCTATTTTATTGCTTACCAATGAGTTTATTCCGGACTTAAAATTTATGATTCTTCTAATTAATTGTATTTATTTTACTTATAACCGGACAGTGGTGATTTAAAATATTTTGACACAAAAAACAAAAATGTTATTTTCAATACCATAGCGCGGCAAGCCGCAATTTTGAATTATAAATTATGAATTATGAATGAAACACAATCCCGCTTACGGGATAAATATCTTGACATAAAAAATCCGTTGGCTAACGGATACAGGGCAATACCATAAGTCGCACCATCCAAAATTTATAAACTTTAAAAACCTCACAAATCCATTTAAACTAAAAAAGCCGGGCAGAAACCCGGCTTTTAATTAATAGAATACTATAGTCACTTAGAACGTAAATTTCTTCTTCGATCTCTGTGCATACTCAAGCACCAAAGCACTTGCTACGAAAATCGATGAATAAGTACCAATGATGATACCGAAAAACAGTGTGAATGCAAAAGCTCTTAAAACATCACCGCCAAGCATCAAAAGTATAAATACAGTAATTAATGTTGTTCCGCCTGTTAGTATCGTACGGCTCATCGTTTTGTTAATGCTCATATTCATAATTTCGAGCAAAGGTTTTGTCTTATGAATTTTTAAGTTTTCTCTCACTCTATCGAAAACAATAACAGTATCGTTAATGGAATAACCAACAAGAGTTAAGAAAGCTGCCACTACTGTCAAATCAATCTCCAGGTTGATAGGGAGGATATCATAAAGAGCAGCATATAAACCGATTGTAATAAGAACATCGTGAAATAGTGCTACAACAGCGCCAACAGCAAAGATAAACTTAAAACGGAATCCAAGATAAATAAGGATAACAAGTAAGGACATTAACACAGCTACAACTGCGTCTTGTTTTAATTCCTTGCCAATTTTAGGACCAACTTGTTCTTCCCTTAAAACCTGGAAAGGATTGTCTTGCATTTTATCCCTCAAGTTTATTTTAATCCAATCGGCAATACCAACGCGGGCAACCATCTGGCGGTTGTCAGGCTCTTCGGAAATTTTGCCTGTTTGAAATCCGGATTCAAATAATTTATCGACAAGCGCATTCGTTGTATCCGGATTAGGGAAACTGAACGTGACTGAAGTAGCGGAACTGTCGACTATTTGGTAAGGAAGCCCGGGATAAGTTTTATTAATTTCTTTTTCAATATTATCGAGAACTTGAGGATAAATTGCTTTTGGAACTTGCTGTAATTCGGTCCGAACAAGAATACCGGTTTCACCGCCAAATGTTTTTAGTTCTACGTTACCAAGTCCAATGTTTTCTACATAACCTCTCATTTCGGCAACACTAACCGGCTTTTCAAACTGTAGAACTATTTCAGTTCCTCCTTGAAAATCGATACCGAAATGAAATCCTCGAACAATTATTCCTAAAACACCGATTAGGAACAGGAGAGCAGAAACCATATAGAATGTTTTACGCTTTCCGAGAAAGTCAAAATTTAAATTTTCAAATATTCGCATTTACTATTTAGCTCCTTAATTATCCGATTGTAAGTTTAACACCTTTAGCTACCAACATGTTAGCCATAACCCGCACAATAACAAGCGCACTGAACAAACTGGCTACAATACCGATCATAAGGGTTAATGCAAAACCCTGAATTGGTCCGGTACCGAACTGATAAAGAATAAGCCCGGTAAAGAAGGTGGTTATGTTTGAGTCTATAATAGCAGAATAAGCTTTGGCAAAACCGCTGTCAATTGCTGCTTTCATTGTCTTGCCTGTAGCAAGCTCTTCTCTAATTCTTTCGAAAATAAGTACGTTGGCATCTACTGCCATACCTATTGTGAGGATGATACCTGCAATGCCGGGAAGCGTTAATGTTGCTTTAAATCCGGCAAGAATTCCAAGTATGAACAATACCGAAAATGTCAGCGATAATGCCGCAATCGAGCCTGATTTTCGATACCAGAATATCATAAATGCGCCAACAAATATGTAACCTAGTAAAGCAGACATAAAACCGCTGTTGATTGAATCCTGCCCGAGAGAAGGTCCAACGGTTCTTTCTTCAATAATATCTACAGGGGCAGGAAGTGCGCCGGCTTTAAGAACTATTTCGAGAAGTTTGGCTTCACTTGCACCTGCCATGCCTTCAATTTGACTGCGACCACCGGTAATTTTATTTCTAACAACCGGAGCTGAAAAAACAACGCCGTCAAGTATAATCGCTATTCTTTTGTCAACATTAGCGCCCGTAATTCTTGCCCATTGTGTAGCTCCTTCCCCGTTCATTTCCATAGAAACAATCCAGTTGGAAGACATCTGGTCGATGGTTGCTATAGCATCGGTAATAACGCCGCCGGTCAATTCAGGCTCTTTGTTGACCATATATAAAGTAAAAAAGCTTTGACCGTCCTGTGTTGTAAAAGATTTAGCCGAGAAAAGAAATTCGATGTTATTAGGAATAGCATTTTGAACGTCCGGTCTATTAAGCATTCTCTGCACATTTTCTTTATTTTTGTCAAGAACGTATCCGTCAGCCGAACCGCTTTCAGTATTCAAACCTACAACGGCAAAGAAAGGATGCTGTTTTTTAAATTCTTCTTCGCTTAACTGTTGCTGTGTAGTATCATTTTCTGCAAGAGTCGTATCAGCAGACGCAGTTTCAGCGGTTGTAGTATCCGATGCAGTTGTGTCTTCAAGAGTTTTGCCTGCTAGGACATTATCGATTCTCTCCATTACAGAATAAGCAAACTCAGGTTCTTTAACCAATCTAAATTCTAAGAGAGCAGTGCCCTGCAGAAGTTGTTTTGCTTCTTCCTCTTTAGCAACGCCCGGCAATTCCACGATAATTCTTCTCGTTCCCTGCCTTTGTATTGATGGTTCTGAAACGCCGTATTGGTCAACACGGTTGCGTATAATTTCCATTGCTCGGGCAACAGCATCTTCAGCATCCTGTTTTAATTTGTCAAGAATTTCATCATCATCCTGTGTGATACGCCCAAAATAGCGGCTTATCCTGATGTCTCTTTGATTCATTATTCTTCCGAAAATATCAACAACAGATTCATCGGAGAGATTTGACTCGGCTGTTGCATCATTCAATACTTTTTTGAAAGTATCATCCGGATTCTTAGCTATTTTTTCGAGGAGTTTTGCTGTGTTAACTTCGAGCACAACGCGCATACCGCCTTGAAGATCGAGCCCAAGTTTCACTCTTTGCTGCCGGTTTTCCAAAATTGAAGGATCGGCTAATTTAATACTGTCTTCGACAATGTTAAGAAGATCCTTTAAGTTGTCTTTGGAGATTTTAGGGTTGGCTTCCTTTATCTGCTTCTCCTTTTCGGATAGAATCTCTGATGTGTGTTTAGAGTTTCGGTAATCCTGAAAAGTAGGCCAGAGCAAATAAAGGCTTAATGCAATTGCACCAAGAATTAGAATAAGTCTAAATCTGAATTCTTTCATATTTTACTTTGCTTCTGAAATGTGTTTATTAAAAAAATTGAGTGTCAAAGTTACCTTTATGGGTATATAAAGTCAATAAAATTAAAGAGAGCAAATATATAAAAAATGGGCGTCAGTGGCATAATAAATCCCATAAAAAAATAATTTATTTTGAGATTAGTCTAATAAGGAGATAGTTTTTTTGACGAGTTTTTCAAATTTTTTCTCAACTAATCCGGCTGTAGCTGTTACTTCTTCGTGCGAAAGTTTTTGCCCGGTAATTCCGGCGGCATAATTAGTAATACAGGAGATAGATGCTGTTTCCAGTCCGAGATATGCGCCCAATATTGCCTCGTGTGCGGTTGACATCCCAACAGCATCTCCCCAAAAGTTTCCGATCATTCTAACTTCGGCGGGTGTTTCGTAACTCGGTCCCTTTGTAAACCAATAGGTGCCTTCCTTTAATTCAATTTTTTCTTTGTTAGCGGCTAATTTAATGATTTTATTAAAATGAGCTGATGGAAAATTTTTAAAATTGTTTTTACCGCTCACACTTGAAAGCCCAATCAAACCGGCAACTTCTTTTTTTATGTTTATACCGTTTAAAGAGAGATTTATCATTAAATCACCGGGTGCTAAATTTGAGTTTATGCCGCCCGCCGCGTTTGTTAAAAGAAGATATTTACATTTTAACAAGTTAGCTATAAATACGGGCAGTATGCACTCAGAAATTTTATAACCTTCATAAAAATGAATACGCCCTTGAAAAAGCAAAAGTTTTTTGTTTTCATATTCTGCAAAATGGATTTTACCTTCGTGCCCCTTAATTGTTGACGGCGGATAACCGGGGAGGGAAAATGTAGAAAAACTTTTTAAGACTTTAACTGATTGTGCAAAACCGCCGAGACCGCTCCCCAGCACTATAGCTACTAACGGTTCAAATGGCGTTTCATTTTTGAAATACTTAATTAAATCTTGGTACTTAAATTTTAAATCAATTTTCATTTTTAATTTTTCAAATTAAAACAAAATTCCGGCAAGCGTTGCCGTAGTTAAAGTGGCAAGTGAACCTCCTATTACAGCGCGCAAACCAAGTCGTGCTATGTCAGCTTTTCGGCTGGGGGCAAGCGGACCAATTCCCCCAATTTGAATAGCAATTGAACTGAAATTTGCAAATCCACAAAGAGCATAAGTAGCCATTAAAATTGCTTTTTCACTCAAAATGGTTTTGTTCTGTATCATCGTTCCCAAATCGAGATACGCAACAAACTCGTTCAAAACTATTTTAGTTCCTATTAAGCTGCCAAAGTTTAATGAGTCCTGCCAGGGCACGCCGATACCATAAGCCAGATATTGAAGAACAAAACCAATCATCAACTGAAAGTTTAACGGCTTGCCATAAGCTTCAATTAAAATAGGATTCAAGCCTACCGCACCGCCAAACCATTCAAGCAGATAATTCACAAGGGCAATGAGTGCAATAAATGCAATGAGCATTGCGCCCACATTTAATGCAAGTGTCAAACCTTCGCCGGCGCCGTTTGCCGCTGCTTCAACAATACTAGAAGCATTTTTTTCTACATGAATTTTTACGGTTCCTTTAGTTTCAGGTTCAGAGATTTCTGGCGATAAAATTTTTGAAATTACTAATGCTGCCGGAGCCGCCATTACACTTGCCCCAAGCAGGTGTGTAGCGAACAATTGCTGAGCTTCGATTAAAGGAATTCCGAGTCGTTGTGCATAAGAACTGCCGAGTATTTGAATAAAAGCAGCCATTACCCCACCGGCTATCGTCGCCATTCCGCCTATCATAACTGTTAGAAGTTCGCTGTTTGTTAGTCCTTTAATAAAAGGCTTAATAGCAAGCGGCGCTTCGGTTTGCCCGACGAATATATTCGCAGATACAGATAATGATTCGGCGCCGCTTGTTCCCATTACTTTAGCCATCACCCTTGCCATTGCCTGCACAACTTTTTGCATAAATCCGATATAATAAAGTATTGACATTAAACTTGCGAAGAAAATAATAGTTGGAAGAACCTGAAATGCGAAAATCATTCCAAAACTATTTTCTTGCCCCGGGGAATTGGCAAGCGGTCCAAAAACAAATTTTGCACCTTCATTTGTAAAATTTAAAATTAGTACGAACAAATAACTCAAAATGTTAAAAAAATCTTTTACCCAGCCAAGTGGTGCAAAAAAATGCCGTATGGAATCCCCTTTAATTACAAAAATTGCAAAAACAAATTGTAGAAGAATCCCGCTAATTACGAGCCGCCAATTAATTCTTTTTTTATTATTTGAAAGAAGAAATGCAACTCCGAGTATAAGGAGGAGTCCAATTGCGCCTCTTAATAAATCCATTTCGTGGCTCTATTTTTCTTCGGGAATGTAATGGCAACGCCTGCATCGAGCTTCATAAATATCTGCAGCTCCCACAATAACTCTTTCGGAGGAAGTGGTTTTACGCTGTGTTTTATCCGCAGGGTTACCACACTCGACGCATATAGCAAGTGTTTTAGTTATGTATTCGGCAACTGCAAGTAACTGAGGCATAGGTTCGAAGGGAATGCCTTTATGATCTTGATCTAAACCGGCAACGATAACTCGCTTACCTTCATTCGCTAATTTATTACAGACTTCAATTATATCGCTGCTAAAAAACTGCGCCTCATCAATTCCAATTACATGAGCATCTTTGGAATGCTCAAAAACTTCTTTTATATCTTTTATTAATACAGAAGGGAGCGATTGCTCATTGTGTGAAACGATAGAATTTTCGGAAAAGCGTAGATCAATTGCAGGTTTAAAAATTTTTACGTTTTGTTTTGCAATTGTTGCACGGCGCAAACGGCGTATTAATTCTTCAGTTTTACCGCTGAACATACAACCGGCAATTACTTCAATCCATCCGGTATCTTTGGGTGTTGAGTGGGGGGTAAATTCCATCATGATTTTTTTTAATTAGTTTAATTATTATTTCTTTAGGTCTTCATCTCCAAATGCTAAAGGAAGCAATTCGGAAATTTTAACAACTTTAATTTCATTTTTATGATTAATCATAATTACATCAATGTTTCCGCATAGGTCTATAATAACTTGCCGGCAGGCGCCGCAGGGCGGGCAGTAATCTGGCGAATCGCTTGCAATTGCAATGGCGCTAAAGTTTCTTTCCCCCTCCGAAATTGCTTTGAATATTGCCGTGCGTTCGGCACAAATTGTTAAACTATAAGATGGGGTTTCGATATTTCCGCCGAGATAGATTTTCCCTTCTTTTGTTAAAAGAGCGGAACCTACATGAAAGTTTGAATAAGAAGGGAGTGCAATTTTTTTTGCTTCTACTGCTTTCTCTGCTAATTGTCTATTATTCATTATGATTTTTTTTAATTCAAAAATAGAGCATTTAGTTTATAAATCAAACCATCACTTCTCAGGCTTCATTTTTTCTTAAGCACAAAATAAAAAGTAGGAGTAAAAAAGTTATTTACGAAACCTTGCTGATTATTTACGATTGATGATATAGCTTTCACTAGATTTAATTTTTTAACAAAAGATAAAAGCTTAATATGAAACTCACTCCAGATTATTCCTTTGTTTCCCTTTAATAATTCATTTACAACTTCCAGTGTTTTTAACGATAGTTCAAAATCATTACTGAAAATTTTGCACAACATTTTAAGCGATATCAATTGTGCAGTATCATTTCTGTTAATTTCGCTTTTTCTAAAAATAGGGAGAAAGTATTTTTTTTGTTGATGCCTATTCATCAAAGAAACAAAAGGGAAGCCCCAATGTGGATCGGCAACAATGTTAAAGAGAGAAAATTTATTGGGAGTGCTCAAATAAACGAGTCCGCCGGTTTTTAATATCCGTTTAACTTCGGTAAAAGTTTTTTCTGCTGAAGGAAGATGCTCGATTACATCCTGCATAATTATTAAATCAAATAATTTGTCTTTGAAAGGTAGGGAGGAAGCGTCGCCAAGAATTTTAAGAAAATCTTTACTATGCTGATTCTGCCGAAGCAACCGCATTTTGCTTATATCAAAGCTAACTACTTTGTTACCCGATGCAAGACTGGCGGAGGTTCCCCCTTCACCGGAACCTAAATCGAGAATTTTTAATCCACTGGAGGGAACTACGCCTTCAATAATTTTTTTAACAAACTCACCGCGCTGAATTGAAATTTCTCTGCTTCGTTTCCATCTATTATAGTTGGGGTGGTTTTCATCTAACCAGGCTGCGTTGGTTTTCCCTATTTCCATTCATTCTTTCTGAAAATAGCATTAAAGAAATTTATCACAATCATTCCCTCGTAAATGAACTGATAAGTTAAAATATTAAAAATTGAAAATTTATAACTAAAGTTTTTCTGAACTGTAAGAACAATTAAAACATCAACACAAATTTTGATGAAGAACGGGAGTGCAAAAATCCAATTAACAAAAAGAAGTAATAATGATAACAAACTTAAAATATTTACAGAATGCCAAAGAGCTAATATGATTTGTCTATTACACGTGTAGTATAATGATGTTTTGGTGTGCCGGCTTTTTTGTTTTAAGTATTCTTTAAAGTTTTCTTTAGTCTCTGAAAAAACAAAAGCATCCTTATCAGAGACTGTTCCTATTTTCATTTTATTTTTTATCGCCTCGCGGAGTAAAAGATCATCATCACCGCTTAAAGTTTCTGTTGTTTTAGTAAAACCTGAAATATTTTCGAAAGATTCTTTTTTAAAACCAAAGCTTCGTGCCGCTGCCGAATAGGGGAAATTTAATGCAGCAGCCGAAAAAGATAAAATTCCGGTTCTCAAGTTTTCAAATGAAGCGAACCTGCTGGAAAAATTTCCATTCATTTTTAAAGGCGCTATTCCGAACACAAAATCAAAACCCTGTCCGAATTTTTTTGAAAATGCACTTAACCAATTGGGTTCGATAGTACAATCACCATCCGTAATCATTATATAAGGATGTTTTGCTTTTTCAATTCCTATTTGAAGCGCGCCTTTTTTTGCTGGAAATTTTTTATTTGTTGCCCGAACGACGAAAAAATTGTTCAAGTCCTCTATATTTTTTTCTGCACATTCGAAAGTGTCATCCGAAGAATTGTCATCTACAATTATCGCTTCAAAATGATCGAGCGGACAATTAATATTTTTTAGAGATTGAATTAAACCGGCAATATTTTTTTCTTCGTTCTTTGCAGCTATAACAATTGAAATTTTTAAGCGGGGAGAGGTTATTTCTTCTTTTTTAAAAAGAAAAATTAATCCCAAAGCGACTGCGGTATCTAAGAATAGTAAAACGACTATGAGTACTGAAATAAATATCAATTTGAAAAAAGCTTTTTATTTTAAAATATATATGAAAATTTAATAAAATAGCATTTGATTTAAATATAAAAATGACTATTTATGCAAAGCAATTTAGTTAGTTAATCTATTAAAGTCCGTTTTTGTTTCAATTAATCGTTTTATTTTTTTTATCCAGTGTATCTTATGCACAAATATGGAGTGATTTAAGCATTCAGCAAGATATCTATTTACATGCTATCGCGTTCAGCGATTCCTCAACTGGATGGATAGCGGGGGATTCCGGTTATGTGCTCAAATCAACGGATGCCGGCAGTTCGTGGAATAAAATTAACAACTTCCCATTCACGGAAAATTTATTAGATGTTCAGGTACTTGATTCGTCAACCATTTATTTCCTCTCCGGCGCTACAACAAGCGGTTCTTATTTCTTCGTTTCTACCGATGCAGGCGAAACATGGGAAACTAACCAGTTTTTTCTTTTAAATGTTTTTATTACCGATTTTCACTTTGTTAATAAAAATACAGGTTATGCGGTTGGGTTGAATGGTCAAATGTTTAAGACTTATGATAGAATGCAATCGTGGGAAGAATTAAGCGACCCTGTTAATGCTTTCCCTAATAAAAAGGTAGCTTTTATTAATGACTCGACTGGTTTT
>Ga0100385_1002356_pt1 | contig 17823 bp, 12 predicted proteins | sample CryGeymeta201509_FD_81543 | JGI IMG/M metagenome (GOLD analysis project Ga0100385, IMG submission 81543) | Groundwater microbial communities from Crystal Geyser aquifers in Utah, USA - Crystal Geyser metaG 2015-09 | ecosystem: Environmental > Aquatic > Deep subsurface > Groundwater | place: USA... | reverse complement strand
TCCTCCGTAAAACCTGCCGGAAGCTGGCTGGAATTTGTGTAATACGGTGCTTCCGGTGGCCCGGCCTGAAGAATATCCGGGAAACGTTTCCGGTCTTCCTTGGCCAGACGGTAGGTGGTTCCTTCGGCTGGAGTTGCCTCCAGATTATACAGGTGGCTGGTTTCCTCCTGGAATTCCACTAGTTTCCCCCGCATGTGCCTGAGAACCCGCTCCGCAAATCCAATTCCCCAGCTGTCTGTCACGTCGTGGCGATCATCGCTAAAGTTCCGTACACACTCATTCATCCCGTTGACACCTATGGTGGAAAAATGGTTCCGAAAAGATCCAAGAAAATGTCTGGAAAAGGGGAAAAGTCCATTTTCCATCAATCCGGATATGACTTTCCGCTTGGTTTCGAGACTGTCCTTTGCCATGTCCATCAACTGATCCAATCGTTTCAAAAATCCGTCGAAATCCCCCCGATACACATAACCAAGTCTGGGTAGATTTACTGTCACCACACCAATGGAACCGGTTTGTTCTGCAGAACCAAACAGGCCGTTCCCCCGCTTTAAAAGCTCCCGTAAGTCCAGTTGCAGTCGGCAGCACATGGAACGAATCATACTTGGATTTAATTCGGAATTCAGAAAGTTCTGAAAATATGGCAGTCCATATTTGGCCGTCATTTCAAATAAAAGCTCTGTATTGGGATGATTCCAGTCAAAGTTTTTTGTAATGTTGTAGGTAGGAATGGGAAAAGTAAAGACCCGTCCCCGACGATCGCCTTCAAGCATAACCTTGATAAACGCCCGATTGATCAAATCCATTTCCGGCTGCAAATCTCCATAAGTAAACAATTCGGACTTACCGCCAATTAAGGGTGTTTTCTCTGCTAAATCTTCCGGGCATACCCAGTCAAAAGTAAGATTGGTGAATGGGGTCTGCGTTCCCCACCTGGACGGCACATTCAGGTTGTACACAAATTCCTGTATTGCCTGTGCCACTTCCTTCTCGGATAGACTGTCTCGACGTACAAAGGGTGCCAGATAGGTATCGAAGGAGCTGAAGGCCTGGGCACCGGCCCATTCATTCTGCAATGAACCAAGAAAATTTACCGTCTGCCCTAAAGCAGAAGAAAGGTGTTTCGGGGGATTCGCTTCGATTTTCCCCTGCACACCATTAAATCCTTCTTCCAGCAAAGTCCGTAGGGACCATCCCGCGCAATATCCTGACAGCATATCCAGATCGTGAATGTGGTAATCTCCCTGACGGTGAGCTGCACCGATTTCCGGTGTATACACATGGGACAACCAGTAATTGGCAGTGATTTTCCCCGCTGAGTTTAAAATCAACCCGCCCAGTGAGTAACCCTGATTGGCATTTGCATTCACCCGCCAATCCAACTTGTCCAGGTACTCGTTGACAGTAGAAATCGCTTCAATGGCTGCCTTCCGGTCCTGGCGGAGTTCCCGATGCTTCTCCCGATACCGGATATAACTCCGGGCAGTCTGGACATAACCGGACATAATCAATGCCTCTTCGACCATATCCTGAATGTCCTCAATATGGACATCCTGCCCGGAAAAACGATAATTCAAGATTCTCCTGACCATGGTAGTCAGCTTGGCAGCTTCCACATCCCGAAATTCACCGGTGGCTTCTCCTGCACGGAGAATGGCATTGAAAATACGCTGTTCCTCGAAAGGGGTTTGCTGATTATCCCGGCGAATCACTCGGCTTACAGATTTCAATGTGTTCAATCGTAATTCGCTTTTCTTTTCTGTTCCCATCTGTTCCTCCGAGTTTTTTCCTATTGTGATTCATTATATAGTGGACTTTCCGGCATGTCAATACAATATCTTGTGGAAATTGCATGATACCGCATTGCCCCATTTTCCCCCACCACCCCCTAAACACTCACATGGTTAGAAAATAGATCCATTTTTTTGTACAGTTTTTTTACTCCATTGTTCACTTCCCCGCAAAGAAGGAAACTATTTGGTTTTTCCTTCAAATGCGATACAATCCACTGGAGCGAACAATCGCATAATCAGGAGGACCGGGGAAAATGAAGAGAATAATTGTACCCTTTTTCATTGCCTTCATGCTCGTCTTCTCTTCAGCTGTTGCCGACAACCCTCCAAAGAACCGTCCGGACATGATTATCCTCTATATGCCAATTCACCGGTCGGTCGGACAACTCCGACTGGATGCCGCCGGACAACTCCATGGAGTTCGCCTCCAACTTCTCCAGGTACTGAACCGGGATCTGGAACCTGCAGGGATTCAACTTCGCTATCGCCTCACAAAGCAGGGAGAATTGCCCATTGGCCGATGCGTTGATGAATTGGCCCGGAATCGGTATCAGGCTTATCTGGGGCTCGGAATATCCCCTGAACGGCTAAAGAAGGGAATCAAATACAGCCATGTCCCCTTGTATACAGTGCCCAATGTGTTGTGGATGCTGAGAAAGAACACCTTTCCTTATAAAGATTTATCCTCATTGAAAGGGAAACTCATCGGGGTGGTCAGTGGGAAACCGGTTCTGATGCAACCGGGATTAGAAGAAAAGTTGAGTATAGATCGAACTGCTCCAACTCCTGCCATCAATGTGGAAAAACTACTCCATGGCAGACTGGATGCCATCGTAGATCCCTTGAGCAGTACCGGAACTATAGTTCTTGAGTTGGGTATCGAAAACCAAATTGAATTCTGCCTCACCTGCCTGCCTGTATCTGAAGCCTACATCGGATACAGCCCAAATGTACCTGAAAGCGTCAGGGTTCAGGTTGACCGAGTAGTTGAAAGGCTGAGCATGAGCGGAGAAATTCAAAACATCATATTCGGCCAACTCTTGAACAAACTGAAAAAGGGACTGATCAATGGCAAAGAATAAACGGTTTCATTTCCCTCTGAGATCCATTGTCGGTACTTTTTCCCTCTACCAGGGCATCGGGCTCTTCCTCATTGTCTCTATTGCCGTCGTTGCCGGATATACGCTGACCTATCAGACCAGTGTGAACCGCCTCCGCCAGGAGGGCAACGCCATAATTGAACAGGCCGCCGGGATTCTTTCCCGCCCACTCTGGAATTTTGACAAAGATACGCTGGCTCAATACACAGACGTTTTCCTGAATAATTCTCTTGTCGACGGGGTGCAGGTTCGAGATGAACGGGGTCAGATTGTCAAGGAAAAGACGATCAAATCTTATCCTGCAACCCAGAAATTTCAGTTTTCCATGACCCGTCCCATTTATTTTAACAAGATGAATATTGGTACAGTCACAATCATCTTCTCTATGCTGCAAGCCCATTCCAGGGCTCGCCATACTGTCATGATTATGGCGCTTATGTCATTGATTTTTTTAGTGGCTGTCCTGATGACCTCCATTTTTCAACTCCGTCGCTTTGTAATCCACCCTCTTCTGGAACTGGGAGAAAGCATGATGGAAATTGCTGAAGGAGACTATTCCGAAAAACTGTCACTGATCCAGAAACAGGAATTCGAACGAATTGCCGGCGAGTTCAACACGATGGTGGACCAGATTCGAAAGCGCGAGGAGGAAATTGTCACCGTCAGTAACCGGTACCAGTTCCTGATGGATGCCATTCCCGACGCTTTCTTTCTTCATACCCGAACCGGGGAAATACTCCAGGTAAACAACACATTTACGGAGATGTACGGTTTTGACAAGGAAGAAATTTCCCAACTCTCCCTCGCGGACGACCTCAGCGGGGACGGCTATTCCGAAGCGATGGCAAGGGAACAGCTTTTTCTTGCATGGGAACGAGGCCAGGCGAGTTTCAGATGGATGGGCAAACGAAAGGACGGTTCAGAGTTTCCAGTCGAAGTTTTGCTGAAAAGGATCGAACTGAATGATGAAAAGTACATCATGTCAGTTGTTCGGGACATCACAAGACGGGAAAAGACTGAGCAGGCGTTGAGAGAAAGTGAAGAAAAATTCCGAGCCATGACAGACCATACAACGGCGGCCATTTTTATCTACCGTGAAAAGTTTATGTTCGCCAATCCGGCTTCAGAGGCGGTTTCGGGATACTCTCAGGAAGAGTTTCTTCAACTGAATTTCTGGGATCTGGTTCACCCGGACCACCGTGAACTGATCAGGCAGCGGGGGATGGCCCGAATCAAGGGAGAAAATATTCCCAATCGTTACAATTTCAAGATCATTACCAAGAATGGGGGAGTAAAATGGATGGACTTTTCCGCTCAACGGATTCTGTACGAAGGCGAATGGTGCTCGTTGGGGACAGCGATAGATATCACCGACAAAATTGAAAGCCGGGACGCGTTGCTTCGAGAAAAAGAAAGACTTCGTATCACCCTGCAATCTATTGGTGACGCGGTCATTGCCACGGACGATAAGGGGCAGGTTCTCCTCCTTAATCCTGTGGCAAGTCAATTGTGCGGCTGGGATGAACGGGAGGCGGTGGGCCAGCCTGTGAGCAAGATATTCTCAATTGTGCATGAATTGACCCGGGAACCCATAAGCAACCCGGTGGAAACTGTTATGGACAGTGGGCGAATCGTAAATCTCTCTAACCATACAGTCCTCTTAAGTAAAGACGGTTCAGAGCACATCATTGCAGATTCAGGGGCTCCTATACGGGACAAAACCGGTTCGATTATCGGTGCGGTTCTGGTTTTCCGTGATGAGACGGAAAAGAAACAGGTAGAAGAAGAGCTTTTCAAGACCCGCAAACTAGAATCCATCGGGTTACTGGCCGGTGGCATTGCCCATGACTTCAACAACCTGCTCACAGCAATCATGGGGAACCTGGACATGGCCATGATCAAATCTGAGACAGCGAAGAGCACAGGGAATCTACAGGAAGCCAAAAATGCGGCGATACGGGCAAAGGATCTGGCCAGACAACTTTTGACTTTTTCCAAAGGGGGGGCCCCCATTCGGAAACGGATGGATATTGCCAATCTTCTCGAAGACACAACCAATTTTATTCTGGCGGGTGGACGTGTCAGTCCCCGTTTTTTTATTTCGCCCGGCCTTTACGCCCTGAACGCGGATGAAGGTCAGATCAGCCAGGTGATTCAAAATATTGTTCTGAATGCCAAACAGGCAATGCCGGAGGGAGGCCTCATCGACATTGCAGCTGAAAACACGGAGCTTAAGGGGCACCCCACCATGCCAGACGGCGCATATGTCCGGATCTTTGTTCGGGATTATGGGTTGGGAATACCCTCCAAATACCTTGCAAAAGTGTTCGATCCCTATTTCACCACCAAGGCAAGGGGAAATGGGTTGGGTCTGTCCACAGCTTACTCCATTATCAAACGGCACGAAGGCTACATTGATGTCAGTTCAAAGCCCGGTGCCGGAACTACATTTACGATTTTGCTGCCTGCTCTCGTAAGCAAGAGTGATGAGGTAACCGACGGAGAAACCGCAGAGGAGACCATTAGTATCAGCACAACGGTTTCACCTTTGAAAATCCTGATTATGGATGATGAAGATGCCATCCTGGAAATCCTTGGTGAAATGCTGTCCTTTCTCGGCCATCGTGTATTGGAAACATTGGATGGTGAACAGACAATTGAGCAATTCCGTAAGAGCATGGATCAGGGGGAACCATTCGATCTTGTGATACTGGATCTAACCGTTCCGGGTGGACTCGGTGGAAAGGAAACTATTGTGGAGCTGCGAAAGATGATGCCGGAGGTGAAGGCGATTGTGTCCAGCGGATATGCCAACGATCCGGTCATGGCCCAATACCGGGAACACGGCTTTCAGGGTGTTGTCAACAAACCATTTCAGATGAAAGAACTATCCGAAATGATTCGCCAGGTGATGTCTTCATGACTTTTTCGGCGCAGGCCTCAGACTCAGGACAGCCCGAATGGTCGCAATGCTCTTTCAAATAGCCCCAGCGTGTATGCGATAACCATACCGTAGTTTGTCATCGGCACATGGCTTCCCTGGCTTAAAGTCATTCTGGAAATCATTGCCCTGCGATTGAGCATGCAGCCACCACAGTGAATCACCAGCGCCGCTTCCTTATCCATATCGAAATACTTTCCTTTGGCATATTTGAAATGGAGCTTCTTGCCGGTAAATTGCCTCAGCAGACGGGGTATTTTTACGGTCCCGATATCATCTCCCACCGCGTGGTGGGTACAGGCTTCCGAGATCAGCACAGTGTCGTTATCCCGCAGGCACCCAATTGTCCGGGCACCGGCAGCCAGCATTTCAAGATCCCCTTTCTGCCTGGCAAAGAGGATGGAAAATGAGGTCATCGGCACATCTTCCGGAACATCCCCGGCCACTTTCAGGAATGCCTGAGAATCGGTAATCACAATATCCGGTTTTCTTCCCAGTAGTTGAAGCCCATAGCCCAGTTCACGTTCTTTCATGACGATGCACAACGCATCATTGTCCAAGATGTCCCGAATTACCTGGACCTGAGGCAAAATCAACCGACCGGCCGGTGCTTCGCTGTCAATGGGCACTACAAGAACTGCCAGTCCGCCGGGGGGAACAAGACCCGCTGTAAGAGAAAGAGTTGCTGTTTCTGCCCAACCTTCCAGGATGCCAAGCAGCCGTTCTTTCAACTGCGCCACTCCCTTTCCGGTTTTCGCGCTGACCGGCAGTCCTTCCAATCCCCCGTGGGCATTTTCAGAAAAAGATCCGATATCACATTTGTTAAAAACCAGAAGAAATGGAATCCCCAGCCTGTCCAATTTCTCCACCAGTTGCAGTTCCGTGGATTCAACCGCCCCATCCACAACCAGTATGGCAATGTCAGTTTTTTGCAGGACATCCTCAGAACGTTTCATCCGCAACCGCCCAAGATCACCTTCGTCGTCCAGTCCGGCAGTGTCAATAAATACGACCGGCCCGAACGGCAGCAACTCCATCGCTTTTTCCACCGGATCAGTGGTCGTGCCAGGTGTATCAGACACAATTGACAGAGTCTGAGAAGTTATCGCATTGATCAGGGAGGATTTCCCAACATTCCGCCTGCCGAATATTGCGATGTGCGGACGATTCGATTTGGGTGTACCTGCCATCTTAGAACCCCAGCTTGAGTATGTTTTCAGGTGAAAGCAGTGTGTCCAGCTCTGCTTCGGAAATCAAACCTGCTTTCACCACATTTTTCTCGACTTTTTCTCCCGCAGCAAGGGCTGTCCTGCAAATCTGTCCTGCCCGTTCGTAACCAAATTTTCCGGCAATAACATGGGTGACAATTGAGTCGCTCCTGCCAATGGAAGAGAGTTTCCCGATCCTGGCTTCAATCCCATCCACGCAGGAAGTCAGTTGTTCCACGCTACTAAGCAGAAACGTGCAGGACTCCAGCAATCCGTAAATTATCACCAGACCAAAGGGATTTAGCTCCAGACTGCCCATAGCCGCTGCACTTGTCAACATCTGGTGGTTGGCTGTAACCCGAAAGGAGCATCCAGTCACAAATTCGGGGATCACCGGGTTTACTTTGCCAGGCATGATGGAGGACCCCGCCTGGACTTCAGGTAAACTGATTTCCCCAAATCCATGCTCCGGCCCGGAAGACATCAAGCGCAAGTCCCCGGATATTTTAATAAGGGTGACTGCCAGTGCCGTCAGGATTCCATGTACCTCCACCGGGACATCTGCATTCTGGGTTCCGTCCACCAGGTTTTCAAACCGTGCCAGTGGAAACCCTGTAATCTGTTTCAATTCGTCCACAACCTGGAAAATATACTTACGGGGTGCCAAAGCACCGGTTCCGATGGCAGTTCCACCGAGATTGACTTCCCTGAGACGCTCAATCAGCTTTGAAATTCGCCATCTGTCCCGGGCCACCGCAGAGGCATAGGCAGAAAATTCCCGCCCCAGCGTAATCGGAAATGCTTCCTGGAACTGGGTCCTGCCCGGCTTTACGATGTTTTCAAACTGGCTCTCTTTTCGTTGCAAAGCCTCCTGCAGAGATAACACTGCCCTTTCCAGCCGGATCACCAGGGCAATTGCCGCGACACGACCGGCAGTGGGAACCACGTCGTTGGTGGACTGGTGGAGGTTTACGTGGAGAATCGGATGGATGCTGTCCCACTGCCCAACAGGTTTCCCTGAAATCTGTAATGCCCGGTTTGCCGTAACTTCGTTTACAGTCATGTTAAGAGAGGTTCCGGCACCGCCCTGGAAAAGTGAAACATCAAAATACCCGTCCAGTTTTCCGTCCAGGCCTTCCCGGATCGCCTCCCGGCATGGGGCATAGACATGTTCAGGCAAATATCCCAGTCGATGGTTGGTTTCAAGACAAGCCAGTTTTACCTGAAAAAGAGAATGAATCAGTTCGGGAAACGGTATGCCACAAGACAACGGAAAATTCTTCCTTGCCTGCAGGGTATGGATCCCAGCCAGCTCCTCCTCCGATTTCTTATCATCAGCCATTGCAATCCCTCCTACAAATAGAGGTCCCGCTTACCCGATTCTATTTCCTCAAGGTTATGAATTGTCTTCTTTCTTACTTCATCGGACGGAATATTTGCCAGTTGAGCCGCGATAACGGCCTCACCAGCCGTGCGGGTCTTTGGTGTCGCGTAGTCTTCCAGGTACTCCTTGAAGGTCGTCAACGCATTGGGAAGGCAGTACAGTTGAATCAGTCCCGGTTTTGCAAGGTCCATGAAATCAGCCCCTGTACGGCCCAGCCGGTAACATCCGGTACAAAACGATGGCACATAGCCATGACCTGCAATATCGGCAATTACTTCGTCCAGGTTCCGGTGATCCCCCAGTGAAAACTGCGCACCAGAATCATCTTCTGAGTATCCGCCAGGATTGGTCCTTGAACCGGCGCTGACCTGGGAAATACCGAGAGAAAAAGCCTCGCGCCGCATTTTGCCCGTTTCACGGGTACTGAGAATCATTCCGGTATAGGGTACTGAAACCCGAAGAATTGCGATGATTTTTCTGAAATCATTGTCATCCACTGCGTGGGGGGGGTGCAGGGAAAGATCCGAACCCTCAGCCGGCTCAATCCTGGGCATAGAGATGGTGTGTGGACCCACTCCGAACTTCTCCTCCAGATGATGGACATGCTGAAGCAGGGCCATAATCTCAAAGCGGTAATCGGCCAGACCAAACAGAACTCACACACCCACATCGTCAATCCCCGCCTCCATGGCCCGGTCCATAGCCGTCAGGTGGTTCACATAATCCGCTTTGGGGCCGGACCGATGCATTTTCTGATACGTGTCGTAGTGGTACGTCTCCTGAAACAACTGGTAAGTGCCAATTTTTGCAGCCTTTAGTCTCCTGAATCCTTCTACCGAAAGTGGTGCAATATTTATGTTGATCCTGCGGATTTCACCATTTCCAATTTTCACATCATATATGGTCTCAATCGCCTTGATGGAATAGTCCAGTGCGCTCTCTCCCAAACCCTCCCCGGAAACCAGGAGCACACGCTTGTGCCCCTGGGAGACCAGATTTTCAGTCTCCTTCCGGATTTCGTCCAGGGTCAATGTCCGTCTGGATATTGCAGTGTTTGTGATCCTGAATCCGCAGTACAGACAATCATTCTTGCACAGGTTGGAAACATACAACGGGGCAAACAGCACCAGCCTCTTTCCGTAGATTTCCTCTTTTATCTGATTGGCTGTCCGGCATATTTCGTCAATCATTTCTCTATCTTCCACCATCAGCAGTCGTTCCGTTTCACGTGGCGAAATCCCTTTCATTTCAAGGGCATGGGTCAGAATATCTTCAACTTCTCCAACCTCCGGCGACTTCGTGTTTTTCAGAACATGCAATATCTGAGAATGATTGATGAATCCCGTCTCATTGTCTATCAAACTCCCTCCAGAAAAAACCGACCCCGTGGGGTGTAGTGGGTATGCAATAATTTATGTGACAAATGGCCCAGGGGTTCGCCCAGGAACTCCGTGTACAACTGAATAACCTCAGGGTTTTCGTGGGACTTTCTTAAGATAAGCTGGTGATCCTCCGTGTAGATTGCACGAGCCCTTGCAGCTCTGATTTCCGGGGATGTCGGGATCGGTTGGCCACCACCGCCCAGACAGCCTCCGGGACAAGCCATCACTTCAACAAAATGATAATCCAGTTCTCCCGTTTTCAGCCTTTCCATCAATAATCTGGCATTGGCGGTTCCATGGGCCACCGCCACTTTTAATGTCACACCATCCAGCCACTTGTACTCGGGAAGGGGATCCTCAATGGTCAGTGCCGCGTCCCTAAGGCCTTCCATTCCACGAACCGGGGCAATGTCCAGACCCTTGAACGGCACTTCCCTTCCGGTCACAATTTCGTACACGCTGCGAATGGCAGCTTCCATTACACCACCTGTTGCCCCGAAAATCAAACCCGCCCCGGAACCCAGCCCGAGGGGATGGTCGAAATCTTCATCCGGCATGTCCTTCAGGTGGATTCCGGCCTCTTTGATCATCACCGCCATTTCCCGTGTGGTCAAGCCATAATCCACATCCTTCCAGCCACTGTCCGTCATTTCCGGACGGTTACACTCAAATTTCTTTGCCACACAGGGCATCAATGCGACGACCACCATCTTCTCAGGATCTATTCCCATCTTTTTCGCGTAGTAGGTTTTCAAAATGGCGCCAAACATCTGCTGCGGGCTCTTGCACGTGGACAGATGGTCCAGAAATTCAGGATAGTAGTGCTCAGCATACTTCACCCAGCCCGGGGAACAGGAGGTGAACATTGGGACTTTGACGGAAGAATCGCCATCCACCAGTGCCTTTTTCAATCGTGTCAACAGCTCTGTTCCCTCCTCCATAATGGTGAGATCCGCTGTGAAATTCGTGTCAAACACACTGTCAAATCCCAGTCTGCGAAGGGCCGCATTGAGTTTTTTCGTTACTGATGTTCCCGGTTCATAGTCGAATTCCTCACCAATTGCAGCACGCGGGCTGGGGGCCGTCTGGATGATCACATGCTTTTCCGGATCATCAATTGCCTGCCAGATCAGCTCGTTCGGCGTGTTAGATCGAAGGGCCCCGGTGGGACAACGATTAATGCACTGACCACAATTGATGCATACCACATCAGAGATGGGTTTATCAAAGGCTGTTTGAATCAAAACGTCATGGCCTTTGTTTGCCGTTTCCAATGCCGAAACCTGTTGAAGATCAATACATGTACGGATGCAACGTTTACACGAAATACATTTGTTCTGATCTCTCACGATGGCAGTGGACCGGTCAATTCTAAATTTGGGACTTGTGGTGCTGGGATATCTGTATCGGTCAACGCCATATTCCATGGCCAGATCCTGAAGTTCACATGTTCCGTTGCGAACACAGGTGTAACAATCTCCGTAATGCTCAGAGAGCATCAGGTCAAGATTCACCCTGCGGGCACGTCGCACCCGGGGAGAACTGGTATGAACTTGAATCGCTTGTCGAATCGGGAAAGCGCAGGCAGCCTGAAGGCCGCTCATTCCTTCCACCTCCACGACGCATATTCTGCAAATACCAGCCACTTCAAGATCCGGATGGTGGCAGAGTGTTGGTATCGTCAGTCCCGCAGACTTGCACGCCTGAAGGATGGTAGTGCCTTTCTCCACTTCGCACTTGATATCGTCAATCTGAACAGGAATCATTTCACTCATGTCAATCCTCACCGGTATAGAATTTCAGTTTTAAAATTTTCAACAATGGACAAAAACGCATTGGGAGAGGTCTGTCCAAGTCCGCATTTGGAAGAATCCTTCATAACATCGCATAGAGCCTCCAGTTCTTTCAGATACCGAACCGAACACTCCCCTTTTTCCAACATTTTCACCCCTTCCAACAGTCGATAATTTCCTTCCCGACACGGTGTACACTGACCGCAGGATTCCTCCACGAAAAACTCCATGAAGTTTTTCAGTACGTGAAGCATATCCCGCTTGTGGTTGAAAACAATGATGGAGCCACCTGGGGGTAATCCCTCAAAGCAAATCGGCTTATCAAAATCTTTTTCGGCTACGTTCAACCCGGAGGCTCCGCCAACCTGCACAGATTTTGCACCTTCACCACCCACCTCAGCAAGCAGCTGATTGATCGTGATTCCCAGCTCCAACTCACACACTCCCGCGTGTTTCACGTCGCCGGAAACTGAAAAAAGTTTTGTTCCGGTGGACGCCTGTGTCCCATGTTCTTTGAACCACTCCGCTCCTTTAGTTACAATGTAAGGAATATAGCAGAGGGTTTCCACATTGTTCACGACCGTCGGCTTATCACGATATCCCTTCTCGCTGGGATATGGCGGTTTGTTTCGGGGCTCGCCCCGATAGCCATTCATGGACGAAATCAACGCGAACTCTTCTCCGCAGACGTAAGCGCCTGCTCCGAGACGAATTTCAACATCAAAGGAAAAATTACTGCCGTTGATATTTTTGCCGAGAAAATTATTCTTTGTCATGGAAGCAATAGCATCTTCCAGACCTTTTCTCAGATAAATGTACTCGCCCCGAAGGTAAATAAATCCCACAGATGCCCCAATAGCAAATCCTGCGATTGCCATTCCCTCCAGTATTTTTTCCGGCTGTTCCATCAAGAGGAGCCTGTCTTTGAATGTTCCAGGTTCTCCCTCGTCTGCGTTACAGATTATGAACTTCTCATCCGATTCCTGCTTTGCAGTCAAAAACCACTTTAACCCAGTGGGAAAACCAGCACCCCCACGGCCCCTCAGATTGGAAGACTTAACATCCTCCACAACCTTTCCAGCGCCCATTTCAAGTGCACGAGTAATACCAGCACCCGTCACAAACTCGCCAAAAAGAATCTTTTTTTTCTCGTTTTTCATTCCACACCCCCATACCCGAACATGTCCTGATATTCAGAGAGCTTGAATGAACCCAGGATCTCAACAACCCTTTCAGGAGTCAGATCCCCGTATGCCTGGTCGTTGATCAGCATGGCCGGAGGATTGTCGCACATTCCGATACAGTTCGTATATTCCAGGCTGAACATTCCATCCTCAGTTGTTTCCCCAAAATGGATGCCCAGTTCTTTTTCCAGCACACGTACAATCTGCTCTTTGCCGGCCATATCACAACTGATTGTGCGACAGAGACGAATAACTGTCTTCCCTCGTTTTTTCTGGCCCAGGAATGAATAAAACGTAATGACCCCATGGATTTCTCCTATGGGGACATTCGTGTATCGACTCACTTCAACGATTGCGTTACTGTCAATGTGACCGAAATAATTATTGACATCAACTAGTATCGGCAGCAACTGAGTCCGATCTTTGTCATGCTTGAGGAGGATTTCATGCAGCTCATCAATTGCCGCCCGTGTTCCTGTGGTCATCTCACCATCCTTGTTCCTAATTTTTTTGGGTTTCTATTTTTTGGGAATTTCCACCGCACCGACCAGGCATTTGCTCAACGACATCGCCACACAGTCATCTGTATTCAGATTGTAAAAAACGCGAGCGCCCTTGCGTTTTGCCACAACCAGCCCAGCGTATGAGAGGATCTGAAGTGCTCTGGAAATCCGGGCCTCGGCAAACCCGACCTCGCGGCAAGGTTTCCGACACATATAGGTCCCCCGGCCTTTGCCAGTATCAACAAAAGATCAACTCTGCACTCGTTGGATAATGCCTTCATTTTCTGGATCAGTTTTTCTTTCATTCTCCCTCACCACCTTTGTGAAAGATTACACTTTGCAAATTAACACATTTTGTTTCCTTCGCAAGTGATTTATTTCACTTTTTTTATTTCGTCATCCTTTCTTTGACTTTCCCAGGGGAATTTGCTATGTTCGTCCCTGTTGAAGAACCATTTTAATCGGGGGAGGCGCTATGAAAAAACTGCTGGTATTCATAGGATTTATCACAGTTTCCATGATGATGATGACCGGATGTTCCGGAGAGAAAACAGTGAAAATCGGTGCGATCTTACCGCTATCCGGGCCACTGGCATCAATTGGAAAGGACATTCAGTGTGCGATCAAGGTTGGAGTTAAACATCTCAATGCCAACGGTGGCATCCGGAACAAACCGGTTGAGGTCTTCTTTGAAGATTCACTGGGACTACCGGATAAAGGCACTGAAACATACATTCGACTGGTACGGGAGAAAGGCGTCCGTGTTGTCGTGGGTGCAGTTTCAAGCGAAGTCACACTTTCCCTTGCACCCTTGGCACAGAAATATGAAGTTCCACTGATTTCGCCCACATCCTCCAGCCCCCGCCTCACAAAGCAGGGAAACGACTATACATTTCGAGTGTACCCTTCCGACACTATTGAAGCGCGCCGCATTTCTGACACGATGTTCAACCGGTTGTTTATTCGCAAATTTGTCCCTGTAGCCATCAAGAATGAATATGGGTATGGCATTTCAAACGAAATTATACGGATTGCCAGGGGAACACAGGCAATGAATATCCCCGAAGTAATCCGCTATTCCCCGGATTCCACCTATTCAGATTTTCTCGCCATTGCAGAGAAAATCAATGCGCTGGCTCCTGAAGCCGTCTTGATTGCCGGTTATCCTGAAGATTCCGCTCAACTTCTGAAAGCCCTCCACGAAGTCAAAGCAAAAGCTTATATTTTTGTTACTTCTTCTGGTTCAAGGGAAGATTTCCTGAGATCAACCGGCGAAGCCGCTTTGGGCGTGATTTTAGCGAAAGCCCCATTCAACCCGAAGGCCACCGATGAAAAAACCCGCGCTTTCGTTGGTGACTATGTGGACATCTGCGGAAAAACACCGGGCGTATATGCTGCCTATGGATACGATGCAATTACCATCGCCGCCAAAGCTTTCTCCAAGAGCTCGCGTCCCGATGATATTCTCCGTCGCCTCCAGCAGGTCAAGCAGTTCAAAGGTGTCTCCGGAGACATCACCTTTGACCGTTACGGAGATGTTGTTCAGTATCCAAAGATCTTCCGCGTCCGTGGCTTTGAAGAAAACGGCGATCTGAAATGCACCCTCCTGACCGACGAGGACATAGCTCAGATTAAGGACTCCGTACTGAAAGTAAAATAATCTGCTTTCCTGTAAGAATGAAAGGCCGGGAATCATCCCGGCCTTTTTTTTATTGGAAGGGCTATTTCATTGCGCGATTTGTCATTCTCTCCTACAATATTCCGGTGGAGGAATTGGATGTTTCGAATTGAATTCATGCAACGTGCATTGGCCCTGGCAAGACGGGGCCTGGGTTATGTTTCGCCAAATCCAATGGTTGGTTGCGTCATCGTAAAAAACGGCCGCATAATCGGTGAAGGGTATCATCATCACTTCGGGGGCCCCCATGCGGAAATAGAGGCCATCAACAACGCCCCGGAATCTGTGATCGACGCCGACGTGTACGTAACAATGGAACCGTGTTCTCACTTTGGGAAGACCCCGCCATGTGCGGATCGTCTCATTCAGGAAAAGGTGAAACGAGTTTTCGTTGCCATGAAAGATCCCAATCCACAAGTGAACGGGCAGGGAATTCGCAAGCTGGCAGAAGCTGGCATAGAAGTAAGCATTGGTCATCTGGAAGCAGAAGCCAGAGAATTGAACCGATTTTTTATTCACTTCGTGTCAACGGGACGGCCCTATGTCATTTTGAAGGCCGCTATCACGCTGGATGGGTTTATTGCCGATACTACCGGAAACGGTAAGTGGATATCAAATTCCCAGTCACGCTCTGAAGTACATCGCCTCAGGAGCCAGATGGATGCCGTACTGGTCGGCGCCGGCACGGTTCGGGCTGATAATCCACAGCTTTCTGTCCGCATGGTGAAGGGTCGCAATCCTCAGAACATTGTCCTGAACAGTTCGGGGAACCTGCCGCCGGAATCACATATTTTCACAAACGGCACCATTCTGGTTACTGCTCCCGATGCAATGACCGATGAAAAGAAAATTAGATTTGAGAGCAGGGGCGTTCACCTGCTGGAAGATAATGGGTCGGAACTTACCCCAGTGCTCAAGTCTTTTGCTACAATGGGTCTGACATCCCTTCTGGTTGAAGGTGGTGCAGAAATTTTTGGCGCGTTTACTGAGCAGGGACTCGTGAATGAGTTCCTGGTATATGTAGCACCCATCATTCTCGGCGATGGAATCCCGCTCTTTCGCATGCGGGGCAGAACTATGGCAGAAGCAATTCGCCTTTCAGGACAGGATACTAAGATATGTTTACGGGAATTATAGAGGAAACAGGCAAAATTCAAACCCTCAGGAAAAGAGCGGGTGGCATTGAAATCGAAATCACGTGCCATGATATTCTTGATGACCTGTCCGTGGACAACAGTGTGGCAGTGGATGGCGTGTGTCAGACCGTAATTGATTGTTCCAGCACCGGCTTTTCCGTTTATGCCGCAGCCGAAACTTTGAGTAAGACAACGGTAAAACACTGGAAGACCAGAACGGTTGTCAACCTGGAACGTGCGTTGAAAGCCAACGCCCGCCTGGGGGGACATCTGGTTCAGGGTCATGTAGATTCCGTTGCCACCGTCACCCGAATCATCCGAAAGCAGGAGACTTGCCTCCTCAATATTCGTTTGCCGCAAGAGTGGGCAATTCTAACCGTTCTTCATGGTTCCATCTGCGTGAATGGCGTGTCCCTTACCATCGCCCGTAAATCAGGGTTGATTGTAACCGTTTCAGTCATTCCCTTCACACTGAATGCAACAAACCTCCATACTCTGAAGAAGGGAGATACTGTGAACATTGAAACTGATATCATTGGTAAATATCTTTATCAATTTCAAAAGGAGTCAGAATGATTATTCCCATTGAAGAAGCACTGACCCGTTTCCGGGAAGGTGGTTTTCTGATTGTTGTGGATGATGAGAACCGTGAAAACGAGGGTGATTTCATCGTCGCCTCGGACAAGATAACTCCCGAAGCAATCAATTTTATGGCACAAAATGCCCGCGGTCTCATTTGTGTTGCTGTCACAGCGGAGCGGGCACAGGATTTGGCTCTTGAACCCATGGTTCAGAAAAATACTGCCCGTCACTCAACTGCCTTCACCGAAAGCGTCGACGCTGTCTTTGGAACTACGACCGGAATTTCCGCGTCAGACCGAGCCCGCACGATTGAGGTCATTGTAAATTCAGCCGCCAAACCGGAAGATCTGGCTCGTCCAGGGCATGTTTTCCCCCTTGTGGCAAAAAAGGGCGGAGTGCTGAAGCGGGCCGGTCACACCGAAGCATCTGTGGATCTGGCAAGGCTTTCCGGTCTGACTCCCTCAGGTGTACTCTGCGAAATCATGAATGAAGATGGCACAATGGCGAGGCTTCCCCAGCTGACCGAAATGTCAGACAAAATGCAGATCCCTATTGTGACCATAGCCGATCTGATCGCCTATAGGAGTCGTTATGAGAAGCTGGTGCATCGGGTAGCAACTGTAGATTTCCCTTCCCGTTACGGGAATTTTAAGCTGATTTATTACAATTGTGATCTGGATGAAAAAGATTATCTGGCCGTCGTGAAAGGAGATTTCAACGCGGATGACCCTACCCTTGTCCGAATGCACTCCGAATGCAAAACCGGAGATGTTCTGGGCTCAATGCGGTGTGATTGTGGAGACCAGTTGACCGCGGCCCTGCGGAAGATCGGACAGGAAGGTGGAGTGGTCGTCTATCTTCCCCATGAAGGCCGGGGGATCGGTCTTAAGAACAAAATTCTGGCCTATCAGCTTCAGGATCAGGGCCACGACACCGTCGAAGCCAATTGCAAACTGGGCTTCAAACCCGATATCAGGGACTATGGTATAGGTGCCCAGATTCTTCTTGATCTGGGAATTCGAAAACTTCGACTGCTCACCAACAATCCCACCAAGATCATTGCCCTGAAAGGCTATGGGTTGTCTGTTTTGGAAAGAGTCTCTATTGAAATGCAGCCCAACCCCGCAAATCTTCACTAT
>Ga0100385_1002354_pt1 | contig 17831 bp, 14 predicted proteins | sample CryGeymeta201509_FD_81543 | JGI IMG/M metagenome (GOLD analysis project Ga0100385, IMG submission 81543) | Groundwater microbial communities from Crystal Geyser aquifers in Utah, USA - Crystal Geyser metaG 2015-09 | ecosystem: Environmental > Aquatic > Deep subsurface > Groundwater | place: USA... | reverse complement strand
GATGGACGCCCGCGAGACTCATCGCGCCGTCGAGCGTGTGATGGAGTTTTCGAGCGATTTGAATCAATACGTTGCCATCACGCAGCCTTGGTCGCTCAATAAAAAGGGTGAAACTGACCGCCTTATCAACGTGATGTACCATTTGCTCGAGGGCATCCGTTGGGTCGCTGAATTGGGCGCAGCATTCCTGCCCACCGCGTCCGCCAAGATTTTGGCCGCGTTTGGCCAAGAAGACGTCGACCTGTCGAAACTCGAATGGGGCGGCCTCGCCGCCGGCACCGTGATCGTGACTCCAGAAGTACTTTTTACAAAGATTGATATGCCAGTTGAAGAAGCCGTAATCGTCGAAAAAGCTCCAGAAAAAGCGCCTAAAGCGGCCAAGAAGGCCGAGGCCCCTGCAGAAGGCATCATCACCTTCGACCAGTTCCTTGCGGTCGAACTCAAGGTGGCTCATGTGATCGCCGCTGAGCGCGTGGAAGGTTCGGACAAATTGCTGAAAGTGACCGTCGATGCGGGTGAACCCGAAACTCGCACGATCGTGGCGGGCATCGCGCTTAGCTACTCACCCGAAGATATCCTCGGGCAGCGCGTGGCGATGGTGGGGAATTTGCAGCCTCGCAAGGTCTTCAAAATCCTGAGCGAAGGCATGTTGCTTGCGGTGGAGACCGAGGACGGCGGGCTTGAATTGGCGCGTTATTCGGACCGCGTCAAACCTGGTACGCGCATCTCATAATGCAAGATTACGAGGAGCTAGCTCAGATTGGGAACTCGGCCGCCCGCGCGGCCGAATTCAAGCGGATTGAACCGACAGCTTCATTGAGCCTGCTCATCGACGCCCTTTCGGATCCGTATCCGGCTCTGCGTGCGCTTGCCGCCGACGCACTTTCTACGCGAATGAACGACGAATTGGCGCGTGACCTCGTGGCGCAAGCGGGGAAGGGCGACGCGAGATTGCGCTCGATGATTTGCCTGGCTCTGAGCGGGACCGACCACGGCGCCGAATTTTTGAAAGAAATGGCGAGCGATAGCGACTCAGACGTTCGTTACGCGGCTTTTGTTGGCCTGGCCGACTGTCCCAATGAATTCACTCGCGAAGTCGTTCTGCAGCATCTGAAGGCCGAAAAAGACCATGGTGTGTTGGTGGTTTGCGCCCAGATCTGCGCCACCAACAAATGGGCCGAGGCCGGTGAGGTTTTGACCAAACGCTATTTGGACCTGGCGCGCGGGATTTTTCGGAAAAACCTCGACCGTTTTCAGCTTGCCTGCGTGTTGGCTGAACTCAAGGCCGCTGGTCTGGCTTTAAGCGACAGTGTTGTCGACGAAATCTTGCGCGATCTGGTCGATAACCTCAAAAGCGACGAGACCGCCTCGGCCGCAAGTCAAGCGTTGGTGAGCCTTGGCGATAAACGGGCGGTCCCTGAACTGATTCGGGTCACGAAGTCGTTTCGGGTCCATCCCATCCACCGCGTCGAGGCCGCCCTGGCGCTGCACGGGTTGGGAGATAAACGCGGCTTGGAACTCTTGTCTTCTTACGCATCGGGCAAACGCAAGGATGCTCGAGGTTGGGCGCTGATCAACGCCGGAAAATTTCAGATTCGCGAGCTTCGCGCGACGGTCGACGCTCTGGCCATGTCCAGCGATTATCACGCCGACACGGCACTGCTTGCGTTGAGGCTCTACGGCGACGAAGATGCGCGCGCCTTGGTGGCCAAAGTCGCTCAGTCCCACAAAGACGAAGAGCAACGGCAACAGGCCGCGGACACCCTGATTCATTGGGAGCATAAAGATGTTTTTTGATACCCACGCCCACCTTGATTTTCCGACTTTGACCGAACGCCTCGATGATGTTGTGGCCGTGGCGGATGCCGCCGGTGTGACGCGCATCGTCACGATTGGCGCCAGCCGCGGGCTCGAGAGCAATTACCGCGCACTCGAAATTGCCAACGCTCACGAGCGAATCTGGTGCACCGCCGGGATTCATCCCCACGACGCGGATATGTTCACCCCAGAAGTTTTGGCGATCATGCAAAATGATTTTGCGGGCCAAGCCAAGGTCGTCGGCATCGGCGAAACCGGCCTAGATTACCATTATAATAAAGCCGACCGCGGCAATCAGATGCGCTCGTTTCACGCCTTCCTTGAGATGTCGTTGGAATTTGGCAAACCCGTGATCATTCACAGCCGTGAGGCCGAAGAAGACACGCTGCAAGCCCTGCGCGATACCGGCGTTTCGACCGGGATCCTGCATTGTTTCACGAGCAGCCGGAAAATGGCCGAGACTCTGGTTTCAGAGTTCGACTTTCATATTTCGTTTTCAGGAATTGTGACGTTCAAAAACGGCGCGGATATCCTTGAAATTGCCAAAGAAGTCGTGCCTTTGAATCGGATCCTGATCGAGACCGACAGCCCATATTTGGCTCCGGTGCCCCATCGTGGCAAGAAGAACGAGCCAGCGTTTGTGCGGCATACAGCCGAGATCATCGCCAATGCCCGCGGAATTTCGATCGAGGAATTTGGTGTCCAGACCACCGAGAACGCTTGCCGAATCTACGGGATTGAGGCCTAGGTCGTGCCCGGATTTTGAATTTTCTTGCGTCCAGCGGCTGTCAGTTCGGCCCATAACGTATGGCCCTGTTCAACCTTGGGCAGCATCACGTCGACCACGTCTTCGGAGGCGAACACGACCGCAAGGGCCGAGGGATCGATGACTTTCAGCAAGGAGGCGCGCGAGAGTTCCTCGGGGCTCGACATGTAGATCTTGTGCATCATGTCTGAGCAACGATGAACCCAAACCACCTGAGAGTCAGGCGCCACGGTCTTTGAACGTTTTTGGCCATGGCTTGGAATGGTTGCTCCCATGTCCATGACCGGTTCGGGTTTTTTAGGCGGCAACGCGGCTGGCATGAGCTTTCCCGTGCGTGCAGCCTCAATGTCCTGCATGATGAGCCGATACATCCGTTCCACGAACGCTCGTTCGCCTGAAATCTCAAGATCGATGGCAGCGAGGCTGAATTGAAAGTGGGTCGAATTTTCGTTGGACATCCAGTATTCTCCGCACTTTGAATCGGTCAACAGGGCCACGCAAATGATGCACGCGCGCCATCATCTTGCCGTTTGCCGGGCACGTCAGCAAGCTCGGTTTTTTGAGTCGCGTGAAATGAGGTCGCGTTGAGAATTTTTGACGCTGTGGGCGTAGTCGCATTGGTGGGTTGGGTTGGACTTGTGGGAGCGTATGCGTACAGCTCGCACATCGAGGCCGAAACCGAGCGGCGTTCGCTTGAAGCGGGCGTCCCTATTCATGCCGGCGATTCATGGATGATGTTGACCCGCGATGATGACGAGGTCGGTTTCATTCACGAAACTCGAACCGCGATCGATGGCGGATGGCTGGTCGAATACGATTTCATGATCAACGTGACTTCGCTTGGGACGGCCCAGTTGTTGCGCACCAAGGTCAAAGCGACCATGGACCAGACGGCCTTGCTCAAAAAGGCCAACGTCAGCGTGCAGACGGCGTCCGCATTGTCTTTCGAGGCGGAAGTCGAGGTGAAGGGCAACGATGTCGAGCTGCGTTATGATATCGGTGGCAAGGTTCGTACTTCGACCGTGAAGCTGCAAAAGCCGCCCCGATTATCGCAGAGCGCATTCTTTCAGCTCGCTTCGATGCCAGATTTGGTGCCGGGCGCAGTCTTTGAACAAGAGTATTTCGACCCGATGGTCATGGGGATGACCAAGATGCGGTTCCGCTATGTCCGGCGCCACGAAATCGACGTGTACGACTCGAAAATCAACGCGTTTCATTTCCGCCAGGAAATCGGCAACAACGAATTTGACGTCTACATGGACGAACGCGGAGAGGTCTATATCCAGGAGCTGCCGCTGCGAATCATTGGTGCAAGGGTCCCCGAAACTTTTGGCCAGACCCGGGCGAAAGCGCTTGAGCGTCAGTTCCGCGAGCGAACAGTCACGCAGGGGTCGGTCACGGTGGATGATGCGATTGGGATGCTCAGGGGCGAAGGCGGGCTGGAGCGCGACTCGATCTTTACCGTCAAAAATATCCCCGACGGCCTGGTCGTGCTTGCCGACTCGCCGTCTCAAAAAGTGGTCTCGCGAAAATTGGACTCGATCGTTGTCGACACGACTGGTGTTGCCGACAAGAGCGACCTTGCGCAGGAAACCATCGAAGGCATGAAGGTCAATGATGCCGATTTTGAGACCTTCGATTGGGGTGTTTATTTGACGCTTCCCGATGCGATGAGCACGGGCCAGAAGGCAGAGAAACTTGGCCGGTCCGTTCGAGATGGTCTTCTGAAAACCGACGACGTCACGTCGTTTGGAAAATCGAAGATCCTGGCGGAGGCTTTGCGTCGAATTGAGATTCCAGCACAGATGGTTTACGGGTTCGAGCGCACGGATAGTGGCATGAAGCCTTATTATTGGGTGCAGTATTTCGACGGCGCACGTCTTGTCGACCTCGACCCGAGTCGTCCTACGCTTTTGGCAGGAACGGCCCAAGTCCAACTGGGTGTGTCCACCCAAATTGACCGCAAAGAATACGAAGACCTTTTTGGGCTGCTGATGATCGAGCGAACTCCGCTTCAGGGCCCCCAAATTACCTCCCCGTCAGATTTTAACTGAGGAATAATATGTCGAGCGAAGACATGGTCGTGTTGACACAGCTCCAGAAGAAATATGGCGCATTTACCGCCGTTGATTCTGTAGATCTGCGTGTTCCCCAGGGACAGATTTTTGGTGTGCTTGGGCCGAATGGCGCAGGTAAAACCACCACCTTGAAGATGATTACCGGATTGCTTCAACCCACTGCCGGCACGATTACGATCGATGGCGTGCGCATGGATGAGGACCCGTTGACCTGCAAGAAAAATACGGGGTTCATCCCCGACCGACCCTATGTTTACGATAAGCTCACGGCGTTCGAATATCTGGCGTTCATCGGTGGCCTTTATGGTCTGGACGGCGCACGGGTCGCGCGTCGAATTCGCGAATTGTTGGAGCTTTTCGAGTTGGCTGAATGGGCTGATTCGCTGATCGAGAGTTTTTCGCACGGGATGAAACAACGCGTCACGTTTGCGGGTGCGTTGCTGCCAGAGCCCAAGCTCTTGGTGGTCGATGAACCCATGGTCGGGTTGGACCCCAAGGGACACCGCCTGATTAAGACCCTATTTCGTCGGCTCACCGAGCGCGATGGAATGACGATTTTGTTGTCCACTCATACGTTGGAAGTCGCCGAAGAAATTTGCGACCAGGTCGCGATCATCACTCACGGCAGAGTCATGGCGCGTGGGACGATGGAGGAGCTGAGGACCGAAACAGGGTCGTCCAAAGCCAGCTTGGAACAGGTGTTTTTGCAAATCACCGAAGAGACTGAAGGCGAACGTGCGGAGCGGGTGGCAACTCGCTTTGGCAACGCTGAAGTCTACGAAAGTAAGAGTGAGGAAATCCAGTGATTGGAACTCTTATCGGCGTGAAGTTTCGCACGCTCAAAGGGGCGCTGCGCTCGGAACAAGACGGCAAATATCGCATCCCGGCTTTTGCGGCCTTGAGCCTGATTTTTTGGGCGATGTTATTTCGGTCCAGCCATTGGGTTGTCACCGAGGCTCTCAAGATTGAGCCTGTTGGCGAGTTGTTGATCCAGCGCTTGCTCTCGATTTCGTTTTTGATTTTTTTAGGGCTGCTGGTTTTTTCAAATATTGTGACGGTCTTTTCGACGTTCTATTTGGCGGATGAACTTGAGTTTTTGATGACCAAGCCGATCCCCAAAGACATGTTCTTTGCGGCACGTTTTGTAGAGTCGTTGGCCCAGTCTTCGTGGGTGATTTTCATCTTCGGGCTTCCGATATTCATCGCAGCGGGCGTCGGGATTGGTGCCGGACCGATGTATTTTTTGGGTCTGATCGGGGTGTTGATTCCCTTTGTGGCGATTCCCACGGTGATTGCCACTTTGATTGGGCTTTTAGTGACCAATATTTTGGCCGCCAATCGAACCCGCGATGCCACGTTATTTCTGGGGCTTGCGGCTTTCAGCGTTATTTTTATTGTGATTCGGGCTTTACGTCCCGAGCGCTTGTTGAACCCCGATTCGTTCTCGTCGATTGGCGAAATGTTGAACCTCTTGGCGGCTCCTACGACGGTCTATTTGCCCAGTGATTGGGCGATGAACGTGATTGTTCCTTTGCTTTATGGGCGCTCGGAAGTGGACTTCTGGTCGCTCGGGCTGCTCTACATGACACCGCTGGCGTTCTTTTTTGTGTCGGCCTGGGCTCATCGCCGCTTTTATTATCGTGGTTTTTCGAAGGCTCAGGAGGGGCGCCACGGACAAAGCCTGGTGACGGCGCTGCGCGACTGGATGCTGAAGCGCACGTATTCACGTTCACGCACGCTCGACGAGCGAATCGAAGACTTGAGCAATAGCGGTCGGGTCGGAAATCCACTGCGCGAAATGGTGCGAAAAGACCAATTGGTTTTTGTGCGTGATGCCAGCCAGTGGTCGCAGATCCTTATCGTCATCGCGATCGTCGTGATTTATTTGGTTAATTATAAGTATTTTGAAATCGCGGCAGACGAACGACTTTTGGGCGATGTTGGGCTCTTTTTCTTCAACCTCGCCGCATGCGGTTTTGTTGTGGTCGCGCTTAGCGGGCGATTCTTGTTCCCGGGTGTGAGCCTAGAAGGGCGGTCATTCTGGCTGATTATGCAGGCCCCGGTATCGTTGGACCGGTTCCTTGTCGGCAAGTGGCTGGGAGGAATCCTGCCCGTCCTGATTGTCGGTCAGGCGTTGATCTGGTCGTCGAACCTGCTGGTTTTTCAGAATATTGTTTACGCGATATCGGCCAGCATCATCATCTTTTCGATCACGCTTGGGGTGTCGGCCATGGCGGTGGGGTTGGGCGCGGTTTACCCCCAGTTTTATAATCCCAACGCTGCCAAAATCGCGAGCTCCTTTGGTGCCGTCATTTACATGATTTTGGGAATGTTCTTGGTGCTCTTCGTGTTGATTGCGACCTTCAGAGTCACCCTCTATTGGGGCTCCATTGCTGGCGGAAAAGTACCTGGTGAGATCGAGTGGAATTCGTATCTAGGCGTTTTTCTGGGGCTTGTGGCGCCAGCCGCAGCGGGTTGGTTCTCGATTCGTTTAGGTGCAGCGGCTCTGCGACGTCGGATGTGATGTGAATCCCAAGATTTCAGCATTTTTTTCATGGGCGGTGATTTTACTGCCCGTCTCTCTGTGTTTGGCCGTCGGGGCTTTTGTTCCGCTCTCGGACTCTTTGCTCTGGTGGCATCTGGCTTTCGGCCGAGCTGCCGACGGATTTGAGCGCATCCCCAATGCGATTCATGTTTCGTATCTGGTGGGAGTCGACACACCTTCAGTCATCGTGCCGTGGTTGAGTCAGTGGTGGTTGTTCAAGGTTCATGCCTTGGGCGATATTCCTGGGCTTTTAGCGCTTCGCACATGGCTTGTGGCGTTGGCATTGGGCATTTCTTTGATGGCGACATTCCGGCGTGGATTAAGCCAGGCGGCACTCTTTGTGGGCAGCATCTGCGGTGTTTTGGCGGCTTCTGCCGGCGGACTTGGCCCCGAAACCTTTGGAGCGGTCTTTGTTGCGGCGACCATGGCCTCGGTAATTTTGTCTGAGCGCGACCCCCGATGGCTGATTCTGCCGGTCGTTATGGCGCCGGTATGGGTGAACGTCGATGTTTCGTTTGTGGTGGGATTTTCGCTCTTGCTGGTTGTCGGAGTCTTTCGCCGGTCAAAGTGGGTGTTGGTGGCGACTGCATTATTTGCTTTGGCGACCCTGGCAAGCCCTCGCGGCTTTCAGGTCTGGATCGCCGTTGTGGAGCAACTTCAAGCACCAGCCCTGATGTCGGTCCTGGTTTGTGGCGTGTTGGCCGTTGGCTTGGCTGTGACGGCGTCTCGTGAGGGTTTGAAGCGTGAGGAAGTGGTCTTGGGGCTGACGCTGGTTGCCATGACGGGGGTCTTGGATGCTCCGGTGACAGCGCTTTTGTGTTTGCCGGCGCTTTTTCATCGCGCGCCAGTGGCTGCGTCCCCCAAGCTTGGCATCGCCGCGACAGCGGCGTTTGTGCTTGCCGTGATGGTTCAGCCCTTGTGGGCTTGGCATCAGAGCCTGGCGAACTCGATGGGCCGGCCGCTGATTGCCCGACAAATCCCCGCCGAGGCCGCACAAATCATCGCCTCTTGGGGTTCTCGGCCGCGTTTCTACAACTCGCCGGAATTCGCGGGACTGCTGATTTGGGAACTCACACCCGACGGGTTTTATCCCGTGGTTTTTCAAGACCAACGCTCGCTTGGTCCGGAATTCGACGTCTTGCGCCAAGAGGTCGACAAGAGTCCTGGAGTTTGGCGAGGCGTCTTTCAGCAAAATGGCGTGAAAGCAGTGTTGTTGAAGCTTCCGGATCAGGAACGATTGGCCACCGAAATCGCGGAAGACCCGGCCTGGAACGTCGTGTGGGAATCTCCTGATGCCGCCCTGATTGTGCAGTAGCGGTGAGCGGTGAGCGGTGAGCAGTGAGCAGTGAGCAGTCGGCGGTGTGATTCGTGACTTGGTCCGCGGGCATCCTGAGGCTCGCCTGTGATTAATGCGCGAACCCCATAAAGCCTGCGTACCAAGCGCAGAATCGCAGAAATTGCAAAATGGGCCGGACAACGGATGCCAGAATTTCTGGCCGTGAATCCATTTCCACCGAAGCACGTTGAAAGGCCTCCAGGAGGTCTTATGAAGTTCGTTTTTACATTTCTTTTGGTATTTGGATTCTTTGGCTGCGCCTCTCCTCCCGCCACTCACAGCGCCGAGCCAGCGCCGCTGGTCAGGAGTGGAGCTCAAATCGGCCAGCCATGCGGAGGCAGCACAAATATCTTGTGCGGGGATGACGCGGTCTGCGAATACACGCGCCAAGAACTCACGATCGAAGACCTCAACTGCGCTCCAGACAACGTCAGGCCGCGGGCCACCCCAAGGCCATGTCCTGATAACTACGTACCTCTTTGTGGCTGCGATGGCTTAACCTACGGCAATCACTGCGAAGCCGACATGGCCGGCGTTTCGATTCGCTCGGGTGGTTCCTGTCCGGCTTCGCGAACCGTTTATCGTGTCATCATTCGCGGCACCTGCCGGCCACGTTAACCGTCAGACAACGAACGCTGTACAGCGCTCCAGGTTACCAGGAGGACTTCGCCCGCAAATTCATGCTCCGAAATCACGGCCTCCATGATGGATTTCGCGACGTCCTGCTGGAAACCACCAGACCCCGTACCGATGATTGGAAAAGCGATGCTTCTCACGTCTTTTCGCACGGCGAGCTCCAGCGCGTTTCGCGTGCAATCTCGAATTCCTTGTTCAGATGCGCGCCATGACATGTTGATGCCAGCCACATGAATGATGCCCTTGAAGGGTAGGTTTCCCGCCTTGGTCCACCTTGCGTGCCCGAGTGGGAGCGGTCCCGTCCTGCCGATTTCTTTGAAGGGTGCTAAGCCGGCTCGACGTTTGATTGCGCCTGAAACGCCCTGAGGAATCAGCAACCACCAGGGGATGATATTGCGATTCCACGCGTTGACGATGACCTCGACCGGTTGGTCAAGCAGGTCACCGTCGATTGAAGTAAATCGAGCCATAGGTGTCTTGCAATGTTCGGAATGACCAACCATTTTGGGTGATGGTCTGTTTTTATAGGACCAACTATTTTTTCTGTTTCAATGGTCCTAGGTACGAACCGTCCGAAAAAGGATGCGGATTTTATTTATGTCTGTCTGGATTGAACCTGTCGCGCTCCAAAATGAACACATCGAGTTGGTGCCTGTCCAGCTTACGCACGTGTCAGGCTTGATCGAAGCCGCCACAGACGGCGCCCTTTGGGAGCTAGCAGTCACAACGGTTCCACGTCCTGAAAACATGTCTTTGTACGTTGAAAATGCCATACGGCTTCAGCGTTCAGGGGCGGCGCTTGCGTTCTGCGTGCGCGACCGAGTTAGCGGTCGAACCCTGGGCAGCACGCGCTACTGCAATCTGGATCCGAGCAGCAGGCGTTTGGAAATTGGGTACACATGGTACCGGCAATCGGCCCAGCGCACGGGCGTCAACACCGCCTGCAAACAGCTTCTGCTTGAGTATGCGTTCGAGACTCTCGAATGCATTGCGGTCGAGTTTCGGACGCACGTGCTCAACCATCGGTCTCGTACAGTCATTGCGCGCCTGGGGGCCAAACAGGATGGCGTTTTGCGCCAACACCGAATCATGGCCGACGGTAGCTATCGCGACACGGTGGTGTTTTCGATTTTGGACAGCGAATGGCCAACGGTAAAATCCCACCTGCAGCGTCTGGCAGAGCGCGCTCCGATTTGAAAATTGGGTCTTCAAAAAGGCGGATGACGTTTGTCAGAATTCGCAATGCCAGGCAGGAGCCAGGTGTACCAAGCGCAGATCGTGACTGATAACCAGCTGACGACCAATCACTTACCGCGTGAAGCGAAGTTCTGACAGGCGGTCTGCGGTGCGAAGCACTTTGTTATCGTGGGTCGAAAAGTCGAGGGCGACCAGCTCGAACGGTCCTTCGAAGGCCCCTTGTTCATTGGGTTGTCGCCACATCACTGCGCATCCGCCATCGTCTGCGAAATCGAGGACGCCGTTTAGGTCATATGGGCCGCCAGTATACAGGCCATGGGTGACGACCTCAGAGCTGCCTGCGGGTGTGATGGCCTGTGCACTTTCCAGGTAGTAGCCGTAGCCCACACCTATTTCTAAAAGCAGTATATTTCCGTTTGCGTGGCGCTGGGCAATGGCGGGGAAGAAGCCGTCCTCTCGAGTGGGAATGGGGCCTGAGACATCGCTCCACGTCTGGCCCAGATCCTCGCTGATTATCGCCTGCAGTCCATCTGCGACGGTTCGGGTCGCCAAAATTGCACCGTCAGAGCGGACATTTCGGTCGGAGGGCCAGTAGGTTTGTTCGTCTACTGGAAACGCAACCGCGGCAACTTTCAGGTCTCCTCGTACATCGGCGCGAAAATAGCCTTGGTTGTTCGACAATAATACGAAGTCGTCGATGGATTGCTCGCGACCGTCAGACGTGACGACGTAGACCGGCTCGGTCAGAACAACGGAGCTTTGATGCGTCGGTCCTTCCAAAACCAGTGTGTTGTTGGGGCCCATGTACAAAATCTGGTCGCCGACCGGAAACATCGAGCCGACCGAATCCAGAGTGTGAGAGAGGGCTCGAAACGTTTTGGAGTTCAGATTCAACCAGCCATACTTAGCGTCGGGTGTGGTTTGCGGTTGATCCCGAACCAAGATTTCGTCGCCCACCTGCCTTGCCATCGGGTGATAGCGTCCAAGGCCCATCGGCTCTTGGCCCAGTTCAACGACGTAGGATTCGGCATCCGTGAGATCGACCGCTAGGTGTCCCGCAGGGGAGAGCTGAATCGTCGGGCGGTTCGTCTTAGGCAGAACCTTGTGGTGCAGGATCGTTCCGTCTTCGGAAAGTACCACAATTTCGTACAAGTAATCGGTGTCTGAGACGGGCACGAACGCTGACAACGCGTGGAAGCCGCCCGCATTTTGCCAGGTTATGGTGTTGCTGATTTGTGTGGCCACACCCGATGTTGCCCCGAATCGAAAGACCTCGGTTTCTGCGCCGTCCATTTCGACTCGCCAGAGGGTATTTTCCCGTAACTCTAGAATCGACTTCCCGAGGCAACTCGCGAGTACCTGAGGGTTAGAGGGCACTGTAGGCTCTTCGATTTTGCCAGGTTCGCCGGGAACGGGTTCGCCGGGTTCGTTAGTTGCGCCAGATTCGTGGGGGTCCCATCCACGGTCATCGAGGTCGCTGGTTCCGCAGGCGGATAAAAGGAGTGCCAAGACAAGATAGTATTTCATGATGCGGCCCTGAGCTTCGAGGTTACCGACTCAGAGTAGGCAGGCGCTTTGTTTGGCACAATCGATATGTTTAGCACTATATTGTAAAACGTTGATATATAGTTTGTGCAGGCTAGGAGTATCAATCGCAAGGCCAGGCCGGATGCCCTTGGACCAATCGCACCGCTCACCGCTCTGCTCACCTAGAAGCCGCCGCCGTAGAGGAAGTAGAATTCGTTGATGCCGCCCTCCGACAGGCCGCGGGCGTAGCCCAAGCGCAGGTTGCCGCTCAGGTAGTAGGCGAAGGTGGTCGAGAGCAAGACCTCGGCGCCCACCCCAGAAATCAAGTCTGCGTCGGCCAGAAATCCTGTGTACGCGGCGCCGGTCTCGTAAAATACGGCACCTTTTAACTGGCGGAAAAACACGGGAATCGTGCCGAATCCATCGTCGAGGTCCAGGATGGGGAATCGGTAATTCAGGCTTAAGAGCTGAAGGTTCGGGCCGACCTGATAGTTGACCGGGTAACCACGTAAAACCCGGCGCAGCGAGATTTCCTGGAAAATCACGCTCGAAAGAACGTCTTGAGGTGCGTTTCCACCGAGCCCAAAATTCCCTGGAGAACGTCCCAGATTCGAGGTGTGTGCACCCGAATAAAGTGCGGCCAAAACATGGCGTCGTAATAAGGGGTTGGGCAGAAAAACGCTGAGTCCATATCCGACACTGACGGCCTCGATGTCGCTTCCAAGAATTGGGTCTTGAACGCTCACAGACACCGACGCCACGACGCCTTTTTCGGCACTGATGGAGCGTGGATACCTGTCTACATCCGAGAACGACAACGACAACGACAGCTGGTTCAGCCAGTATTCTTCAGGCTTGACGGGTTCGAGGTCTCCCGGGTCGCTTGCGACGTAAGGAAGCTCCTCGAAAGTCGAGTGTTGGATCGAATACGAAGCACCGAGTGAAAAGGACTCTAGTATTCCGGGGAAGGGCCGCGAGGCGTTGACCTGGGCCGACCAATCCTGAGACAAATAAAGTTGGTCGTCACTGGCCACAAAATAGGAGCGTGTCGTCGGGTATTCGCGATAGCGCACGATGGCCGAGACGTTCACCGGAAGCCCGCTGAAGGCCATGACGGCTCCGACATTGGCTCCTTGTTGGTCAATCGTGTCCCCAAAGAGCACGGCAGCGGCGAGCTCCCAATTTAACTTGCCTACCGGGTCGATGCCCGAGACCGAGGCCCCAAGCGCGCTCCCTGATGTCACCAAGGCGAATTCAGGCGACAAAAATAGGGGCATCAACCAGCGGCTGGTCTGGTAGTCGCTCTTTTTGAAGGTCGACGTATCGATGACAGGATAGCTGCGGGCCGAATAATCATCCTGAGCCGGCCTGCGTGCCGGAAGGGACGTTTTGGAGGGCGGAGTCATCCAAACGATATCGTATCCATTTGAGGCGTAGGTCGTCGCAAATAATTTATCGCCCAGCAGCTGCGGCGCCGTAACACCGGCCACCACGTTCGTGACTTGCCGAACCTGAGTCGTCTTCAGGTCGTACTCATAAATGTTCAGGATGCCGCTTCTATCCGAAGAAAAAAGGATTCGGTCGTTTCCTAAAAATACGGGATCTAAATCGAGCGCAAAATCCGCAGTAAGCCGCTGCGCGGGTCCACCCATCGTCGATATCATCCAGATGTCTCGGGCGCCCGTATCGAGCCTCCACGCCGAATAAACGATGTGTTTTCCGTCGGGACTAAATTGTGGCGTCGCGATTTGCTGCCAATGTCCGTCTTGTGTGCCTTTGAACTTGGTGCCCCCGGTCAACATCCGTGGCTCGGCCGAGGGATGCTGGAAGTCACGAACCATCAATTCCATCGTTCCGTGAACGTTGCGGACATAGGCGAGCCAACGCCCATCCTGAGATATCGCGGGTTCGCGGGCGCGCTCAGACTGGGTGATTCGTCGCACCGTCTTGGTTTTGGCATTCCACGCAAAAAGGTCCTGAATATTGTAGACGGCGTCGATCGTATTGGCCTGCGAATACACAAGCTCCATGCCGTCGGGCGTCCATGCACTCGGGCCAAAGCCGCCCTCGACACGAACCAGGTCGCGCAGTTTGCCGTTCGGTTGAATCTCGACGTAACGCGGGGTCGAATCAAAATCGCTGTACAAGAAAGTAATCGTATTAAATTGCGGTCGAATGCGCGCAAAACCATGTGAACCGCCGTCCCCAGAAGTGACCAGATGAAGCCTGGTCTCGCCAGCCGCTTTAACGGCAATGCGTTGCGCTTGAGCCCGTGCCATCGCGTGCGCGGTCCATTCGTTCCAGAGCGACTCGACCGTGACTCCCGAGATGTCGAGCGAGGTGCTGTTCAAGCTCCACGGTATGATGCGTCGTCCATATTCGTGGTTGAATTTGGTTCCGTAAATTTCGCCGTAACGCTCAAAAACCCAATCTAAAAACAGGCTTCCATAGAGGTAAGCCGAATTGCCGCCTGGCCATTGAGTCGGACTGCCCGTGGCTGCCCCAAGGTCCAGAAAGACCCCGTCCAACGCGGCCATTCGCGACCACATATCCCACAGGGCACCCTTGACTCGACCGCCTCGGGTTCGCGCGGATTCGTGGTAGGTCGCCAAACCTTCAGTGTACCAGCGGGGCAGGGTTTGGTTGGGCGCGAAAACCTTGCCCACCACGTAATTTAGATAGGGGAATATCGACCCTTTGGTGTCGATATGAAGGATGTGAACGTACTCGTGATAGACCAGAACTCGTAGCCAGTCGTCGTAGAATCCCAAGACGGAATCAGCCTCTGGAGCCATTCCGTAGATGTTCATGAGGTTGCGCCCATAGACATTTGCGGAGCCGTTTGCCACATCCGATTTGTCGGTCACGTTCACGTGGACTTTGGCCGGCACCCAGTCGAGCAGCGGTGACAACGTCGCGTGCGCTTCTTCACAGGTGATCGCGACCTTAAGGGCGAGGTCCTCGATGCCAGTGTAGTAATGAACGTAGAAGTGGGGCGTCTCGATCGTGAAGTATTCAAGCTCCGGGTCGTCGATCGCCCAAGCGGATTGTCCAAACGCCAGAAGGCCCACGACCACGAAGAATTTTAAGAAAAAACGAATCATCGTTATGGGTGATACCGGAAATGCTCGCGCGGTGGAATTCACGGTTTCCAAAGGCGTACTTTATGGCCCTCGACGGGCAGCGCTTCGGGCAAGGAATCCAATAACCAGGGTTCGAAATTAGGAACCCGGTAGGCCTGCCATTGCAGGTCATTTTCGCTGATCGTCAAGACGACGAGCCCGTTTCCGCCAATTTCGGTGGAACCTATCCATGAACGTGCGCCTGTCCCAAGGTTGGGCATGCTGATGGTCGGCACGCCCTCGGTGATATGCGGGTAAAACGCATGGTGATGGCCATGCAAAAAAACGTCGATTTGACGACGAGACAGCACCTCGGTCAGCCGCGCATCGTTGCTGGCCTCGTTCTCTCGTCCTCTTGCGACGGGGACCAGCGGCACATGGCCAAAGACCACCACCGGTCCGGCCGCCTTGGCCAAAGTCTTGTCCAGCCAGATGATTTCCCGGTTGGGCAGTTTTCGTGGAGTCGTCAGATCCAACGAGATAAAAAGCGCTGGATGTTCGACGCCGTTGGGGCGAGCCCGAAACGCGTATCGCAAGGGCCACATTTCGTCGGAAACAAAGTTCACGTCGGGGCGTCGGTCCACCCATTGCTCGACGTATTCGGTTCGCTCAGGCAGGAATCGTGGAGCCCGGGCGGCGTCGTGATTGCCCGGGGAGGGCGCAAAGGTCAGTCCGCACTCGTTCAATCGGTCGGTGACTTCGGCATGGAAGCTCGTCCACATGGCTTTGTAGTCGAGCCCTTCTTTCATTCCCGCAACCATGTCCCCCGTTCCAATCACCAGATCCGGCCGCAATACTTCGCATAACCACTTGATGCTCGCCTGAACTTCCGGCGTGTAGCTTGTGGACCCGTAGGACGAGTTCATGTCGGAAATCACGGCCACAACGAGTGGTTTAGGATGTAGGGGCTCGGTGGGCGGGGCAGCTTTGGGCTCCGGCGCGGGTTTTTTCGCCGAAACACCAAGCGATTTGTCGACGAGAGGCTCACTCACGACCGCACTGACCTTGGGCGGGTGTTCTTCGACCACGCCCGCGCTGCATGACGACGCGACCAAAACCAACGTAAGGCATCGTAGTGTGGACTTGTATTTGAGCAATTCGTCGAACATCGTACGCGGGCACACAGGCGTTGGAGTTGAAATGGCTGTACTTCAAACCCCTCAAACGGGGCAAATTCACTATACGTTGTACGCGAAAGCCGACGTACCGACAGTGGTTTTTCTAAATGGCATGACCCAGTCGACCCTTCATTGGAAGAGTCAGGCCAGGGCTTTCCACAAAAATTTCCAGGTGCTGACCTACGACGCGCGTGGTCAAGGCGAGTCCCCAGCGGGGCCGGTTGAGCTCGGGCTCGAACTTCACGCCGCAGATCTAGCTGCTTTGTTAGACCATCTTGGCGTCGAACGCGCAAATTTGGTGGGCTTTAGCCACGGAGCAAGGGTTGCGCTGAAATTTGCGAACGACTATCCGCAAACCGTTGAGCGTCTAGGGCTGGTTTCGGCGACCGCGATACCCTCGGCCTTGGCCCGCACCATCTTTCGAGCCTGGCGAGAAACCTTGCGCCTTGGCGGGTTGGAAGCCATGACGTGGTGCGCGTTACCGACCATTCTGGGCGATAAGTTTTTAGGTGAAAACGAGGCCTTAATTGGTGGAATCGTGAAAGCGTCGCTCCAACGAAACGACGCAGAAGGCGTGCGGCGGCTCTTGGATGCGCTCTCGACCTATCCCGACCTGAGCGAGCTCGCGAAAGGTGTTCAAGCCTCAACCTTAGTTTACACTTCAAAGGACGACCTGCTGGTCACGACCGAGGGCGCGCAGGAACTGGCCAGGTTATGCCGCGGTCGCCACATAGAAATCGAGGGAGTGGGGCACACGATTCCGATCGAGGCCCCTGACGCCTTCCGTCATACCGTGATGTCTTTCTTGGCCGGGGCGTTGGATTGAATGTCATTTTGAGCCAGTCAGGACGCGGGCGTCGTCGATGATGACCGATATTTCAAAACAAAATCCGGCCGACCAGGTGAGCTTCCTTGGCGCGGTCGCCATCGGGATTGGCGGCATGGTCGGTGGCGGTATTTTTGCCGTGCTCGGACTCGCAGCGGTGCTCGCCGGCGGGGCAACTCCCGTGGCATTTGCGATCGCAGGGTTGGTGGCACTTTTGACCGCCTATTCCTACGCGAAATTGTCGGTGGCGTACCCGGATAATGGCGGGACGGTCATCTTCATCGACAAGGCGTTTGGTCGAGGATGGTTAACCGGTGCATTAAATAATCTGCTGTGGCTGGGCTACGTTATCACCGTTGCGCTCTACGCAGTTGCCTTTGGGAACTACGCCTCGACTTTCTTGTCAGAACACCTTCAAAACGCGGCCTCAAACCATCTTCTGATTTGTTCCGGTATCTTGATTCCGTTGCTGCTCAACTTCTTTGGAGCGACGGTCGTGAGCAAGGCCGAGACCTACGTCGTTGCGCTTAAAATTGCGATCCTGCTCTTGGTCGTTGGTGCTGGTATTGGAGGCATCGATGCATCACACCTTTCGCCAAGCACGTGGGCATCGCCACTGCAGGTCGCGGGCGCAGGTATGATTATCTTTGTTGCGTACGAGGGATTCGAGTTGATCGCGAACACCGCGGCAACGGTCAAGAATCCGGAAATTACACTGCCGCGAGCCTATTACTCGTCTGTGGCCTTTGTGATCGTCTTGTACATCCTGATTTCGACCGTGGTTATTGGTGCGCTGACAACCGACCAAATCCTATCGTCGCAAGACTTCGCACTCGCCAAAGCCGCTGAGCCATCCCTTGGG
>Ga0100385_1002351_pt1 | contig 17836 bp, 17 predicted proteins | sample CryGeymeta201509_FD_81543 | JGI IMG/M metagenome (GOLD analysis project Ga0100385, IMG submission 81543) | Groundwater microbial communities from Crystal Geyser aquifers in Utah, USA - Crystal Geyser metaG 2015-09 | ecosystem: Environmental > Aquatic > Deep subsurface > Groundwater | place: USA... | reverse complement strand
TACTAAGTTGTGACTTATTCACTCAAGAGGAGAATGAAAAACTCCAAGCCATAGAGAAAAGTGCCTCCTTTGCCCAATAGCAATGACCTTTGTCAAAAGTTAGTGGAAGTCGCTGAATACATGATGGGAGTTGACCTGTACTACTTGATCAACCTTGAAAACATTGGCCTCACACAAGATGGATAGATAAAGGTATATGCCTCGCCTTTGGTAATTGCTGACCCAAGGAGTTAGAATATAACAAAAGGAGACGTGATGGGAAGTATTGATAAAGTTATGACGTGGTGGAATTCTGCCTTGTCTTTTCAGTAAAGTTTCAAGTAGGCTGGGGAGCAAGGTAATTTAACAGGCTCGTTAAGCTTCACACCTTCGGAACTGAGAGAAAAACAAAAAATAAGTTCTAGTCTGATTGAGCCGAGCAGTCCAAAAAGAAAAGAACCAATTCCATAAAAGATAAAAAATATCGAGGAAGAGATTAAGCACATTCGCTAAAATTTCAACGATAAAATGAAGGACAGATAGAGAAAAAGATCTGATAATTCCCTTTTTCAACTCCAAGACTCCACCAAGCAATACGCAAAGATGTTATAAAGCACCAACCTAAGGTAAAAATTCGATGAAAAAAATCAGCAGCAATCGATTCAGCAGAACATCCACTGTATCAACATTTACAACCACCCTCCTCAATAAAAAAATCAACCTCGCAAAACAAAAAACATTCAGACAAAGCCTCTTTATTCCTTTACCATCGAAAACGACTATCCTCATCCACCTGAAAATATGGTCAGGTTCAAAAGCCAGCCAGCAGATTTTTACCCAGATGATGATCTCCGACATGAATAAGAAGACTAGAATCTATCAGTGGATACTTATGAAATGGACATGGGTCTGGAGTTTGAAGCACCCATTGTTGTCAACAACGAATTCAGGTCTTCTCTGTGTATGCCCAAAAAAGAAAATTCATAAAGAAATTACAATCCTGATAGGAATTAAACAAATATGAGCCCTCGAAAGTCATAAAAGAAAGGAGCTAATCAGGTTGTCGCCAATAAAAATTTCACCTAATCTGCAGGGCCTCTTCAATTTAAGAATTTTGTTGTCCAGTTCATCAAACCTCAATTTTTGGCAAAAAGATCAAATATTTACTAAGACCCTGGTGAGGATGATAGTGAAAAATCTCACTCAGACTCAGGAAAGCCACCGGTTTACTATCGCTAAATCACAGATGCTGGGAAAAGCGCAGCATCGTACACCTAAAATTCTGTTAGCCTGAAAAGATCGCAAAATCACTCGTCCGAAGCAAGCGGCCAAAGAAGCAAAGCAAAGGGAAATGATAAAAAATATAAGAGCAGAAGCCCTGAAAAAAAGAGTAAACCATAGCCAATTTATCCTGGAGCCAACTTTCATCAAAAATATTCAGAAGACAAGCCGAGGAACACAATGAACGACTTAATTCGCAAAAGTACTCTATAAGAAAGGAAGATAAACAGTAAAGTTCAGGAGGCTCTTTAGAAGACAAGAAATGCCATAGCGATATTGAAAAAGATGAAATCGAAATAAGTGGAGTGATATTTATAGTCATCGATCATATTTTTAGTAGCCCGAATGCTGTTTGCCTTTTAAGCTTATCTGAAAAGAAAATGTTTCCTTTCTTCTTTCGATACTTTGGCTTGGGTGTCATAAATATGCTTTGATCTTCAGGATTCTTAGCAGGAGGGTGATACTCACTGGAGTAATCTTTGATTTTGAACCAATTTGAAGATTCGTATGAACTTAAATACTGAAAACTTAGATGATCTTTGTACCCTCTGACCTCGTCGTCATATCCCTTCACAAATTGGTTCCTTTGCTTCTCTTCTGCTAGCCTTTTCTATTCTTCCTATTTTTCCAATTTTATTTGATCGAGATAGATTTCTTTCGGCGTATTTAATATGTTATTGACCCTTATATTGTGCTCTGTAACTATTCGTTCATCATTTTTGTTGCTACTTCTGATTTTTAGTAAATCTTTGATAGTTGGTGAAAAAGCTGAGGGTATATCTCTGACAAATTGCCTTTTGTTCTTCAATCGGAATAAATTCATGCTATAATCTCCATAAGATTCATCTATTTTGAGCTACTTGTTCGAACCGTAACATCCTTTTTTTGCTATATTGATTGATTTCGCAACATAGGAGGTCTCCTTTTCTCTGACGCTGGGCAAAGAAATGTTCTTTTTATGACCTCTCTTGATCATAATAAATTTATAAACTTCCATCAGTGAAAAAACTATTATGAAACAGAAAAATAAACCTTCGCCTGTTATTCTTGTTGGTCTAAGTGTTAATAAAGTTTATAATCTGAAACTAAGAATATATGTTTTAGGCAATGGAAATCGATACAAATCAAACTCAAAAATCATGTAAGTTGATAGCCATTCAGTTCATATTCAATTCCCGGCAGTCGACCACACTCATAAGCATTATTCACTCGAACCAGATATTCAGATGGGGTGGCGACCAAAGAATAAAATACTGGGCCCGATTCCTTTCAATTTTGATGCAAGACTCAATGATTAAATAGTTGATGAACTGACATCGTTCGGATCTAAGTACAAAGAAAGGGTCATCTATTTGGGTACATGTCACTAAAAATAGGTCACAGATTCCAAAGCAGCTTCAAAATGCACCAGTAATTGCAGAGAAATTACATGTTCAAGTATTAAGGTTGTCTGGCAGGGAACTATCAACACATGGCTGCCTTTTTCCGCAAATTTCACTCGAATTTCAAATCTAAGCAGATCAGAATCTTCAAAGGCATGAACCCAACAATCAAGCCATAAACTGAACTTTTTTTCTAAAGCAACTTCGAAAGCGGGAACCTCGACACAGTCATCAAAATAGATGAGCATGAGTACGATTTATTCATGCGAATCGACACAAATACTCGAGGTCATTTGCAATGGTTCAACTTCAAGGTAAAAAATTGTGGGAGGAAGAAAGTGAAATTCAATATTGTCAACTTCACTAAGAGCAAGACCTTGTATCAACGAGTACTATCCATCTTATCCAGGGAATGAAACCTTATATTTACAGCGAATATCTCAAACAAACCAAAGAGCTTAATTGGTTCCAAGGAGGGGAAAATGTGACTTACAGAAGGAGGAAGCTCAACTATTCCTTTTTGGAGGAAAACTATGATGCTGAATTCATCACTCTAAACTGTCTGTCATTTAGCTATACCTTTTAGGTGGACTGGTAGGAGGTACAATTTGCCTACTGTCCTCCATTCACCTATACAGATATGATGGACATGGTAGTTAAACTCAAGAGATAGGTCTACGATCACTTTGACTAGGATTAAGAGCAAGGTAACAAGTGTAATAGGTAGCGTTCATCAAGCATGACAATCTTTGCGACTCACTCGGAGGACTTGACATTCCTTTACTGACTATAACTGACCCTAATGTGGAAAACAAAAAGAAGAAATGCATCTTGATCGAAGGGAGAGTACATCCTGGCTAATCTTGCAGCAGCTTTATGGTCAAAGGATTTCTGGAATACATCTGTGGATAGAGTGAAGAGGCGAGTTAGTTGAGGAAAAATATTGTTTTTAAGATAGTTCCAATGATCAACCCAGATGGAGTGGTGATTGGAAATTATCGAACCTCTTTGTGTGGTCGTGATCTAAACCGCACTTTCAGGCTCAAAAATGATTTTCTCATTCCAGAAGTTCGAGCTCTTAAAGATTTAGTCATAAATCTGAAGGCTGAATTTAAGAACAGATTCATAATGTTTTTGGACATGCACGGGCATTCTGTCAAGAAAAATGTCTTCATCTATGGCCCATAATATTAAATATGGTAAACCAACTACTATCGAACTCGGATATTTCCTAAAATATTGGCCAACCAAACTGAAATGTTTCGATACTACAGCTGCGTTTTTAGAATAGCCGATTACAAGAGAACAACTGCTCGAGCTGTTGTGCTGAGAAATGTTCCACATTGCTACACGATTGAATCTTCCACAGGTTTTTATTACTGTCAGGACGAGAAGAAGGACATGGCCTTCACTACCGAAAAATGGATGGAAATGGTAAAAATTTGGTAATTTAGGGCCGGAAAGTAGCAGAGGCTATCAAAGAATACGCTGACATGCTGAATGAATAAAACTTGAATCGATAATAAAGGAGGCAGAAGCAGATATCTTTCCGCAATACGAAAAACAAACGAATCCACCCCAAAAAAGGAGTAGAAAAGACTAGCATCAACAAATTTCAAACTCGGACAGTTATTTCAACAACAATCAAAACAAAGTGCCTTGATGACTTGTAATAAAAAAAACAAGAGTAGTATGTCTCCAAAAAAGAAAAAGAACTTATCGATCTGATCAAATCAGATTAACAGAAGTTTAGAAACTAGGGTCCTTAGGAAGGCCACTAAAGTGACGCATTCAGTGAAGGGGGCTCTGATAGTTAATCTGGAGACGATGTGCCTGAGACTTAGATGAAAGATTTATAGGATAAAATTTTTGGATTTATGCAGGAATATCGTGAAAAATTTTATCATGAAAAGCCGATAAATCAGAAAACTCTCCACCAACCACTTCCACGCAAAAAGAAAACAATGGACGATAAACCAGCTCGTAAAAAATAAAAAGGTCTCGAATTAATTGCCAGTTTAAGGAAGAAACATCAAAATTTCGAAAAAGGTCGATAATCTTTAATCTGGACCCGTATGAAAGATGACTTCCGATAGATAAAAACACGAGGAGTTGACTAAGGTTCCTTGCAGCCAAGGTTGTTTGCAAGCCGTTAAGAAATATCCCCTCCTGACATTTACAAATACAAGAGTCGAAAAAATGCATTTGAGAGTCAGATTATGCGAAAGAGATAGACCACCAGTGGCATTTGTTCTCTGTATGATAGATGATTCAATATTTTAAAAGATGTGAATCAAGTCAAGCTCCACTTTCGTAGGTATCAGCAAAAGCTACTCTTTTGGATTGATTAGCCCTACTTATTCCACTAGGGCCAGTATAGTCATTGGGATTGGATTTCTTCTTCTCCTTCTTTTTCTTGACTATTTTTTGTACTCTCAGTCCATGTGTACTCTTGAAGAATAGCTTGTCAGTCATTGCCTTGTCAGCATCGATTTAATAGAAGCATTTCAGTAATGCGCTTAAAATCAAACCTACCCCTGATCCGATCAAAATTGTGACTGCAGGATATACCAAAGCCCACCCTGCTACCTATTGACTGGAAATGGACGTAGTGGCATTGTTGCTGTTGGCAAGAACAGGTACATAAAGGCTAACTTTCCAGTTTGATACTAAGAAAATGGGTGCTATAACTACAGTGGCAATAATGCTAGTGGCCAACATGAGAAGAAGTCCCACTGCATCACTGACAGTTTCTCTATTGATGATAGGATATATCTTAGAGAAAAATATCACTGTCAGAAGACCAGAACCTGACCCACAAGCAATCGCAGCACTGATATTTCCTGAAATTTCAGCGACTGAACCAAATATCACTCCTCCCATGATCAGACCAAATATCGACCATCTTATCACAAACTTACTTTCCAGCAGAACAGATAAGGTAAAAGTTGAAAGTATATTCGAAGATAGAGAAAAGAAAGAGTTAATGACTCCTTGCATCCAGATATGATTCAATGCAGCAGCCGGTGTGTTGTTTTTGAGGGTATGAAGAATGTTGGTTGTGCAGAATGTGAAGAACAAGAAGAATGCTCCGAAACAGGCAAATATTGCAGAATAATTGCTGTGGTGAAATTATTCGAGAGCTGGTGGCTTCTTTGTGAAGATCAGAGTGAAAATTCCTGCACTAGCTCCGAAAAGGTAGACGCTTGAAATGGTATAGTCATCATAGAACCGACCATCTGGAGATTTTCCTTCCAAATTCATAAGAGCATAATGATTGAGGGACCAGCCTATATTGAACAAAAATGAAAAAGCCACCAATTGAATCCCACTCAACCTTCCATAAACTGCCAAGAGAACTACTAGCTGTGATATGGCACTGATTATTGCGAATTTCAAGCTGTAAAGATCATAGTAAATGAGCTCTCCTCCCATGCTCTGATTTACAAAGTAGTCTGGGCCTACAATGTTGTTGAAAGAGTTGTTGAATCCATGGATAAAGACACAGAACCAGAATTTTTGGACTAAGGGTGAGAAGAGCAAAGAAAAAGAGACGATAAAGATGGAGGTAAAGAGAGCAGATTCTGTCATTTTTTTGAAGTACATAAAGATCATACCAAAGCCAACAATAGCAAACATACTGCTAAAAATCAAAGCGGCTGCGTAGATAGGATGAGTTGTTGAATTAACAGGGTAGGTAGAGGTATCGATGATCCTGTATTCAGTTGCAATACCGAAAATTATCATAAAGAACACCATTATAACCAAAAGAAGAATACCTATTGCTCTGATTGCTTTCTTCACTTTCTGCTGACTAGCAGTCTTGACCACAAGTGAACCACCTTAAACTGTGTATATTTTTGACTGCATGTTAGAATCGAGCTTTGAGTCGACCTTAGAGTCGAGTTTTTTTTGTGAGGGCTTTGTCTAAATATTAACCGAGCTTTCAGGTACAGGATCTTCTTCTGCTATCATGAATAAGTTTCCGAGCCGGGGTCTTCCTACTGTTTTCCTCTTTTGAGCTTGATCTCTTCTCTCGATTTATTCTTCTTGAGGTCTTTGCCCTTTCTCTTTAGCAATCTTATTAGGAGGGGATTCTTTTTCCCTTTACTGTTATTTGTTGTCTTATTAATTTTCATAGACTATGACAATGTTCGGATCATCCTAATCTCCCTATTAATCTTCATAGCAGCAGTTCTACATTATTATTCTTCATTCATGTATGCAGGAGCCTCTACATCTGGAAACATGTTTGCTATCAATCCATCTCTTGCCTTATCTGGTTGTCCGGATTCCTGAATCATCATTATTTTACTTTGATTTCTGTTTTACTTGAGCTTTTCTTGAGCTAAATTTATTGCGGACCTTCGTTCTTCAGTTACTTAACTTCTACATTTTTATCAGATATAGGTTTTGCTTTTTTATCTTTGTTATCTTTGTCAGGCCTTCCTTATTGAGGATTATCTTCATCGCCCTACTGGTAAACCATGACAATATCTACATTATTTTTTTTCTCCATTGATATATTTATTAACTTAAATTTGATCTTTGTGAAACAATAAAAATGATTTATTGTTTGAATACTGGATAGTTAATCGATAATAAGGGGACGAATCATCTCAATAATCGTAGTATCCTTTGACGTGGTAAAGAATGCGCAGAAGAGGATGGTTTTTGTCATGGCCATCTTCAGCTAATCCTTACAGTGCTTTTTCATCGCCTTTGATCAAAGATTCAATGCAGTTGGAACACACATCGTCGTGGTCTCCTTTGAAGTTTGGATCGGGTCGGCACCCCAAGCAAATATATCGAGGCTAGCCAACAGTTGTGGGGCATTTTGAGCAACAATTGCACAAAAATTGATTAGCATCCTGGACCTTACTTGGATCTTCAGGCTGAATATTCTGCCCTAGTTTTTTTTCAGATACTTTTTGCCATTTTCCCACTAGTAAAATTGAGTTCTTCTCATATACATAGTGCCTTCCTTCCTGAGTGGATTTCTCTTCAACACATTTTCTACAACCGAACTTGTTTCCTTCCTCCCACTTCAGCCAGTAGAATGGATACTAAAGAGATGACGAACATTTCCAACAAGCTGGCTTTTCTACCACAGGGATATCGATGAACTTGACCTCTTAAATACTTAGTTAGAGATTAGTAGCTTCACCAAAAAATTCTTTAGCTTTTTTCTTGCCATTTTAATCTCCTTCCAACACATGAGCTTTTATCTTTAGTGTTGAAGAATAATCCTCTTGCTGATAACGATTTTTAATCTCATATGTGAAACAGAATAGCTCAACATCTTTGAAAATGCCAGCAACAGTTTCTTAGCTGAAACTTTGAATTAATTTACTAAAATCTTCATTTTGAGCAGAAGATTTGTTTTATGAAGCTGCAACTTTCGCTTCAGGTTTGGCCTCACTCTCCTATATAATAAGTTCATTAATTCGCCTTTCAAGATCGATTTGACTTGGATGACCAATGTAGTTGGTCTTTCCAAACTTGTCAACCAAACAAACAAAGGGAATACCTTGAATTTTGTAATCCTTAATCAATTAGTTCTCTCCTTTCCAACCCAAAAGAGTCAAATGTTCAATTTTAGTCCAACCCTTTTGTTCAACTCTATTCTTGATGGTCTCTTTTGAATCATCAACGCTCACACCAACAATTCTAACCTTATTTTTCCACCTTTCATCATTCTTCACAAGCATTTATTGATTGTGAGCCATAGGCCTTTGACAAGGACCACACCAAGTAGCCCAAACATCAACTAAAAGCACCTCTCCTTCTTTATGTGCCAACACAGTTTTTCCTTCATCAAAAACATTATCAAACTATCCATAATTTTTGAAAGGTAGCCCTGTTTCAAGAGGGATCTCAAAATCACAATCTATTCCCTATTGCCCAAGTTTTTTGGTAATTTATTGAAGCTTTTCTTCTGTAGTGGAAGGGGCAAGAGATCCTGATAGGTATCCTTATCTTGCCTGCTTACTGACCTTCTAACTTCCAGGTCTTTTCTAAAGTAAACCAAGAGAAGAGAACTCGATGTTGGCCCCTTTGTCAGCCTCTAAGCTTTTCAATACTTCCACTGCCTTCTGTAACATTTAATTATTGTATTGAAAGTCATGATATTGAGTATTTAGGATCGAAAGTCGGTGCTTTTCTGATGTAAATAAATGAAACTTAGAAATTTTCAATATCAATTACAAAAAATAAGTTCATTTATCGGAACTCATTCATGATCTCTTTAAAAATATTAGTCTTTTAGATTATTATTGAATTTCAAAGTTTTTAAAAAAGTTTGATAATCGTTTAATTCTTTGATAAAACACAATAAACCTTCGATCAATGAAAGTGTTCAATCAGACTGCAGCTCTTATGCTTTTTGTCATGTCCGAGATGGGAAGGATGTATTTTTGATCCTGTAAAGTGCTTCTGCTTGTAAAAAGTTGAATACCCTTTCTTTTTGGCAGGACTCTCTGTAATTTGAAAAGAGTTTATCTATTTCTTTCTATGAATTTTCACTGAATGAGGTAGGTCTATTTTCAATCTATGTTGCTTTTGACCTTTTGAAGAAGTTAATGGAGGCTTTGGCTAAGTATAGTTGATAAACCTAACTTTTTTCTTTCTTTTTACTTCTGTTTCTGATTTCGAAGGACTTGATTTGCCCTTTTTACCTGATTTCCCTTTAGATTTTTTAGCTGGAGACAGTTAATGAACCCCAAAGTAGTATGATTTTCTCGTATTGTCAAAGCTTTCTTCAATTTTTTATTCTACTTCATAGTATTTAAAGATGTTTGAGTTGATATCATACTCACTCTCATATCCCTATCTATTCATTTTTTTCATTTGCAAGTAGTATGCTGCAAGATCTGAGCCTTGCTTGTTCACTTCAATAGAATTCCTAGCATGAGTTATATCAAATCCCATATTTTTGAGCTCATGAATGACTGTTGGATCAGCTTTAATAATATCGCTGCCTACCTTGATTCCAAGAGTTGGAACAGGCTTATCAACTTTCTTGAACCAAGAATGCAGCTCAATATCTTCAATCGAATATCTTTTTGCTGGAGAAACCTCTAATACACGGGTGATCAAATCTTTGAATTCTTCACTTACATTGGCAGGTAGATATAGATCTCCTTTTTTAATCTTTTTATAGAGTTCATGCGTGTCTGGATCTTCGAAGGGAAGGTAGCCACAAACCATAGCAAATAGGATGATCCCACAGCTCCAGACATCGACTTTGCTGCCATCATAGGAATGTCCAACTATCATTTCTGGAGCAGCATAGCAGGGGGACCCACATGCTGTTTTTAGCTCCTAATGTTCATTATAAGTATTGCTGAGCCCGAAGTCGATAATTTTGAGTCTGTTGCTTCTGTCAAGCAAAAGATTCTCAAGCTTCAGATCTCTATGAGAAACTCTTAGGTCTCTCAGATACTTGATACCAGCAATAAGTTGTTGAAAGAGGTGACATGCTTCTTATTCCTATAGGTAGCCTTGCTGAAGAACAAATTCGAATAGTTATCCATTTTCAACATATTCGGTGATGAGAAACAAGTAAGCGCGAGTTTCGATGATCTGATTGCGGGTCGATTTACTTCATAGAGTTGAAGTATACTTGGATGGCGGACGATTCGCAGAATGTGCATCTCTCGAGCAACCCTCTCCACATCAGCCACCTCGCTAATCTTCGACTTCACGATGATCTTGATGGCTACAGGCTCACCTGTGGGCAGATGGATCCCTGCTTTCACTATTCCGAAGGTGCCGGCCCCAACAGTTCTCCCTAGAAGATAGCTGCCTATTCTCTGACTATTCTCTTCCTCAGGGATCTAACTGTCCATTTTAGTTATAATCTTATTGTAAGGGAAAAATATCAATAACGATGCCTCTTGAGAGTCCTCTCCAGACTTCTGTTTTTTATTTTCTCCATCTTTAGCAAAGCCTTGTGAGTTTAGTTTTCGAAAATTTCATTGATAAGGGCCCTTTGGCTTATTTTTTATTTGCATCTGTACATTTAGAACCTTTTCGTTTAATCAATTGAAGAAGGAATCGAAGGGTCTTATTATTGAAGATTTTCCAGTCCATAATACTAGCTTATGCATTCTTTCTGACCCTTTTTGACCTCATTTGATTCATTTTATTTTCTATTGGTGTAATATTTGTCCTTTTCTAAACTCTGATACTTCATCTATGAATCCTTTGCCCTATACTAAATACCTGGCTCATATGAATGTTGCAATACTCTTTTTGGAGTTTCTTAGCTCTGATGCAATCTGACTGGTTGAATATATGAGGGGGTATCATTCATCAACTGATGCTGGATAACTTTATTGTTTTTTATCACTGAATCATTTCCAATGAAAAAAGTAGATGGCTGTTCATTAGATCGTATATAATTTTTACTATCCATCGAAAGAGAATGTTTCCTAAACAGTACCGGTTTTTGCTGATAAGTATATGGCGGCATAAATGTATGTAAAGGTTGCGGAGGAATCGAAATATTTTATGTTTTGACAGGAGTCATAAAATTGATGACTGGAGGGGTTGAATGTCCTCGATCTGTCTGAGGTCGATTCTCATGGACAGATTTCTGCACAGCTTGACAAAATCCAGGATTGCTCAAAAGGGAATTATTTTATGGGTTTCTCAGTATGAGCGAACTTCCTTTATTATATGCTCCTTTCATTACATGCTCTACTGTGATCTTGGGAGGCAATTGATTCGGATCTCTTGACAAATCTGTCTCTACAATAATATTGATGTTATGCTGTGATGAACTACGATTGCTTCTCTCTTCACTAACCTTCGACCGATTGATTCCATGCCTACTGACTCTTCTAATAGGATCTAACCTTCTAATATGAGTTGGGGAAGGAGGACAGTATTAATTTTTATGGCTCTGCTGTATGAGTATACTTTTCTTGTTGCTGACTCCACTATTCCCTCTCGATCTAGCACCTAATGAGGCAACTGTCCCTGTGTTATTCATCAGATTGTTCTTATGAAGATGTGAGTTTGAGTTGTTGGATTTATGGTCAGAATTGTAGGTGAAGTAATGATTGATGTGAGAGGAATGCTGAGGCTGAAAAGCATAGGATGATTATTAGTCCTCTGTTGGACTACTTAATGGCTTGTGATTAGGGATTAAGTGAGTGATGTACTATGCTGGCTGTTTTCGGATCATAGAAGGAGATGGAGGATTGATTTTTGTTCCCGGTGATACGAAACGAACGACAGGTCGACTAGAAACATTATCTCTGAACTGAGGAGACGGCATTTGGTATTAATTACTGACTCTACGACCAGGAGGAAGATAATTGGTCCGCATAGTCCAGTATTAAACTATTTATAAGGTGTCAATGATACCCTTCACTCAATAAAAAACTGCGTGCCATCTTTGAAATTAGATTAAAACAGAAATAGCACAAATCATTCGACTTAATCAGACGGGAGATAGCTGACTATGACCGAGAATATGCTATAGGGTATGATCAGTACCAGCACAACTATGGACAAATAGTAGATGAATCTTTTTCTTTGTTCCTCCATTCTCACCAACATGACGTAGAACAAACATGGCAATATGACAGATACTAAACTTTAGCAAACTGCTCCCAAAAAGTTAAAGACTAATTCTATGTTCTGTAGCACTACTGAAGCTGCAATCATCACAATGTTCAAAATAACTGTGATTATGTAATATTCTTTATTGGCTCGCTTCATCCTGTTTGCCCTGTTTGTTAAGGGATCTTCCTCCTATTCATAATCGCCATCGCCCTCACCCTCACCCTCATCCAACTTCAATTTTTATTTTTTATGTTTGTTCCGTCTTTTCCTCACTATATTAACTATGCTGATCAGATTGTTTCGACAGCCGAAGAACATGAGCACTATTGCAAAAAGAATCGAAAAAATATAGCAAAAGTTAATAGTCAGGTAAAGAAAGCTATTTGTTGTTTGATAGTCCAATGATTCCAAAAAGTTAGCCTTTGAATCTCTCCCAGCAAGCGAGTAGCCGAGAAAAGCAACTGTTAGGTATGGGATGGCACATTGGATCAGACCTACAAAACAGGCCTTAGCCATCTTAGAGTCAGAAGGATCTTTGAGACCTTTGAAGATCGGGAAGAAGTTCATTTGGAAGTTGAAGGCAAAGCACAAGTTGACCATAGCTGATGCTGCAGCAAACCAATCTTCAGGGAATGCTGACATTGTTGCTAGTTCATAGCCATCTACGACTCTCAGAATGTACAGAACGATGATGCCTACAATGAATACTATGACTCCTGCTACTCCTAAAAATGAAAATACTCTCAATTTTTCTATTTTTTTGATGAGAGTCATAGGAAACTCAATTATTCCCGCAACCACGACAATGAAAAAGTCTGACAGCCAAAAACTATCAAGAATATTGGGATCATCTGCTAGCTCTTTGGCGAGTGATTGAATTGAAGTTTTGATGAGGATAAATTCAAGGATGCCTCAATTAACGAATGCTTACATGTCCCCAGGTTATCGACGAAAATCAGGGCAGATCCGAATATTCTAGAAGCATCACTGTGCCAGATGTAGTACAGTATTGTTGAAAAATTGCTGTGCCTTGATAAATTTTTGCTCTTGAGCAACAAAATACTGCAGAACTGATTCATCGCTAAAAATGCTAAGAAGGCTATTGGTCCCAAGACATATCCAAGTTTGCTGAAGGTGAAGGGTAAGGCAATGATGCCTGCTCCGATGGTGCTCTTGACAATAATAGTGGTTGTTAAGAAAAAATCTATAGTCGTGAATGGGGGTACTAGCTTTGGTATTGTTGGCGTAACTAGCAAGAATGCTACTTTCCTAATTCTCATCACCACTCAACTATCGGGGATGAATATCGCCATCCTACTTCCTAACCGTACTGGCAGTCCCGTATGACATCTCGTCCTCATCTTCTCCTCTGCCCATTAAATATAAATCTAATTATCAACACTCTTAAAGATTCGAAAAATATGAAAATATGGAATGTTACATAGCATAAGATCAAAATAGCTTGTCCAAGGGCTTATAGGGTGTCTTTGCCCTGATTTTCAAGTTGTTCTGTCTTTGCTAGTTTAGTCGCTTCTTATGGACGTTCAGGCCAGTATTAAAGTTGTAATAATATGTCATTTAAGGAAGGTACATGACTCGCTTGTGGGCTTGCTCCAGGCATGGGATGGCGATGGCCATGTCACCTGCAGATGTGAAATACTTCCCATTTTAGTCCTGGAGATCCTCGTCCTTGATGTTGAGTAGTAATTTGTTGTAGTAAGCTCTCAGATGACTGACCGCAAAACTATACTCTCTGTATGAATTAGCTTCAATTATACTCGGATGATATGGTCTTGAGTAGCCTACCTTTCCGACCGATCCCAAAAAATTTGTGTACAGGTACCACACTCCTTTCTATTGGAAGACAGCATTGAACAAGCTAAGAACTTGTCTGCCCAGCAATTCATCATCTCCATCGACAATGATCACGATATCCTTCTAAGTACAGAAGTTTCTGGAGGCGTTTCTGATGTTGGCAACTGAGTAGTATCTGTCAGTGTGGACGATGACCTCGTAACGGCTAGGATCCATAGTGGTTTGTTGTTTGAGCATATTAGCCAACATAGTTCCTGTGCCGTCTGCTGACCCATCATCAATGATGACGAGATGGAAATTTTTGTAATCTTGCATCAAAATCGATCTGAGATTCCTTTCTGCTCTTTTGCGAGGTTTGTTGTTAAAAGTAGGAACAATGATGCAAAAAGGTAGTTGCTCATATTGGTCGATGTGATACTTGTCAGTGTAATACTTCTTTTCTTCGTCTGCTAACACGGAAGGCCTACTAAAATCTTGACCGACCATGTATCTCCATTTTTTCACTCTTTTTACATCTTATTTCGTCAAGTAGCTGTACTAATCATCAAGGTAAGGATTTTTCTTGATATTTTTGAGAATGTTGTTGTCTTGCATTTACTTTCTGATCCGCTGCTATCTTCTCTTTTTGTCAGCTTTGCGTTGGTTGGCCTTGGAGTATTACATGTATCTTTATGAGTTCTCCTCTTCAAATATATTCTTTTTCTTCTCCTTCAGTTTCTTCCTTATCTTTTACAACTTTGTTGGGTCTGTTTCAGACTGAAACAAAGATCTTCTGCTTATCTTGGGTTCAGCAGTATCGATATACTTTTGTAGAGAAAAACCGCTAACTTACTCAATAGTTGCTGCTGAGGAAGAGAAAGGCACACCAAACTGTTTTCCAGCTCTATCATTGTTTCTAGAGCTATTACATTCCGATACAGACACATATATGAGAGCGAAGAGAAGGAAAACTCCGAATGTGATGAATGCATGTTTCTTAATATTTGATGCCGACCGCTAAATTTCCCTTTTTTTCCTTGGGTTTATTATATTTTACGACCTTGCTTCCTTCACTGGATTGTTGATCATTTTATTCTGTTTTTACTATTATTACAATTACCAGTTTCTGATATAATGCTACATATCAACAAAGCTTAGAAGATTTATTCGAAAAAATAACAGTTCATAATAAAGTTAAAATTGCTTCATACAGTGAACAAATTGTGACTTTTGAAAGCACATATAAAAGTTGACAAAGCATTGAGTGTTATATTGATTAAAAACGAGCCAAATATGTCAGAGTCAACCTCTCTCCCCATCGGTCTTGAAACATAGATCTTCATCACCTTTCCTGTCTACGCTTCTATCGGCTATAATGCTGAATCACAAGTCCTCTAGTCGGACGTACCTCTTTCAGAAGAAGAAATCTAGCAATTGCTTACCCAATAGTACAGAAAACCTATCACCCTTCCTCCGCCTATCAATAAGAGATAGCTCAGATTAGGATTCCAGTCTCCAGAGCTTAGGAATCACTTCTAAGAAGTGGTGAGGCAGCAGCCAGGAAGGCGGAGTGAGGCCATGAAAATATTTGATTTTTTGTCCGTATCGGAAAATGGCAATACGACACCTCTTTGCCTCCATGGAAATACAGGTTGTGGCAAAACTACTTTAGTCACCAAAATAATGGATTTTTTCCAGCAAAAGTTTGAGACAGTCAAAGTAGCCTACATAAACTGTATGAGCATGTGGTCAACAACCCACGTCTATACCGCCATCCTCTCTACCCTCTTCTCAGTAAACTAGAAGAAAAAATCAGCGGCCAAGTCGCTTTCCAACATTCTCCAAAACAGTCACAGCAAACATAGCGAATGCACAAAGATCATAATTTTGGACGAAATTGACCAATTCATAAATGACCAAAATTTCATGTACAACATGCTGGAATGGCTGACTGCAGGATCTAAGCTTGTTCTGGTGTTGATTTCTAATGTAATCGACCTCACCTTAAAACTCGATGGCAAGCTTCAATCTCGAATGAAATTCAAAACGATCATTTTCGAGCCTTACTCTTATCAGCAGATTGAATAGATCATCAGGTACAAATACCCATCTATTCGCAATTTGGCCGTTGAGGGTACCGTCACCTACGTCGCTAAAAAAATAGCCAACATCAATTCAGATATCCGGTTACTAGAAAAAATATACTCTCGAATCTAAAATTAATTTGCAAGAAATGGTGGAAAAACACTGCTGACTCTTCCCATAATCAAGTCCCTAGTGTACTAAGACAATAAATTACCCGAAATGTTAGCTCCCTACGCCACGATCCTCAATATTTTGAACAAAGCGGCCCAGTCTAAATAAACCAAGAAGAAATAAATTTCCCATGAAATAAGACACAGACTGTACATTCAAGGCAGCCACTTTCCAGAAAGCAAAGAAGTGCTGCTAATTTTATGCGATTTACAGGATTGTGGGCTGATCACACTGACCGGAAAGAACAAAAATTGCGATATGACCTACTACGACTATGGAATCAAGGTGGAGGAGACCTTAAGGATGCTCTACAGCGACAATGAATGAGGCATGATTTTATATCTTTTGGGAGAAAATCATATTAAATATCAAATCGACGGTAGCTTTAGCCTTGTTTTTTATCTTGGTTGCAGGTGAGACGACAAAGCTGGCAACAATTCACTCCTATTCTTTAGAGGTGATTTGATCTACAATCTATTGATCTGAAAGCTGTTCTTGGATAAATTAGTCTGAAGTCCTCTTTCTTCAGGAATTCGACCTTATTGTTTGAGGATGTAATGATTGCTTGATAATTTTCTTTTCTGGATGTAGGGTCTCTGACTGATCAGATCTCTCTCCTGAGGACTCATCTCCAATGAGCTGACGTCAATTGTATTATTTGATTTGTAGCCTCTGCTAGGCTATGCAAAAGGCAACAACTGATGTCTGTTTAATTATTAATCACTTTGAGGTTCACTCCGCAGGTTTAAACTTGGGGATTTTGGAGGTTGACTCATATGCCCTTTGCCCCTGAGCTAAAAGTGTGCTCCATGGATTTGAAGACTACTTTAACACTCTCTTTGCTGTTGCTTTTTCATTTTCAAATAATCCAAATAGGCCATTTGTGGATTTTTCCTGAACATTTCTATGCCATTGAGATCATTTTATTATAACTAGTTGTCTTCTGATCGCTTCTCTTCAGATTTCATACGATTGACTGCCAGAGTAGGTAATCTCTAAACAAATACATTTTTCAAATCGTTTTACATATTTCTGTCCATGAGCTCCTCAATCTTTCTTTTTATTTAATGGTTGTATCTTTCGACTGGAAGACCAACTTCTCTGAATTGTTTGCTACTTGAAGTAGGCATTGAATGCTTTGCTAGAGGTGGACCTCTCGTAAGTTTCTATTCGATCATTTTCTAGAATACTGTGTTTTCACGCTTTAGTTTGGTTGATTTTTCTTTATTGGCAGAGACTGATAGTGATGGCTTCTCATAGGTCTTTTTACACTATTCGATGAATTCCTCAATAGCTTTGATTTCCTCCTTCATCTATTCTGCAGCCTCGCTGTCTGAGCCTGACTGGCTGTCTTCCTACTTACCTTCTTCATCATTGAACTTTTTTATTTCATTTTTAATTGTTTTCAAATAAAGGCTTTCTTTGAGTGTTTTCTCCTCTTTGTTGATTTCCAAGTAGTTACGATAAATTGAACCTAACAGTGCCTTTCCCAACTATTTGTAGTATTCTTCAGTAAAAGAGAAGGGGCTTTCTGTGTTCTATAATAGATAAATGAATTACTTATTTAT